>ENA-UOJV01001614-UOJV01001614.1-human-gut-metagenome-genome-assembly--contig:-C82-NODE-1614-length-23379-cov-21.966215_pt1 | contig 23379 bp, 20 predicted proteins | sample MGYA00242356_ERZ723903 | MGnify/ENA metagenome assembly ERZ723903
ATGTGGTCTGTGCAACCGCAAAAATGGGCTTTTGGGGGTCAGAAGGGCCTTTCCACGCCTTCAGCTGGGCCAGATCGCCGAAAACAAATACCTCTCCCCGGGTATGCCCCACGATGCCCTGCACCTCCGGGTGGGAGGCGTCTCCGGCCACCACGAGCACCGCACCGACGGCTTCGGCCTCGGCGGCGATCTTCTGGATCTTCCGCACGAAGGGACAGGTGGCGTCGTGGTAGACACAGCCCCGGGCCTCCAGCTCGTCGTAGATGCTGCGGGGCACGCCATGGCTGCGGATGACCACCTCATAGCCTGCGGGCACATCGGCAGGGGTGTCCGCCACCATCGCGCCCCGGCGCTCAAGGTCTTCGACCGTCTGGGGGTTGTGGATCAGGGGGCCGAGGGTGGCCACCTTGTGCCCCTCTTCCAGCAAACCATAGGTCAGCTTGACCGCGCGGTCCACCCCAAAGCAGAAGCCGGCGGTCTTTGCAAGTCTGATTTCCATTGCTCGTCCTTCCTATCTTAGCGTCCTTGCCCTCTCAGTCTCGCTTTGCTCGACAGCTCTCCCAAAGGGAGAGGTGGCACGGCGAAGCCGTGACGGAGAGGGCAAGCCGCCTTTACAGCTTCTCCCACGCCTCCAAGACGGCCTGCTTATTCTCCCGCAGCTTCTTGAGGTCGCGGCGGCCCTCCATTGAAAACCGGGCGGCGGGCATCGGCTCGCCGTAGACCACCCGCACCCGGCAGAACGGCTTCATCCTGCCGTCGGGCGTGTCGTAATGGATGCGGCAGGGCACGACGTCCACACCGGCGGCGGCTGCGACGACGAAGAGGCCGCTCTTGAGGGGGAGGAATGCATTTTCCTTCTCCCGCGTGCCCTCCGGGAAGATCAGCAGGGTGCCACCCTCTTTGCACTTTTTCACCGTGTCGTCGATGGCGCCGACCTCCTCCTTCGTGCCCCGGACGCAGACCGCGCCTGCGCACCGGAAGAACCACGACAGGAATGGGTTTATCTCAAACAGCTCTTTCTTGGCGAACACCATCATCCGCTGCCCCCAGAACCGGGTGATGACGATGAAGACCGGGTCGATGGCAGAGATGTGGTTGGGCGCGATGATGCAGCCCTTCGTGCCGACCTTCTTCAGATTTTCCCGGCCCTCACACCGGACGCGGAAGCCGATGTTGAACACCAGCCATGCCAGCGGCACAATAATATAATATAGTATCATCCGACCTTCTCCACGATCATCTTCTTCATGGCCTCCAGACTCTGCTCGAAGTTCATCTCCGAGGTGTCCAGAAGCTGGGCATCGTCGGCCTGTCGGAGGGGAGCTGCGGCGCGGTGGGTGTCCTGATAGTCCCGCTGCCGGACGTCGGCCAGCACCTCCTCATACGAGACCTCAACGCCCTTCTGCTGGTATTCCTTCCAGCGCCGGGTGGCGCGGGCCTCGGGGCTGGCGGTGAGGAAGATCTTCACCGTTGCATCGGGCAGCACCACAGTGCCGATGTCGCGGCCATCCATCAGGACGTCCTGCGTCTTGGCCATATCCCGCTGCATCCCCAGCAGGAAGGCGCGCACCTCCGGGTTTGCGCCCACGGCAGATGCCGCCATGCCCACCTCCTCGGTGCGGATGGCCGTGCTGACGTCCTCGCCGTTCAGGTAGATGTGCTGTTCGCCCCCGATGAAGGCGAACTTGAGGGAAATCTCGGGCAGCAGGGCGTTGACCGCCTCGTTGTCCTTCGGGTCCTTACCTGCCCGGAGGGCGTAAAGGCCGATGGTGCGGAACATTGCGCCGGTGTCCACATAGATGTAGCCGAGTTCTGCGGCCAGACGCCGCGCCAGTGTAGATTTGCCTGCGCCCGCAGGCCCGTCGATCGCAACAGATACCATTTTTCTATCTCCTTTTATATAAATACGGTTCAACCTCTCCGTCACGGCTTCGCAGACTGAAAGGTCATCCCAGATTATTCGCAAAGCTCTGCGCCGTGCAGAACGCGATCTGCAAATTATATCCGCCGGTGTAGGCGTCCACATCCAGCACCTCGCCTGCGAAGTAGAGGCCCAGCGCCTTTTTGCTCTGCATGGTCTTGGGGTCCACCTCCCGCACCGACACGCCGCCCGACGTGATGACGGCATGGGCTAAGTCGCCCCGGGCGTCGATGGATACCCGCCAGTGCTTCACCAGCTGCACCAGCTCCCGCTTCTGCTCGCGGGTGATCTGGTTGGCCTTGGTGGCCGGGTCGATGCCCCAGCGGGCCACCATGACCGGCTGCATACTGGACGGCAGCAGCTTCACCAGTGCGCCCTGCGCCGCGTGGTTTGCCAACAGGGCAAAATCCCGGGTGATGCGGTCATAAAGCTGCTCCTCGCTGAGGGCGGGCTTCAGGTCGATAAAAGCCTCGTACCTGTGTTTTTTCATATCGCCCAGATGGCTCGAGGCGCTGAGGGTCAGCGGCCCGCTGATGCCGAAATGGGTGAACAGCATCTCGCCCTGCTCCTCGAAGATGGCCTTGCCGTCCTCGTGGAGGGTGAGCGTCACGTTCTTGAGGGCGAGGCCCATCATCTTTTTGCAGTCGGCGTCGTGGCTGACGAGGCTGACGAGGCTGGGCACAGGCTCCACGAGGGTGTGGCCCGCCTGCTGGGCCAGCTTGTAGCCGTCGCCGGTGGAACCGGTGGTGGGGTAGCTCAGGCCGCCCGTCGCCACCAGCACGGCGTCCGCCCTGTACTCCCGGCCCGAGGTGCCCCGCACGCCCACACAGCGGCAGGCCGGGCCGGGCTTTTTCTTCTTGGGGTGGCGGGGATTTTCCGGCGCGGCGGGCGCTTCCTCCGGCTGAGCCAGCGGCTCCAGCAGCAGCTTTTTCGCCCCGTCGCGGACGATGTCCGCCCTCTCGGCGTACCGCAGAAGGGCCTGCCGGATCTCTTCGGCCTTGTCCGACACCGGGAACACCCGGCGTCCCCGCTCCACCTTCAGCTCCACCCCGAGCGACTCGAACAGCTCCATCGTCTTGGCGGGCGGGAACGCCCCCAGCGACGAGAACAGAAAGCGGGGGTTCGTCCGCACATGGTGCAGAAATTCCTCTGCGGTGCAGTCGTTGGTGACGTTGCAGCGGCCCTTGCCGGTGACGAGGATCTTCTGGGCCGGCTTTTCCATATGTTCCAGCACCGTCACCTCATGCCCCTGCCGCAGGGCCGCACCCGCCGCCATCAGGCCGGCCGCACCGCCGCCTATCACTAAGACCTTCATCCTTCGTTCCCTCCGCTTTTCCTTCATTTCATACTGATACGAGTTTATCATACCAGAATCGACGTCCAAAAGCAATGCATCACCGTCTGCGTTTTTCGGCTGGGTCGAACTTCCTGTTGCAGCGGCGCTGTTTTGGAAGACCGCGATAAAAAAGCAGGTACAGTTTTCCACTGCACCTGCCCGGGAATTTCTGCTTATTTCATGGCCTTCACAGGGTCGAGATACCGGCCATCCTGCACGACCTCCAGATGGATGTGGCTCTCCTCGGCGCACTCACAGCTCACGCTGCCCACCTTGCCGATGGTCTGCCCGGCCGAGACGGTATCGCCCTTTTTCACCTTGGCGTCTGCCGTGCCGCAGACCCGCCAGACCCTGCCGGATTCGTCCTCGATGGCGACCACAGGACCCCACTTGTCGTCGGTGCCCGTCTCCACCACCTTACCCGCCGCCGGGGCGGCTACCTCTGCGCCCTTTTCGGCGGCGTAATCCACGCCGTTGTGGGTGCGCCAGTCCCCCAGCGTCTTGCTGTAGACCAGCTCATCGCCGCTGTAGCTGTTCAAGACGCGCCCCGAGACAGGCTGCGTGGAGGCAGGCGCAGCCGAACTGCTGGCAGGCAAGGACTCGGTTTGCAGCGCGGAGGGTTCGCGCACCGAACCAGACCCAGACTGCGCCCCAGAAGAGGATGCAGCTCCACCGGAGGAGCTGTGGGCTTCGGGCACATTGGCCACGCTGTTTGCGGCGGGTGCGGTCTGCTGCTGCCATTCGGCGTCCTCCTCTCCGGCGAGGCCGGGTGATGTGTGGATGCCCTCGTCGATGCCGGGGGCAGTGCTGGACGGGCTGCGCACCGCGTCCAGATCTTTCTTCAGCTCCTTGCGCACCGTGCGCACGGCCCACACTCCGGCCGCTGCCGCCGCCAGCAGGCAGGCGGTGAGCACCAGTGCAAAGGCCTTGTCCCGCAAAAACTTTCTGAATTGCTCCATCGTTCGTTACTCCAATCCATCTTTGTGTACGGAATCGTTTCTTTGGTGGTAGTTTGGAGCGATGGAGCGGGGTTTATTCATAAAGACGCAAAAAGGCCCCGGCGGACCGGGGCCTAACGAGTTCATGATTCAGTGGGCGGGCATTGCTGCGGCTGAGGCTCAATCCTCCCAACCACCTTCACCAATGCCACCGTCATTCGGATTATACTCCGGATTCGTTACAGCAGTGGTCTTGAAGAGTGCGACCATGTACTTCTTACCGTTAATTTCACCGGTAGCAACGGCAACATAAAATTTGTCACCATCGGTCCAATTACGGTTCCGCTCAGAATCCTTAACTGTGGCAGGCGGATTGATTTCGTCGTCCAAGCGGTTCTCCATCAGTTGAAGCGCGTAGTAAATATTCTGGCTACTGCTTGCAGACAAAGTTGTGCTAATATCGACAAAGCCAAACTCATACAGCGGCGAATTCTCATCATCAATGGTTGCTTTGGAGAACTGCTTTGCCCAATCCTTCAGCTTCAGCTTTGCAGCGCCATCGTTCACGATGGCCCAGTACATTTCATCGATGTCCTCGCCACCTTGAAAATTGATTTTCTTACCGGCGTCATCCACGATTTCCACCAAATCGTTTACCTGAGCCTGCAATTTTTCATCGCCCTTTTCGAAGGTAATACCCTCACCATAAAATCTTGACCAGTCATTCAGCGCATCGAGCATTTTCACGGTAGCCACACTATTGCTGTTGTTGCAGCCCGTCAGGACGGACAGCGCCAGCGCACCCGCGAGGGCGGCGGCGAGAACCTTTTTGAACAGTTTCATTCGAAACCCCTCCTCAATAAAAATAAGCTTTGTGTGATGCTGCCGCAAACATCGTCCGCCGCATCACCACACAAATTTTACCCCCCCCCCCGCGCATTCTGTCAACCTTTTCCTCGATTTTTGGCAAATCGCACAGTTATCATGATTCAAAGCAGTCATTCTGACAAAAAAAGAGCCGCCGTGCAAACGCTCTGCACGGCGGCGCCGAAAAATTTGATTTAATTGTTGCGGCTGCGGCTGTTCATACCCAGCAGGCGGACGACATACAGGAAGATGTTGATGAAGTCCAGATAGAGGGTCAGTGCGCCGTAGATAGAAGCCTTCTCGGCCATCTCGGCGTCGCCTGCGTAGTAGGCGTAGATCTGGCGCAGCTTCTGGGTGTCGTAGGCGGTGAGCAGCATGAACACCACCAGACCGATGCCGCAGTAGAGCACCGAGGCACCGAAGCCAAAGCCGAAGAGTGCGCCCACGAGGCTGGTGACGATCATGGCCACCAGAGCCATCATCAGGCGGGGACCCCAGCCGGTGAGGTCCTTATGGGTGGTGGTGCCGTACACGGCCATAAGGCCGAAATAGACCGCCGTGGCGAGGAAGGCCATGACCAGAGTGCCCACCGAGAAGAGCAGGAAATAGTAGCTCAGCACCATGCCGTTGAGGATGGCGTAGCCAAAGAATGCGGCCCGCGCCCCGTCGATGGACATCCTCTGCACCCGGGCGCTGAGCATGAACACCAGCGCCAGCTCGGCGATGGTGAGCAGGAAGTAGAGGGAATCGACCAGATAAATGAGCGGCGTGGTCGCCGTGATATAGGCCATTGCGAAGGTGACGAGCAGGCCGCCGGCCATCCAGCGGTAGGTGCGGGTCATATAGTCCGATGCGCTCATCGAAGGCTCCGCATAGCCGCGGTCATAGTTGTTGTAATCCATAAGGAATCCTCCATTCAAAATCAGGGCATCGGCATCGGCCTTGCCCCGGTCTACGAAATATAGTATACTGCATAGAAATGAACGATTCATGAAAAAGGCTGTGATATTTGATGTCCCTCGGACTTTATCTGCATATTCCCTACTGTTTTTCCAAATGCCGGTACTGCGATTTCTACTCTGCCCCCGGCCAGCGCGGTGTGCCCCGCGCCTATGTGGACGCTCTGCTGCGGGAGCTTTCCCGCTTTGCGCCGGACGCCCCCCTGCGGCCGGACACCCTCTATTTCGGCGGCGGCACCCCCAGCCTCCTCGCCCCCGCAGACGCTGCCCGCCTCATCGACGCCGCCCAGCCCCTGCCGGGGGCAGAGATCACGCTGGAAGCGAACCCCGAGACGGTGACGGAAGGATCCCTCCGGGCGTTCCGCGCCGCAGGCGTCAACCGCATCTCCTTCGGCGTCCAGTCGGCCCGGGACAGCCAGCTCAAGACGCTGGGCCGCCCCCACACGGCAAAGCAGGCACGGGCTGCTTTTGCCGCCGCACGCCGTGCCGGGTTCGAGAACATCAGCGGCGACATCATGCTGGCCCTGCCCCATTATACGCAGGCCGAGTTCGACGAGACGCTGGAGCTTATCGAGGAGGGCGGCGCGACACACATTTCGGCCTACCTCTTAAAGATAGAGCCGGACTCTGCCTTTGGCCGGACGCCCCCCGAGGGTCTGCCCACCTCCGACGAGGCGGCGGACTTCTACCTCTACGCCGTCGAGCAGCTGGAGCACCACGGGTATCTGCAGTACGAGATCTCGAACTTCGCCCGCCCCGGTTCTGAGGGAAAGCACAACCTCATCTACTGGGACTGCGGTGACTATCTGGGCATCGGCCCCGCCGCCCACTCCTGCATGGGCGGCAAACGGTTCTACTACCCGGCCGACACCGAGGCTTTCCTGCGGGACGAGGCCGCGCCGATCATGGACGGCGGCTGCGGGGCGGAAGATTATCTCATCTTACAACTCCGCCTCCGCAAGGGCCTGAACCTCGACGAATACAAAAAACGCTATGGCAGGGAGCTTTCCACCGCACAGCGGGCTTTCGTGCAAAACTGTGTGAAGAGCGGCTACGCCAGCTTCGACGGCCGCACCCTCGCCCTCACCCCCGCCGGGCTTATCGTGCAGAACAGCATCCTCGCCGAGCTGTTGTGAGCCTCAGTGGAGGGCAAAGCTCAGGGCCGCCAGCACAAAAATGCCAACGATGTCGGTGATGCGGCCCACCCGCTGCATCGAGTAGTACCAGTCGGTCGGCTCGCCGCCGGATACCTCCAGCCCGTGGCGGAGATTCCAGAACAGCAGCGGGAAGTGGATGTCCAGAAACAGCAGCAGCGCCAGCGCCCCCATCGGCAGCAGGAAAGCCACGCTGCCCCGGGTCTCCCGCCGTCCGCCGACGGCCACATTATAGAGCCAGCCGCAGCTGGGCCAGAGGTCATCTTTCTGGTATTCGCCATTGACGATGACCTTCACCTCGTCGGCCAAGTCCCCGTCGTCTTCCCGCCAGAGGATGGCATCCCCGGGGTCGCCCAGTGCACTCCCGGCAAAGATAAGCGCCCCGTCCTGATAGAGCTCTACCTCTGCGCTGTCCTTCGCCTCGATGCGGTAATGCCTCGTCTCTCCGTCCAGCGTGAACACTGCCTCGGCTTCACTCTCCGTCCCGGAAAGCTGCAGGGTGTAGGCCGCATAGGCATCCTTGCCCGAAAAGCTGCCGTCTGCCTGCCGGTACAAAAAGGCGTCCCGCAGCCAGACCCCCGGGCGGAGAGCGGCGAAGAGGTAGACGCCAAGCAGTACGAGACAGACGATCCAGCAGGTGCTCGTCTGCATTTTGTGGAAGATCGATCCTTTCATACAGCTTTCTCCTTGACAATCCACGTTAAAACGCATATACTAGAAATACAAAAGGTGCTGCCCCAAAAACGGCTAGCTCCTTACCATACGCGAGCAAAAAAGATTGACCGGCATACTTGGGGAAGTAGGTGGCGGTCAGTCTTTTTTGTTTTTATGATCTTTGTCGTCATGGCTGATTTTCCATGTAATGTCGAAGACACCATAGGCTACGCTGAAGACGAGCGTCAACAGCAGCAAAACCTCGGACAGAGTCATGCGCCATCCCTCCTTCTGCCAGAGCATCGGGAGTATGCGCCAAAAGAGCCGCTCTCCCGATGCCTGTTCACTCGAAAGTTAAACAAGAGCGCATCGGTAAGGAGCGTTCGCCGCCTGCGTTTGAGGCAACACCTTTGCAGTTCGGAGACTGCATTCCTAGCATAGCATAAATTCTTTCAAATTACAATCGCCCTACCCCAATTCAATGACCCTCCACCCCAGCTCCCGGATGGCCGCTTGGTCGTGGGTCGCCAGCAGGGCGGGCTTTGCGCCGCAGCGTGCTTTGAGCATGGCTGCGGCCTTTTTCATGGCGGCGGGGTCCATCCCGGTGAACGGCTCGTCCAGCAGGAGGGTGTCACTCTCGGCCCAGAGGGCACGCAGGAGGGCGGTGCGCCGCTTCTGGCCGCCGGAGAGCTTCCGGGCCGGCAGGGCGAGGGCCTCATCATCAAGTCCAAGCTGTATAAGGTCTTTCCTTATCTGCTCTTTGTATTGCGTTTTTGCCTTGTACTGCTCCGCCGGGAGCACCAGCGCCACATTTTCCTCTGGGGTGAGCTGGGGGCAGAGCCGGTCCTCCTGAAAGACCGCGCCGACCCGGCCCACCCCCTCCACGCTGCCGGAGGTAGGCACTTCCAGCCCCATCAGGATGCGCAGCAGGGTCGTCTTGCCCCAGCCGCTGGGTGCCCAGAGCACCGCCGGGCCGTCCACCGTCAGGGACAGGCCTTCGAAGAGCGTTTTCTCTCCGAATCGTTTTGTCAGGCCCTTTATTTCCAGTCTGTTATGATATTCTCCCATTTTTATGCCCCCTCTTCGCCCAGAACTGCCGTCACCGCCCTGTCCAGCAGGGCGAGGAAGAGCTTTTCGAACACCGCGCTCAACAGGATGATGACGAAGGTCCATGCGAACAGCTCCCCGGTAGAGAGGGTGATCTTCGCCCGATAGAGGGCGTCGCCGATGCTGCCGTCGGGCAGGCCGATGACCTCCGCCGCCACGCCACTCTTCCAGCAGATGCCCAGCGCCACACTGCACCCCTGCCGGAACGCAGGCAGCACCGCCGGGAGCCAGACGGCCCGCAGACGCCGCCCCAGCGGCAGGCGGAACACCTGCGCCATCTCGAGAAGCCGGCGGTCGGCGCTCCCGATGCCGGTGCGCACCGCGCCGTAGAGAACGGGCAGCACCATCAGGAAGCTGATGAGGACCGACAGGGACGAGCCGCTGACCCACACCAGCGCCAGAATGATGAAGCTGGCCACCGGGGTGGCCTTGACCAGCTGCATCACCGGGGCGAGAAGGGCGTCCACCCACTCCCATTTTTCCGCCGCCACCGCCAGCACGGCACTGGACAGCGCACCCAGCCCGAAGCCCAGCAGGATGCGCCCGGCGCTGAACGCCACCCTCTGCCAGAACTCCGCCTGCGGCAGAAGCTGCACCAGCGTCCCCAGCGCCTGCACCGGCGAGACCAGAAAGACCTCCTGCCCGATGGCCATTGCCGCCGCCTGCCAGACGCCCAGCCAGAAGACCGACGCCGCCAAGAGCTGAAGGCGGCGCTTTTTTGTTTTTTCCATCTGTTTCTCTGCTCCTCTTCTTTTTTCGCTTTCAGAATATCACATCATGTGAAAGAATACAATCCTTCATCTTTTCTTCTCTTGACATGAAGGGGATAAGACTCTACACTGTAATAAAGCAATCCGTGTTTCATATTTTACGCGCTCCTGCGCACGACTGGGAGAGATGACCATGCACGAATCCACGCAGGCCCTCCGGGGCAAAAAGCTCTTTCTGGTGGGGTTTACCCTGTTCTCGATGTTCTTCGGGGCGGGCAACCTCATCTTTCCGCCCTTCCTCGGCGCACAGGCCGGGACGGCGCTCTGGCTCGCCTTCGCAGGCTTTGCCGTCAGCGCCATCGGCCTGCCCATCGCGGGCGTGGCGGCGGTGGCACGGGCGGGCGGTCTGCCCGTGCTGGCCGGGCGGGTGCATCCCCGCTTTGCGCAGGTGTTCGCTGTGCTGGTCTACCTGTCCATCGGCCCCTGCCTCGCCATCCCCCGCACGGCCAGCACCTCCTTTGAGATGCTGACCCCTCTGGTGGGGCGGAGCACGCTGGGGCAGTTCCTCTACTCCCTTGTATTCTTCACGGCAGCGTACTTCGTGGCCCTCCGGCCCGAAAAGCTGACCCAGCGGCTGGGCCGCATCCTCTGCCCCACCCTGCTGGTGCTCATCGTGGTGCTGTTCGCGGGCTGTCTCCTCCGCCCTGCTGCCTCCGGTTATGGCGTGCCCACCGCGGCTTACGCCGCCCTCCCCGCCGCGCAGGGAATATTGGACGGCTACCAGACCATGGACGCGCTGGCGGCGCTCAACTTCGGGGCTGTCATCGCCCTGAATATACAGGCCGTCGGCATCACGGAAGAAGCCGCCGTGCGGCGGGGCACCATCCGGGCCGGACTCGTCGCAGGCGGGATGCTGCTGGTGGTCTACGCCATGCTGACCCACATCGGCGGCATCTCGGGGGCAGCGTTCCCCGGCTGTGACACCGGCGCGGCCGTCCTGACAGCGCTGGCCGACGGCCTGTTCGGCCGGGTGGGACAGGTGCTGTTAGCCGCCATCTTCGTCATCGCCTGCTTCAACACCTGCGTAGGACTCATCGCCAGCGTGGGCGAATACTTCCATGAGCTGCTGCCCCGGCTGTCCTACCCTGCCATCGCGGCCTTCTTCGCACTGATGAGTATGCTTCTGGCCAACATCGGCCTCGCGGACATCCTGAGTCTCTCCGTCCCGGTGCTGAACGCCATCTACCCCATCGCCATCATCCTCATCGTAGTGGAGTTTCTGCCGGAGCGGTTCCAGCGCCCTCTGGTCTGGCGGCTGGGCGTCCTCTTTACCGCCCTTCAGAGCATCCCCGCCGCCCTGCCCTTCGGCCCTCTCTCCGGGTTCATGAACGCCCTGCCTCTGAGCGGCCTCGGCTTCGGCTGGCTTCTCCCGGCCCTCATCGGCATCGGTGTCGGCCTCGTCTTATAACGTGAAAAAACTGCCGTACAGCTGTGCGGCAGTTTTTTGTTGCAAAACTTACTTTGCAGAGTTGCGGATGGCCGCCATGACCTTGCGGAGGACGGACGGCTCGGTGTAGTAGAAGCCATCGTCCGGCAGCTTGCCGCCCACAGAAGCGGGCGAGGCATCGTAGAGCACCTGCAGATAGGCGGAGATGTCCTTCTTCATTTCCTCGCCGTTGCGGTAGACGATATTGCACTTGGGCAGGGCCTTTTTGGCGATCGCCGCCTTGGCCACCACGCCGACCTGCTCACACAGGGCGGCAGTTCCGTCGATGTCCTCATTTGCAGCCTTGACGCTCTTCTGGTAGTCGGTCAGGAAGGCGGCGATGACGTCCGGGTTCTTTTTGGCGTACTCGGTGCGCACCACGGTGACGCCGGTAATGAGCTGGGTATCGCAGACCCTGTTCCACTCGCGGGTCAGGTCAAGGACGACACGGAGGCTGCTGTCCTTCATCTGGGCGGCAGTGACGTAAGGCTGGGGCAGAACGGCGATGGCGTCCTTCTTGGCAGCGGCCATCTGGGCCGTGACCTCAGAGGCCTCGCTGTAATACTCGATCTTCACGTCCCTGTCGGGGTCGAGGCCGTTCTTCCGGAGCAGATAGCGCAGGACGTATTCCGGCGTCGTGCCCTTGCCGGTGGAGAGGATGGTGCGGCCCTTGAGGTCGGCGAAGCTGTGGACGGTGTCGCCCTTCTCCACGACGTAGAGCACACCCAGCGTGTTCACTGCCATGACCTGAATGCCGCCGTTCGTCTTCTGGTAGAGGGTGGCGGCGAGGTTGGCCGGGATCGCAGCCATATCGAGGTCTCCCTTGATGAGCTTGGGCACGATCTCATCGGCTGCGCCGTAGAGCTGCAGGTCGTAGTCGAGGGAGGCGGTTCCCTCCTTCTCCATGCTCAGCAGGTTGACGAGGCCCATGGTGGTGGGGCCTTTCAGGCCGGCGATGCGCACTTTTGTGCTCGTCTTGGCCGATGCGCCGCAGGCCAGCACGCTGACCATCAGCACCAGCGACAGCAGCAGAGATGTCAGTTTTTTCATAGGATTTCGTTCCTCACTTTCATTGGGAGAAATTTTCCCGCAAAAAATTTGCAAAACCATTTGCTTTACGCCCTCAAGTTTACTATAATAAGAGAAAAAATACCGTTGCACATGCAACGGAATCGCAGAAGGGCGGTGAGGGCCCGGGGAAAACCTCACGGAATGGGTATGGAAAACTATCTTCCGCTGTTACAATCCACCTCTCTGTTCGCCGGGCTGGAGGCCGAATCGCTTCGGGTCCTGCTGGGCAACGTGGGAGCCGTATTGCGCACCTACAGCCGGGGCGAGACCCTCGTGCTGGCCGGGCAGACCAACCGCCGGGTGGGCGTGGTGCTCTCGGGCACCATCGAAGCCTATCACCCTGCCGCCAGCGGGGCGCGTCTGCCCATCAGCCAGATGGGGCCGGGCGGCGTGTTCGGCGACGTGTTGGGCGGCTCGAGCCTTTCCAGCCCGGTGACGGTGATGGCCTCCACCCCCTGTGAGGTACTGCTGATGCCCTACGAAAAGCTCCTGCTGCCCGGGGCCGACCCGGCCCGCCAGCGGGTCTTACAAAATCTCGTGCGCACCATCAGCGACAAATATTTCCTCCTCTCCCGCCGGGTGGACCTGCTGCTGCTCAAGAGCCTGCGGGCCAAGGTGTGTGCCTACCTCCTCAGCGAGGCGGAGGTGCACCACAGCCTTACCTTCACCATCCCCTACTCCCGCATCCAGCTGGCCGATTACCTCAACTGCGACCGCAGCGCCCTCTCCCGGGAGCTGAGCCTCATGCAGCGGGACGGCCTGCTGGAGACTTATCGGAGCAGCTTCAAGCTGCTGGAGCCGGAAGCGCTGCGGCGGATGGTTTTATAAACCTCTCCGTCATCGCTGACGCGATGCCACCTCCCCTATCGAGGGGAGGCTTTGGCATATCGGAAAGCTTTCCCTCTTCGCCAGAGGCTCCCCTCGGTAGGGGAGCTGTCTGCGAAGCAGACTGAGAGGTTGCTCCATGTGCAGCTGCCTCTATAAAGGAGAATTTCATCATGTCCAAACCTATCCTATGGATCGTCATCCCCTGCTACAACGAGGAGCAGGTGCTGCCCATCACGGCCCCCCTGTTCCTGAAAAAGATCAGCGACCTTGCCGCAGCGGGCCTTGTCAGCGAGAAGAGCCGGGTGCTCTTCGTCAACGACGGCTCCCGCGACGCCACCTGGTCCCTCATCCAGAAGTTCGCCTCTGAGGATGAGCACTTCATCGGCATCTCCCAGAGCCGGAACCGCGGCCACCAGAACGCCGTGCTGGCCGGGCTGATGGAGGCGCTCCACAGCGGCAGCTGCGACATCACCATCTCCATCGACTGCGACGGTCAGGACGACATCAACGCCATGGACGAGATGGTCCAAAAGTATCTGGACGGCGCCGAGGTAGTCTACGGCGTGCGCAGCCGCCGGGACACCGACACCTTCTTCAAGCGGTTCACCGCCGAGGGCTTCTACCATGTGATGAACGCGCTGGGCGCAGACATCGTATTCAACCACGCCGACTACCGGCTCATCAGCACCCGGGTGCTGGAAAGCTTCGCCGACTACCGCGAGGTGAACATTTTCCTGCGGGGCATGGTGCCGCTGGTGGGCTACCCCAGCGACACCGTCTACTACGAGCGCCACGAGCGTCTGGCCGGCGAGAGCCACTATCCCCTCAGCAAGATGCTGGCCCTCGCCTTCGACGGCATCACCAGCCTGTCGAACAAGCCCATCCGCCTCATCACCGGGGCAGGCATCGTGGTCAGCCTCATCAGCTTCATCGGCGTCCTCTGGGCCATCGTGCAGGCGGTCAGGGGCAGCGTCGTGGCCGGCTGGGCCTCCACCATCTGCATCGTCTGCTTCATGGGCGGCGTCCAGCTGGTCTGTCTGGGCGTCATCGGCGAATACGTCGGCAAGATCTACATGGAAACCAAGGCCCGCCCCCGCTACATCATCAGCGAGCGGACATGGGCACCCTACGAAAGGAAGTATCACGGATGAGCAAACAGAGCTGGCGGGGCAGCACCCTGCTGAACCCGGAGCCGCCGGTGCTGGTCTCCTGCGGCGGGCTGGACAAGCCCAACCTCATCACCATCGGCTGGACGGGCACCATCTGCACCCAGCCCAGCATGGTGTCCATCAGCGTCCGCCCCGAACGGTACAGCCATCACCTCATCAAGGAGAGCGGACAGTTCGCCATCAACCTGCCCACCGAGGCACTGGTGAAGTCGGTGGACTGGTGTGGCGTCAGGAGCGGCCGGGACTTCGATAAATTCGCGGCCTGCGGCCTCCATGCCGCCCACGGCTCGGTGCTGACGGACTGCCCCATCCTCGTCGAAAGCCCCGTCAATCTGGAATGCCGGGTGACGCAGGTCATCCCGCTGGGCAGCCACGACCTCTTCCTCGCCGAAGTCGCCGCCTGCGACGTGGACGAAAGCCTGCTGGACGAGAATGGCAAGCTCTGCCTCGACAAGGCCAGGCTCATCGTCTACAGCCACGGCGAATATCTGGCGCTGGGCAAAAAGCTGGGCACCTTCGGCTACAGCGTCCGGAAGAAAAAAGCACGGCGGAAATAACTTCCCCGTGCTTGACAATTCGCGTAAAACAAACTATACTAAAAATAGAAAAGGCACTGCGACAAGCGGTTAGCCTCTAGTCTAAGGTTTTAAGCTCTATTGAACCGTCGCCTTTGCCGAGGTGGCGGTTCAGCGTTTTTTCACGATAATGGTGATAGTAAACTCACCAATATGGAAAGTAATCCGCATTGCCTCACCCCCTTTCGGGAAGTGTAGGCCAACCGCCTGCCGTATGTGCAGTGCCTTGCCGCCAAAGCAGCAAAATTAGTATAACACAGTTTTCGACAATCTGCAATCACAAAAGCCGCAGGATGCATAGAGCATCCCGCGGCTTCGATTTTATCGCAAGGCAAGAAATTAGTGCGACATGAAAACAGCATATTTGCGATATGCAATTCAACGCTGTTGCTGCTGCATTAAAAAGTTGAATTGCTATATTTCAGCAGATCACTCAAGCACTTGACCGTCCGGCCATGATGGCCGGTGACGGTCTCCGCGTGGAGCAGACTGCTCAGGACGCTCTCTTCCACGCACTCGGCCACGGCCCGGAACAGGGGGTTGATGGCGTCGTCGTGGACCATGCCCATCGGCAGGATGGCCTTTTCCGAGTCATGGGGCACCCGGTTCGCGGTGGTGAAAGCGATGACGATCTCGCCCGAGCCGTTTCCGCAGAAGGAGCCGGTGCGGGACAGGCCCACCAGCGCCCGGTGGCAGAGCCGCCGCAGCTGGCGCTCGCTGAGGGGGATGTCCGTCGCCAGCACCGTGATGATGGAGCCTTTGTCCTCGTGGGGCGGGATGCTGGCGTCCAGCAGGGTCTGGATGGGGGTGCCTGCCACCACGAGGTCGTCGAAGACGGCGTGATTGGAGAGCACCAGCGCACCGATGGTGTAGGGCTTCCCGTCCAGCTCCACCACGCGGGAAGCCGAGCCGATGCCGCCCTTCAGGCCATGGCAGCGCATTCCCCGGCCTGCGCCTACCGCGCCCTCGGCGAAGTCGGCGCGGCAGTCGGCCAGCGCAGCCCACACATTTTCCTCGGTGACGTGGAGGCCCCGGATGTCGTTCAGGCCGCTGTCGTTGCACTCGCAGACCACCGGGTTGACGCTGCCGGTGGTCTCGCAGATGTCAGGGTTCCGGTCCAGCATATACTTCACCAGCGCCGTCTCCACCGTGCCCACGCTGAGGGTGTTGGTGAAGAGGATGGGCGTCTCCACCGTGCCCAGCTCCTCGATCTGGACAAGGCCGGTGGTCTTGCCAAAACCGTTGATGACGTGGCTGGCCGCCATCACCTTATCGTGGAAAATATCCCCCGGATGGGGCAGCAGGGCGGTGACGCCAGTCTGGACCTCGCCGTCCGACAGCGTGCAGTGGCCCACCGTGACGCCCGGCACGTCACTGATCTTGTCCAGCGGGCCGCAGGGCAGCTTGCCCACCCGGATGCCCCGGTTTTTCCATTCTGATTCGATTCCCATACAAATTCTCCTTACAAAAATGCCCTCCTCGTTTCGTGCGGAGAGGGCGTTCTTTGTTTATTCTTCCCCGTGCTCCACCCGCTTGATGGCTCCCAAGTCGTAGGGCGTGTTCTGGTAGACGTAGTAGTTCAGCCAGTTCTCATACAGCAGATGTGCGTGAGCGCGCCAGCGGAAGAGGGGCGGCTGGGCAGGGTCGTCCTCCGGGTAGTAGTTCTTCGGCACAGCGATGGGCAGGCCCTTGGCCACATCCCGCTTGTACTCGGCGTCGAGGGTGTACTTGTCGTACTCCGGATGGCCGGTGACGAAGATCTGCCGGCCATTCTCGGTGCTCATCAGGAAGGGGCCTGCCTCGTCGCTCTCGGCGAGGATGCGCAGGGCCTTGCAGTTCAGCACATCCTCGCGGGAGATGCCGGTGTGGCGGCTGTGGGGGGCGTAGAACACCTCGTCGAAGCCCCGCACCAGCGGGTTCGAGGGGCGTGTGACCCTGTGCTCGAAGACGCCGAACATCTTCTCGTTCAGCAGCTGCTTGCGGATGCCGTAGTGGTAATAAAGCCCCGCCTGCGCACCCCAGCAGACGTGGAGGGTGGAGTAGACATTCGTCTCGCTGAAGTCCATGATCTCGCACAGCTCCGGCCAATAGTCCACCTGCTCGAAGTCGATCTTCTCCACCGGTGCGCCGGTGATGATCATGCCGTCGTAGCGGTTATTTTTCACCTCGTCGAAGGTCTTGTAGAACGTCTCGAGGTGGGCCGCCGAGACATGGGTCGCCGCGTGGCTGGCCGTCTGCAGCAGGGTCATGTGCACCTGAAGAGGCGTATTGGCCAGCAGGCGGGCGATCTGCGTCTCAGTCGCAATTTTCGTCGGCATGAGGTTCAGGATGAGGATCTCCAGTGGGCGGATATGCTGGGAGAGCGCCCGTTCCCGGTGCATGACGAAAACATTTTCCTCGTAGAGGGCGTCATAGGCGGGAAGGGTCTTGGGGATGATCAGGGGCATAGCGATTTCTCCTTAGATTTTATCGAGTGCCTGTGCAATATCTGCGATGAGGTCCTCGCTGCTTTCCAGTCCGCAGCTCATCCGCACCAGCTCGGCAGGCACACCGGCAGCGGCCAGCTGCTCGTCGTTCATCTGGCGATGGGTGCTGGAGGCCGGGTTGAGGCAGCAGGTACGGGCATCGGCCACATGGGTCTCGATGGCGGCAAGCTTCAGCTCCTTCATGAAGGTGCTGGCCGCCTCGCGGCCTCCGGCCAGACCGAAGGAGACGACGCCGCAGCTGCCGCTCGGCAGATACTTCTGGGCCAGTGCATGGTAGGGGCTGCTCTCGAGGCCGCAGTAGTTGACGTAGGCCACCTTCGGGTGGGCCTCGAGGAACTTTGCGACGGCCATGCCGTTCTCGCAGTGGCGCTGCATCCGGACGTGGAGGCTCTCAAGGCCGAGGTTCAGCATATAGGCGTTCATGGGGGATTGCATCGAGCCGAAGTCCCGCATCAGCTGTGCGGTGGCCTTGGTGATGAATGCCCCCTCCTTGCCAAAGCGCTCGGCGTAGGTGATGCCGTGATAGCTCTCGTCGGGGGTGCACAGGCCGGGGAACTTGTCGGCGTGGGCCATCCAGTCGAACTTTCCGCCGTCCACGATGGCACCGCCCAGCACCGCACCATGGCCGTCCATATATTTGGTGGTCGAGTGGGTCACGATGTCAGCCCCCCACTCGAAGGGGCGGCAGTTGACCGGCGTGGGGAAGGTGTTGTCCACGATGAGGGGTACGCCATGGGCGTGGGCAGCCTTGGCGAACTTCTCGATGTCCAGCACAGTGAGGGCAGGGTTTGCGATGGTCTCGCCGAACACGACCTTGGTGTTGGGCTGGAAGGCAGCGTCCAGCTCCTCCTCGCTGCACAGCGGGTCCACAAAGGTGGCGGTGATGCCCATCTTCTTCATGGTGACGGAGATGAGGTTGAAGGTGCCGCCGTAGATGGTGCTGGACGCCACGATGTGGTCGCCTGCCTCGCAGAGGTTGAACAGTGCGAAGAAATTTGCGGCCTGACCGCTGGACGTCAGCATGGCGGCGGTGCCGCCCTCCAGCTCGCAGATCTTTTTTGCCACCAGATCACAGGTGGGGTTCTGCAGGCGGGAGTAGAAGTAGCCGTCGGCTTCGAGGTCGAACAGTTTGCCCATGTCCTCGCTGGTGGCGTACTTGAAGGTGGTGGACTGGATGATGGGGATCTGGCGGGGTTCGCCGTTGCCGGGGGTGTAGCCGCCCTGCACGCAGATGGTATCACGGTTCATTGCAACATACTCCTTTACTGGGTTTGTCTGTATAGCACAATTCCCCGCCAGAGGGCAGGCCTCCGGCGGGGAATCGGTTCGTTAAATTTTGTTCCCTGCTGGAAGCCGAGACCTCTAAGTTTACAACCTACGGTCAGGCCGTCCTTCCATCCAACCTCTCAGTCTCGCATTTGCTCGACAGCTCCCCTTGTAGGGGAGCTTCTGGCGAAGAGGGAAAGCTTTCCGCTATGCCAAAGCCTCCCCTCGTTAGGGGAGGTGGCACGGCGACAGCCGTGACGGAGAGGTTGAGCGACCACTTACTTTCTCAGCCGCTTATCGCTCTTGGCCGCCCAGAAGGTGCCGACGGTCTGGAACACCTGCACCATGAGCACCAGCAGCACGACGCAGACGATCATGATGTTGGTCTGATAGCGGTAGTAGCCGTAGGACAGGGCGATCTTGCCCAGACCGCCGCCGCCGATGACGCCGGACATGGCCGAGTAGCCGAGGATGGTGGTCAGGGCCGTGGTCATGCTGGAGATGAGGCCGGGCAGGCACTCCGGGATCATGACCTTGGTGATGATCTGGAAGGGGGTCGCGCCCATGCTCTGGGCTGCTTCCACGACGCCCTCGTCCAGCTCGCGCAGGCTCGTCTCCACGAGGCGGGCCACAAAGGGGAAGGCCGCGACCACCAGCGGAACGATGGTGGCCTTGGTGCCGACGGTGGTGCCCACGATGGCGCGGGTCAGCGGGAAAACGCAGATCATCAGGATGAGGAAGGGCACGCTGCGCAGGATGTTGATGACGATGTTCAGGATGTGCATCAGCCAGCCCGGCAGGGGCAGCACGCCGTCCTTGTCGCCCGCCACCAGCAGAACGCCCAGCGGCAGGCCCAGCACCAGAGAAAATGCCGTGGAGAGGACGGTCACATAGAACGTCTCCCAGATGGCGAAGCCATAATCTGCAAAGCTCATTCTCCGGTCACCTCCTCAACGGTCACACCATTCTGGCTGCGCATATAGCACACAGCCTGCTTTGCCTGTTCAGTATCGCGGGGAAGCTTGAGCAGCATCGAGCCATAGCACTGGCCGCTCAGGTCGCGGGTGTCGGCGCTGAGCACCGACACAAGGATGCCCTTCTCCGCTGCGAGGCTCGCCACCAGCGGCTTTGCGGCGGACGAGCCGTTAAAGGTCACACGCACGACGTGGTCGTCGGGCGCAAAGCTCGAGAGGTCACGGGCCGCGCTGCCGCCGTTGGGGGCGACAAGGCGCTTGGCCGCAGCCGTCTTGGGATTTGCGAAGATCTCGCGCACCTCTCCCTGCTCCACGACCACGCCGCCGTCCAGAATGGCGACCCGGTCGCAGATCTCTTCCACAACGCTCATCTGGTGGGTGATGACCACCACCGTGATGCCCAGCTTCTTGTTGATGTCCTTGATGAGGGTCAGGATGGCGTGGGTCGTGTTGGGGTCCAGCGCACTGGTGGCCTCATCGCAGAGCAGGACTTTTGGGTCGGTGGCCAGCGCACGGGCGATGGCGATGCGCTGCTTCTGGCCGCCGGAGAGCTGGGCGGGGTAGGCGTTGGCCTTATCGGGCAGGCCCACCATTTCCAGCAGCTCCTTTGCGCGCTTTTCGGCGTCGGCTTTCTTCACGCCCGCCAGTTCCATCGGGAAGCAGATGTTCTTCAGGCAGCTGCGCTGCATCAGCAGGTTGAACTGCTGGAAGATCATGGTGATGTCCCGGCGGCGCTCCCGCAGGGCGGCGGGAGACAGGGTCTCCATCGCGGTGCCGTCGATGACGACGCTGCCCTCGGTGGGGCGTTCCAGCAGGTTGATGCAGCGCACCAGCGTGGATTTACCCGCGCCCGACATACCGATGATGCCGTAGATGGAGCCATCGGGGATGGTCAGGTCGATGTCCTTCAGCGCATTCACCGCGCCGTCCTTCATCTGGAAAGTCTTGGAAAGGTGTTTGATCTCGATCACAGTTTACTCCTTAGTAGGGTCTTAACCCTCGATGGGGGCAAGGCTGTCCTGCTTGCCGCCGTAGATTCCCATCGGCTCGACGTGGATGCCGGCGACCGTCACCAGATGGGTGCCCTTCTCCTCATTGAAGTTGTCCAGATACGGCTGATGCTGGAAGTAGTTGGTGTCGCACTGGCCGTCCTCGACGATGGTGTTGGGGATCACATAGTCGTCGTACTCCTGAATGTCCAGCGTGATGCCCTTGGCGGCCAGAATGTCCTTGCAGACCTCCAGCACCTCGCAGTGGGGAGCGGGGGTAGCGGCGCAGCTGACGGTCTCGCCGTTCAGTGCGTCATAGTCGATGGAGGGATCGTAGCCGTCGGTGGGGTTCTCGACGACGGAGACGACAGCGCCCTTGTAGTTTTCATCCATGAAGTCCTTGACCTGCTGGCTCTGCAGAGCAGCCACCAGAGCCTTGATCTTGGGCTCGTTCTCGTTGCCCTCCTTGCAGACCAGCACGTTGACGTAATCAGAGGAGCCGTCCTCCATTGCCAGAGCGTCGGTCATGGGGTCCAGACCAGCGGAGATGGCGTAGTTGGAGTTGATGACCGCGTAATCCTCGTCCTGCAGGACGTTGGGCACCTGAGCAGCCTCGACCTCATCGACGGTGACGTTCAGGGGGTTCTCCTCGATGTCGTTCTTGGTGGCGGTCAGACCGGCGTCTGCCTTCAGCTTGAAGAAGCCGTTCTTCTCCAGCAGGGTCAGGGCGCGGGCCTCGTTGGTGGTGTCGTTGGGGACAGCGACCTTGATCTTGTCCAGCTTTGCAGCAGCGGAAGCAGCCTCAGAAGAAGCAGCGCCGGAAGCAGCAGAGCTTGCGGTGGAGGAAGAGCCGCCGCAGGCGGTCAGGGCAGCAGCAGCGGCTGCAACACCAGTAACTTTCAGAAAATCACGACGAGTAATCATAGTTTTGTTCCCTCTCTATTGTTTGGATAAAATGTGCAGCGGCGCGGCACAGTCCGCGCCAGCTCTGGCCGGAAGCTCGAAAAAAGCCTCCGTCCCTGTCAGCTCTGCGCTGCACAAGGACGGAGGCCTGAAACTTCCGTGGTACCACCTTGGTTCGCAGCATCCTCACGGACGCTGCCTCAAAACTGCGGCAGAAACTCTTTCTGCTTACAGCCGGACGCTTTAACGGGCGCACCCGTCGCGGACTAGTGCTCTTGCTCGTCGTCCGCGCAGCTCCGAGACCATTTTCAGCTCCCTGTCTCCTGCCCTTTTCCATCCTCCGGGCTTTCTGGTAAGGCTCATGCGAAAGCTTACTCTTCTCTTCACAGCCATTTTTGTGATATTGCGTTTATTGTACTCGCCTTGACAGGATTTGTCAACCCTTACAACAAACTTTTCTGGTAGGGAATTAAAATTTTTTCGCCCGGCAGACAAAAATGCCCCCGCGCGAGGTGCGCGGAGGCATTTTGGAAAACGTGATTTAGCCCTGCTCCTGCTGTGCCTTCTTGGCTTCCAGAGCCAGAATGGCATCGCGGCGGCTCAGGTTGATGCGGCCCTGCTGGTCGATGTCCGTCACCTTGACGACGATGGCATCGCCCACGGCGACCACATCCTCCACCCGCTCGACCCGCTTGGTGTCCAGCTTGGAGATGTGGACGAGGCCCTCCTTGCCCGGAGCGATCTCGACGAAGGCGCCGAAGTTCATCAGACGGGTGACTTTGCCCTTATAGATGGCACCGATCTCGGGGTCCTCCACGATGGTCCTGATGGTAAAGATAGCCCGCTTTGCGTCCTCCTGATCCACCGCAGAGACGAAGACATGGCCGTCCTCCTGCACGTCGATCTTACAGTTGCAGGTGGCGCAGATGTCCTGAATGACCTTGCCGCCCTTGCCGATGACGTCCTTGATCTTATCGGTGGGGATCATCATGCTGAACATCTTGGGTGCCCAGCGGCTCAGCTCATGGCGAGGCTCGGCGATGACCGGCTTGATGATCTCATCGAGGATGTACAGACGGCCCTTGCGGCACTTCTCGAAAGCCTCGGCGATGATGTCGTAGGTCAGGCCGTCGATCTTGATGTCCATCTGGATGGCGGTAATGCCCTTGCGGGTGCCGCCCACCTTGAAGTCCATGTCGCCGTGGAAGTCCTCGACGCCCTGAATGTCCAGCATGGTCATCCAGCGGTCGCCCTCGGTGATAAGGCCGCAGGAGATGCCGGCGACCGGAGCCTTGATGGGCACGCCTGCGTCCATCAGGGCCAGCGTCGAGCCGCAGATGGAAGCCTGCGAGGTAGAGCCGTTGGAGGACAGGACCTCAGACACGCAGCGGATGGTGTAGGGGAACTCCTCCAGAGAGGGCAGCACGGGCACGAGAGCGCGCTCGGCCAGTGCGCCGTGGCCGATCTCGCGGCGGCCGGGGCTGCGGGGTGCGCGGGCCTCGCCGACGGAGTACGGCGGGAAATTGTAGTGATGGATGTAGCGCTTGGTCTGCTCGTCGGTCAGGTCATCCATGAGCTGGTTGTCCTTGGTGCCGCCGAGGGTGCAGGTGGTGAGCACCTGCGTCTGGCCGCGGGTGAACATACCGGAGCCATGCACGCGGGGCAGGATGCCGACCTCTGCGGCCAGCGGACGGATCTCGTTGATGCCGCGGCCATCCACGCGCTTGCCCTCATCCAGCAGCCAGCGGCGGACGACGTACTTCTGCATCTTGTAGCTGACGAGGTCGAGGTCGGCGTCGGTCAGGTCGGGGTACTCCTCGGCGATCTTGTCCATGATGGGCAGCAGGGCGGCGTCACGCACATTCTTGTCGTCGGTGTCCATGGCGGCCTTGAAGTCGTCCAGATACTTCTCCTTGATGGCATGGAACATATCCATATCGAGGCCCACGACCTGAAAATCGATCTTCGGCTTGCCGCGCTCGGCCA
>ENA-UOJV01001621-UOJV01001621.1-human-gut-metagenome-genome-assembly--contig:-C82-NODE-1621-length-23314-cov-74.055634_pt1 | contig 23314 bp, 24 predicted proteins | sample MGYA00242356_ERZ723903 | MGnify/ENA metagenome assembly ERZ723903
ATTTAAACAAATTATTAATCAGAATTCTGTTGCATTTGCAAGTTGAATTCAGCACATTCTGATTTTACGATTTCTGATTTATTAAATTTTATCCATAAAAAATTTCTAAGAGTCATACTACCTTTTCTTAGTGTAGGAGCACTCTATGGATACTGGAATTTTAATAACCCGACAGACGGAATGATAAATAAATTTCAAGGACTATGGTTTTTACCAACCTTATTTTATTGTATGATTGTTAGTTATATAACATTATACTTTATAAAAAAAATATCAAACAACACCTATATTATAATAAGTTCATTAGCAGCAATATGGATAATAAGTGTCCTTATATATATGAGTTATTCCCCATCAATACCATATTACTTAAATTACATAAGAATGTTTCCTTATTTTATCTTTGGAGTAATTCTGTCTCATAAAAAAAATTGGTATGATTTTATTCTTAGTAATAAAATTATATTCACATTGTCAATTATTCTCTATACTCTAATTCTTACATTATCAGGAAAAAATATATTATCATTTATTAATTTTAATATAGCAGGATTCTTTGCAATAGCTATTCTCTTTCAACTTTGCTCCAACACATCTAATCATGTTTTATATCAAAAAATAAAAGAAATAGGAATATATTCTATTGAAATATATCTATTTCACTGGTTCTTACTTCCTTCATTACCGATGATTGGGAAATGGCTAACATACAATAATCCTATAAATGAAATGACAATAAATAATAACAATTTAATTATACTTTTCATTTTCAGTTTAGCTATCAGCATACCTATAATTATATCATGCATATATATTGCTCAATTTATTCGAAAAAGTTCTATACTTGCATTTTTAATTTTAGGTATTCCTATTAAAAAGATAAATTCTCACAATAAATGACACCGACATCTTCACAGACTGATACAATTTTCAAGTTGTAAACTTATTTATTATTTTTCTTTACCTCCAAAATTATATTATTACAATTATATCAATATATGAATATAAATTATTATTATAGAAACTCACAAGCTGGATTTTCTATTCGAGCAGTATTCCAAACCATCGTCAATGAAATAAAAAAAAATAATATCATAATAGAAACTTATTTACCTTCTCCTTATGCTCAAATAAAAGACATCATAAAAAATGGTTTGTATGCAAAAAAGCAACAGAGAAAAAATTACATCAACCATATAACAGGTGAAGTCCATTATTTAGTTTATTTTTTGAATCCTAAAAAAACAATTGTTACAGTACATGATATCATGTATTATTCATATTTAAAAGGAATCAAGAAAAAAATATGGAAAATATTATATATTCATTCATTAAAAAGAGCTGCATATATAACTTTCATTTCTGACTTTGCTAAAAAACAAGTTTTAAATGAAATACACTTACCATCAGAAAAAATATCTGTTATCCCCAATCCTGTTGATGCTTCTTTTACCTATGTTCCCAAAGAATTCAATGCCACCAAGCCACGAATATTACATATCGGTACATTAGAAAGAAAAAACTTAACCCGTACAATTCAAGCATTAAAAGGTATTCCATGTCATCTTAGAATCATTGGAACAATAAATGATAATATCATAAAACTTTTAAGAGAGTACAAAATAGAATATTCCAATAGTTGGAATTTAACTCATGAGCAAATTGTTCAAGAATATCAACAGGCAGATATTATTAACTTCCCATCACTATATGAAGGATTTGGTATGCCCATTATTGAAGGACAGGCAAGCGGAAGAATTGTTATAACCTCTAATATCTCTCCTATGAAAGAAATTGCTGGAGAGGGAAGCATATTAGTGAATCCTTTGGATGAAAATTCTATCCATAATGCATACCTATCTGTCATACAAAATCCTATACAAAGAGAGAGTATTATACAGAAAGGATTTCTAAATGTCCAAAAATACTCTATTAAAAATATTCAAGATCAATATTTTAATTTATACAAAAAATTATAATGAAAACACTTATTAAATTATTTGTAGTTATCCTCCCATGGAAAATAAAAAGAATCATTCTCCAAAAATGCTTTCACTACAAAATCCATCCAACTGCCAAAATAGGACTATCTTACATTTATCCTCAATATTTAGAAATGCAAGAAGGTGCCCATATAGGCCACTTAAATATAGCTATTCATTTAGATAAAATCATTATTGGAAAGAATTCTACTATTGGACGTAAAAATTGGATTACAGGATTTTCAACAAAAACTACATCAAAACACTTTTCGCATCAATTAGAAAGAAAAAGTGAACTTATTATAGGAAATGAATCTGCTATTACAAAAAACCATCATATAGATTGTACTAATTCTATTATCATTGGTGATTTCGTTACTATAGCTGGATATTATACACAGATGCTAACACACTCTATTGATCTAAAAGAAAACAGACAAAATAGCCTTCCTATTATAATAGAAGATTATTGCTTTATCAGCACAAGATGTATTTTATTAGGCGGTAGTAAATTACCTAATCATTCTACATTAGCAGCTGGAGCCGTACTTAATAAAAACTATTCAGAATCTTGGACTTTATATGCTGGCGTCCCAGCAAAGCCAATAAAAACCATAGAAAAAACAGAAAAATATTTTACCAGACAATCTGGATTTGTTTATTAAAGAATATTATGATGAAAATTATTCACTTCATCCCCAGTATCGACCGTACAGCAGGTGGTACCACTTCTTATATGCAACTGCTCGCAAAGGAATTAGGAAAACTATGCAAACTATATATTGCCACAGCACCATCTGAGAATCCGGTAGAAATGGAAAATGCACAAGTAAAATTCATACCTTGTGGATGGAAGCAAAGATCAGCTATGAAAAGTGCATGGAACAAGCTGTTACAAGAAATCAAGCCTGATGTAGTACATGTAAACTGCTGCTGGATGCCACAATGCGCCTGGGCTCAACTATGGGCACAAAAAGCAGGCTATAAGGTAGTGCTTAGTCCGCATGGTATGTTGGAGCCATGGATTATGGCACGTCATTATTGGACACGAAAATTCCCTGCTCTCTTACTCTATCAGAAAAAGGCGATTGTAAAAGCCGATTATCTTCATGCTACTGCAGAAAGTGAAAAGGAAAATCTTTTAAAATTAGGCTATAATAATCGAATCGAAATTATAGCCAATGGAATTGATGCAGAAAACATCGAAATAAAAAAAGAATGGACACACAAAAAACAAATCCTGTTTTTATCCCGTATCCATGTAAAAAAAGGAATTAACTTCTTGCTCGAAGCTGTAGCTGAACTGAAAAAAGAATTAGCAGATTATACAATCCACATTGCCGGTGAAGGAGATGAACAATATATCAACCAACTGAAAGAACAAGCCAAACAACTTGGTATTGAATCTATGGTTGATTTCTGTGGAGGTGTATATGGAGAAAAGAAATGGAAACTGTTCAGAGAAGCTGATGTATTTGTACTGCCTACTTATTCGGAAAACTTTGGAATTGCCGTAGCAGAAGCGCTGGCGTCTGGTACTCCTGTTATTACAACCAATGGAACACCATGGGAAGAACTGAATACGCTTCATTGCGGATGGTATACCGAAGTAGGAACAGAAGCTACCACACAGGCTTTACGTCAGTTTTTGCAAACCTCAGAGGAAGAATTGGAATCTATGGGAAAAAGAGGTAGAAAATTGATTGAAGAGAAATACTCAACCACTATAGTAGCAAAACAAATTCAAAGTTTATATCATGTATTGATTTCAAAATAAAATAATATAATGAAAATAAGTATTATTACCGGCCCTTTTATGTGCCTTCCTCCTTTCTCTATTGGAGCGGTTGAAAAACTATGGTACAATATCGGATTGGAATTAAGTAAAAGTAATGAAGTTACTTTCATTTCTAAAACACCTCCTAAACCAATCTCTACAAAAGAGAAATCATTTTGTTATTGTATTTAGAATCTCAAAACAACCAAAAATAACCAGAAATATTCAAGCGTAAGTCTTTATCTATCAGAATATTCTAAAAATTAACACTTTTCGGCTGCTTTTTGATGCTTCCCAAATTTCCACATATTTTTGAGACGTATTTCTGACGTGGAGAATTTGCGGAGCTTGTTTTTTGCCACATCGTGCGGACAGTTGACAAGGGTTTACAACCGTTTACGATGAGCGACAACAACCGCCCTGATATGCAGCAATAGTAACATTGTGCAGAAAGGCGACAACGGTTGACCTCCGTTTACATCCGTTCACCATTTCAGAGATATACGATTGAAGGAATGAACCAGTAAACGATAAAAGCAGCATGAAAACAACCAGAAAATGCAATTTTTGCAGCAAGTCATTTGTAACCCGGAGCGGGGTACAGAAATATTGCAGCGAGGCTTGTCAGGCGGAAGCCAAACGAGCTAGAACGGAACAGAAGAACAACCTCTTCAAAGCTGTCCGCCCCTTGATGGAGATACAGCATCAGGAGTATCTCACCTTTTCCAAAGCAGCAGTACTCATGGGCTGTTCCCGACAGTACATCTATAAACTCGTAGCCCTCGGCAAACTGAAAGCCTCACGTATCAGCAACCGCATGGCGTTTATCCGCAAGACAGACATCGAGCGGATGCTGGAGGGCAATCCCTACCACCGTGTCCTGCCCGGCAGTACTTCCACTCCGAGAAAGTCCGCTTCATCTTCCCCGCTTGCCAAAAAAGAAAAAAGGGAAAAGGAAACCTATGAAGTGCTGGACTTCTATTCTGGCGAGGAGGTGATGTCGCTCTTCAAGGTCAGGCAGTCGTGGCTCTATACCACAGCCAAGCGCAACCGCATTCCCATCTGCCGCATCGCAGGGAAAAACTATTACAGCAAGAAACACGTTGACGAGTTCTTCGGTATGGCTATAGATACAAGCAATATCACCGATTGGCTCCTGATTGAAGAAGCGGAAGAACTGTTCGGCATGAAACCCTCCGCACTCCGGGCATACGCCTACCGCCACAAGATACCGACCAAAAGAGAATACGGGCGCACCTATTACTCCAAATCCCATCTGGACGAACTCCGCAGGACAGACCTCGTGAACGATGAACGCTACTACACCGTGGAGCAAGTCCGGCAGATTTACGGGCTTTCCTCCGCCAACATCAGCCATATCGTCAAGGTGAAGCACATCGAAAAGATAAAAGTAGGCGTGAAAAACCTGCTTTTACGCTCCGATGTGGAGCGTGTCATGGCTGAAAGGGAGAAACAACCGTGAGCAACCGACATTGCCGGAAAATTATTTCAAAATGATTGTCGTGGAGGTATTCACGGTTGTTTCACGTTGTTCCTTTGCCACCGTAAACACGGGAACACCCCCGAAAATGTACAACTTAAAACATCATCAATATGAGCAAATGCAAGACAGTTACCTTGCGCAAGCGCAAGATTAAGAACGGAACACAGTATTCGCTGTGTCTGGACTATTATCCCGGCTACCGTGACAACACCACCATGAAGGTGATTACACGTGAAGCTCTTGGGATTTACATCTTCGCCAAACCTGCCAACCAGCAGGAGCGTGATTTCAACGCACGCATGATGAAAAAAGCGGAGATACTGCGTAATAGGCGTTATGAAGCCATCTTCAACGAGAACAACGGCTTCTTTGACAAAGCCAAGATGAAAGGCGATTTCCTCGCCTACTTCAAGGGGTTGGCAGACAGGAAGAATATCAAGTGGCAGCACGTCTATAAACATTTCGAGCGGTTCGTGAACGGCAAATGCACCTTTGAGGAGGTGGACGTGGATTTGTGCCGCAAGTTCATGGAATATCTGCTTAACGCCCCACAATCCATACACACCAGCCAAAAGCTGCATATCAATTCTGCGGCGGGCTACTGGTCGGCTTTCCGTGCGGTACTTCACACCGCCTACCGGGACAGGAAGATAAAGGAGAACCCAAACGGATTCTTAGACCGCATCGAGTGCATTCCCACCATGAGGGAACATCTGAGCCAAGAGGAACTGATACGGCTTGCCGAAACGCCTTGTGAGGAAGAGGTATTGAAAAGGGCGTTCCTTTTCGGTTGTCTGACCGGACTAAGAAAGAGCGACATCAGGCAGCTCACTTGGCAGCAGATACAGCCGTACACCAACGGCAAGATGTTCGTGACCACCCGTATGCAGAAGACCAAACAGATTGTACACAACCCCATCAGCGATGAAGCCTACGGACTGCTTGGGGAACGGCACGAGGGACTTATCTTTGACGGTTTCAAGGACAAGATGCTGCAAGGACCACTCAAACGCTGGCTCTTGGCGGCAGGCATAACCAAGAAGATAACCTTTCACTGCACCCGGCATTCATTCGGAAGCCTGCACGTGGAAATGGGTACGGACATGGCTGTCATCCAAGCCTATCTGGGACACAAGAACATTACCACCACGCAGATTTATTCCAAGATGGCGGCACAGCAGATGTGCGAGGTCGTGGACAAGATAACCCTGAAACGCAAGGAAGCGTAAGGCGGTTCAAAATCCATGATATTCAGAGGGAGCGGTTATTGTTTGGAGCTTTAACCGTTCCTTTTATTTTGGTTGGTACTTAAAGTATGATAATTGAGTATGATTCCGGACATTTGGTGAAAAACATTGAAAAAGAAACCACTGACAAAGGATAATGAGTAATAATTGAAAGAAGACTATTAAATTTGCGAAAACAGTAACAAGTAACAACCGAATAAGACAAAGAATATGGAACCGTCCGTAAAAGACAAACATATCATTTTAGGATTTGTCGGCTTTGCCATCCTCCTAATATCTTCCATAGCGACACTGATTGTCGCTGAGAAATTCAACCAAGACACCTTTGTAAGGCTGATAGTCTTTGTGTGCAGCAACCTGTTGGGGTGGCTGCTCTACTTCTCCTTCCAGACAGTCATTTTCGATACATACGAAATCTACAGAATCAAGTTCGGCAGGAAAAAGACACCTGCCGAAATCACAGAAATTCAGGAAGACCAGTCCCAAGATGCACACAAGCCTGTAATATCGGCATCAATGCCAACAGGTGGAGAAGCGACCCCGGATATAAAACCGACAGAGATTGCCATATCCCCGGAGCTTCACGAGAAGAACCGTGCCGATTACGAGGACAGGGAGCAGCGGGAAAATGAGGAGCGCATCGCTATGGTCATGGAATACATCCATTTCATCATGCCCCGTATTGCTGACAAGGAGACCGTGAACCACATCTGTGCCGAGGTCAACAACTGGATGCGGCTCCACAGTTACAAGCCCAAGCCGATAAAAGGGCGGCTGACCAAAGATATTTCAAACATTCCGCTCCGCCATTTCGTGTGGAATATCTCCGAGCGTTTCATGTACAAGAAATACTACACGGGGGATAACCGTGCCCGCTTCATCAGCACCCTTTTCCCACGGGAGTTTGCCGATACGGACATAGCTACCATCAAGAACTTCAAGGTAGAGCCGTTAAAGACACTGATTCCCATTGACGAGCCTGAAAACGGCAGACTGGATTTCCATTATCCTGCGGATTATGTGCAGGAGAAGCGGATTTAAGCCTGTTTTAGAGTAATCACGATAATAACGACAAACAGCCAAAACTCATAATCCTCTGTTATACAATAATTCCCGAATAACTTTACCCGTCATTTGCGGTTGGGCATCGTTATTCGGGAATTATTTTGCAATGACCTTTCGTGGAGATATTCACGGCTGTATCATTCCAGTCCTTTGCGCCAAGCCTTACAAAAGAGGCGAGTACGCAAATGGAAAAAACAGTGATTACATTCAACGACCTCCCGGAGATTGTGGCTCAGCTTCGGGACGAGGTGATGAGCCTTAGAAGCCTGCTTACTGAGCAGCGCAGTGTGAACAACGCAAGGGCGGTGGACACCCATGTCCCCATGTCAGTGGAAGAGGCGGCGGAATATCTGGGCATTCCCAAAGGCACGCTCTACATGAAGCTGTCGGAGGGAAGCATTCCCGCCACCAAGCCCGGCAAACGATATTGCCTTTACAGGGACGAACTGGACAAATGGCTGGAATCCTCCCGGAAGAATCCCGTACCCCTGTCCGATGAGGAACTGAGCGAATCCTTATATTCTTCCCACCGCCGCAAGCCCGCTCCGCGTAATTGGTAAACGTCATGGAAGAGGACAAGAATTATATCAGTCTGATACATGGCGACCTGACGAGGGCGACCCAAGTACAGCACGGGATGCCGGACAGCATCGGCGTGATGAGTATCAAGACCGCCAACCGGACGATACTCGAAGCATCGCTGCTGCCCACGCCCCGTGCGCTCTGGGACAGTTTCTGGTATGAGGGGGAACTGTCCTGCCTCTTTGCGGATTCCAATGTGGGCAAGTCCATCCTTGCCGTGCAGATAGCCGACCGTATCGCCCGGACTGACGATGTGCTGTATCTGGACTTTGAACTCTCCGAAAAACAGTTCCAGCTACGCTATACCAGCGAGCATGGAACGCCATACATCTTTCCTGAAAGGCTGTACCGGGTATCGCTTGACTGCAATTCGTTGCTGGAAGCCGATTTCGAGGAAGCCATCATGGGAGGCATAGAACAGATGGCTCTGCAAACCGGGTGCAAAATCTTCATCGTTGACAATCTTACCTACCTGTGCTGCGCCATGGAGAAAGGCGATGCGGCAGGACGGCTGATGATACAGCTCAACAACCTCAAAAAGAGATACGGATTGTCCGTCCTTGTTCTGGCACATACACCCAAACGCTCTTTGGACTGTCCCATCACTTCCAACGACCTTGCCGGAAGCAAACGGCTCTACAATTTCTTTGACAGCGTGTTCGCCATCGGGAAGAGTGCGCAGGACGGAGGGCTTCGCTATGTGAAGCAGCTCAAAGTCCGGTACGGGACATTCTCCCACGATGCGGACAATGTAATCATCTACGAGATTGAGAAGGTGGACGCTTTCCTGCAATTCGTGTTCAGGGGTTATTCAACGGAAAAGGAACACCTGAAGAAACTGGGTGACAACGAATCCAGCCAGAGGGATTGCCAAATCCTGCAATTGTCCCAGTCCGGCAAGTCCGTCAGGGAGATAGCCTCACAGGTGAACTGCGGCAAGTCCACCGTCAGCCGGATAATCCAGCGCAGCAAGGAGGACAGGAATGCAGCCGTCCCAAGTGTCCCGCTGTCCCAACAGACAGGAAGTGGGACAATGGGACAGGTGGGACAGCATGGGACAAGCGGGACAGTAAGAGAAACAAAGCAGGCAGAGTTGTTTACAGGATATGGGAAAGAGGAGAATAAGGCATGAAAAAGCAGTCTGCACATAGCTGTATAAAGGATAACCGCTTCATTTACGGTACAAGGGATGATACAGGCAGAAGCCTGATGTCCCAAGGTGTCCCGGGGTGTCCCACTGTCCCAAGTCTTATAGGGACGGGACAATGGGACAGCGGGACAACAATCGAAAAACTCAAAAACAAAGACAAGCCATGAGCAACTATTCGTTACAGAAATATAAAGGAACGGCAACACGGCATACTTGCCCGAATTGCGGGGACAAGCGTTCTTTCACATGTTATGTGGATGAAAGCGGTATGCTCCTGCATCCGTCTGTCGGCAGGTGCAATCATGAGAGCAGTTGCGGGTATCATTATACTCCCAAGGAGTATTTCCACGACCACCCCGAATGCCATACCGACAAGGGGTTCTCTTTTGACAGGCAAAGGTCAGAACGGAAGCCCGGACAGACATCACCAAAAGCAAGCATAGGCTACATACCGCCAAAGTATGTGGAGAGGTCGCAAAGCGTGCACAGCAACTTCTTCCGCTTCATTTCCTCGCTCCTTGATTCCTATTACGGCAGCAAGGCAAAGGAAGTGTTGAAGCGGTTGCTGGAAGAGTACCGTCTTGGAGCAACCCGTGACGGGGCTGTCATCTTCTGGCAGATAGACCGCACAAACAGGGTACGCACGGGCAAGGTGATGCAGTACAATCCAGAGGACGGACACCGTATCAAGGGAGGAGAGGTGTCGGCAGTGGACTGGATACACAGCATACTGAAAAGGCAACGGGTACTGCCGGAGGATTGGCAACTTTCCCAATGCCTGTTCGGGGAACACCTGCTGAATGTCTATCCCGACAAGGTAGCGGTCTTGGTGGAATCCGAAAAGAGTGCCGTTATCGGCTCTGCCCTCTTTCCCGGTTATGTATGGCTGGCGACAGGCGGCAAAAGCCAGTTGAGAGAGGAAAAGCTCCGTGTGCTGAGCGGACGAACCGTGCTTCTCTTTCCCGATGCGGACGGATATTCGGAGTGGAAACAGCATGCCAGGGACATGACCTATTGCAAGGTTGTCGTGTCTGACATCATAGAGAAGAACGCCACACCGGAACAGAAGGCAGCCCATATCGACATAGCCGACTGGATTGTCTTCCAGATACGAGAAAGTAAAATAATGTGTACAGCCAATCATCTTGTAGAGGCGGAAAAAGTCCTCCGGCGGATGATAGAGAAGAACCCCGTCCTGCAAAAGCTGATAGATGATTTCGACCTTGTACTGGTCAGTACATCCCCAATCGGCAGTGGCGATGAAAACCCTCCTTAATGGAGGAGAGCGGAAGCCGTAGGCTGTAGCGGACAGACAAGGGCTTGCCCTTGATATAGCCCACTATAACTACACGCTCCGCTTTCGTAGTTGTGGGCTCTCCCGAGGGGCTGGGCGTTGCCCCGTCCCACTCAGGGCGTTTCACCCCTGAGAACCCCGAGCAAAGAGTGACCCTCTCTTTGCAATCTCCCTTATGGGCACAGCCTCTAAGAACCCCATAGCGGTTATGAGCGAACAGCGGCAAACAACTTTAGTTAATAACCAAATCAACATAAAAATGGCAACAAAATCAAGCATACATATCAAGCCCTGCAGAGTCACATCAAGTGGGGCTCATAACCGGAGAACTGCCGAATATATGCGCAATATCGGCAAGTCTCAAATCTACATCGTACCCGAATTGACTGCCGGTAACGAGCAGTGGATAAACCCGGGCTTCGGCAATCCCGACCTGCAGGCGCACTATGACTACATCAAGCGGATGGTCAAGGAAAAGACAGGACGTGCGATGCAGGAGAAGGAACGTGAACGAAAAGGCAAGAACGGGAAAATCACCAAGGTGGCTGGATGCTCGCCAATCCGTGAGGGCGTGTTGCTCATCAGACCGGACACGACACTGGCAGATGTGTGCAAGTTTGGCGAGGAGTGCCAGAGACGCTGGGGCATCACTCCTCTCCAGATCTTCCTGCACAAGGACGAGGGACACTGGCTGAACGGTCAGCCGGAAGCGGAAGACAGGGAGAGTTTCAAAGTCGGCGAAAGATGGTTCAAGCCGAATTACCATGCCCATATCGTTTTTGACTGGATGAACCATGACACAGGCAAGAGCTGCAAGCTCAATGACAAGGATATGACAGAAATGCAGAATCTGGCATCCGACATACTCCTGATGGAGCGTGGGCAGTCAAAGGCTGTTACAGGCAAGGAACATCAGGAACGTAACGACTTTATCATTGGGAAGCAGAAGGAGGAAATGAAGCGGCTTGATGCCACGAGGCAATACCGGGAACATGAGCTGGAAATGGCGAACAAAAAGATGCATGAAACGGAAAGCATTACCAACGCCCTTATCGAAAAGGCAAATGAAAAGGAACGGCAGAGTGAAGACCTTGACAGGGCTATCAGCGAGAAACGCTCCAGACTGAACAAGGAAAAAGGAAGTGAACTTCTGAACGCCGCTGTCGGCTGGGCTACCGGGAAATCGAAAGCCCTGAAAAATGAAATAGAGGATTTGCGCTGTGAGATTTCCACGCACGAGGAAACCATCGAACGGTTGCAGGATAAAATCCAGACCATACAGAACGACCACAGCCGTGAGCTGATGCAACTGGAGGCCAAACACCGGTCCGAACTGAACCGCAAGGAAACGGAACATGTACAGGAAACTACGAGACTCAAGAACCGGATTGCATGGCAAAGCCATATTATCGGCTGCCTCAGTTTCCTGCTGCTAAAAACAAGCGACATCTTCCGCAAGGCGGTACACAGTATCATCCGTTTTGCCCGTGATTATTACAAGTCCCGTTTTGACACGGAACAGGTATATGACATCAAGAACGCCCTTAACCTGTTCGGGGATGACAGACAATCACATCAGGCGGCAGGGGATTTCCTGTACTTCACTGCCAGGCAAAAGGGTGAATTTGACAACCGGGAGCAAATCAAAGCCAGACGGGAAGTTGACAATGTGGTGGAAGGGAATTATGACCAGCAGCAGAAAAGAGGTTTTTCGATGAAAAGATAATACCTTTATCTTATAATCCTCGCTTCAGGAGTAACGATAGAAATCAGTGCAGGTTATTTGAATAGCAAATTAAATAATCCGCCACCGATATCAATACCCAATTTGTTGCCTTTATACTGAAAATACGGAGCTACTATCGGAAGCGTTTTCGTTTTATGCAACGGAAAATCGGTATGGCTTCTGACGCCGAAATCCATCCCCCAGTTGGGAATGATGTCATAGGAAACGAATCCCCCGTAATTCGAGGAACTGAAAGGAGAAGAAAGAATGAAGGAGTATGAGGCAAATGTGTTTAGACGAATTTTCTCGTTGACGGGATATGTCAACAGCCCGGACAATCCCAATAGCTGACTCTCGCGTCTGGGGACACTCCATTTTACGGTATATGCCTGCAAGTTAAATGACCAGCAACCGGGAGAATATACATATCCGATACCTGCATAGTTCATTGTTCCCAAGCCGATGAAGTTTTCCTGCCTGCCTATGCCGTAAAAATAGCCGGAAGGATAGCTTTTAATGATACCGGAGGTCGAATATTCCCCCTCATGCAAAGGCGATTTGTCGGTAGGGAATGTCGGATTATATGGGTTCTGCACGTCAAATGTTATCTGGGACGGGCAACTGCCGGAAGAAAGATCAACCGCTTTCCGTATATCCAAAGGCTTTGGGGTAATGCTTCTTTCGTTATGAGGCGAAGTATTTCCTTCCTGAACGGAAACCTTGACGGTGTCACGCGACACTTGAAATTCCTGACCGTAAGAAGCGGCTTTATTTAGAAAAAAGAAAATCACTATAAAACAAGTAAATACTTTCCTGCTCATAAAATGATAATTTTAATATTCGGGACGAACATTTGGCTATATCAGAGATTCGTCCCGAATGATTGGTGAATAATCCGGTTCAATAAGGATTACAATTGCACAGTCATTATTCCGCAGTTTTCTTCACCGGTACCGCGAGTCCACATATACAATTTCGCTCCATTTGGGAAAGGATTGCCCACGATCATAATGTCATGACCGCTTTTCACTTCTTTACCAAATTGTACAGGGCCGTTAGGCGTGTATTTCCAATAGTACGCAGTCGTATATTCCACCCAGCCCCATAAAACTTTTTTAGACGCATTTACACGGATAGCCTGTTGGTTTCCTCGCATACCAATCTGTGCGGTGAACTTTCTTTTCTTCGTTTTCACGTAAACCCTGTTTATACCATTTTCGATCGTTACACCCAGCGGGACAGGATAAAGTAAAGAAAGTTCTTTTTTATATCCGTCATAATTTTCAAACTCCTTCATGTTCTTTCTCTCACCGGCGATACATACGAACCCTTCGGGGGTCAATGTGATTGCCTTGCTTACATTCAACACCGGCATATATATCGACAAATCGGTGCTGTCCTTGTCGTTGAATATAAAATCAGTCTGGTAAGCAGTCTTAATGGATTCATATTCTTCCTTGCATGTGGCGTTTAATATCTGTCCCAAGGCTTCGCTGTGCATCCTGTACATGGAGGTGAAGCCTTTCTGTCCGGATTCCCATTGCAGAAGTTCCTCATCGGACAACGTGCCCAAGGAATCGAGCAAGGCATTGTATTCCTCCTCACTGGAAAAGGAAAGAATATTTTCATGCAAACTTCTGGAGGCCGGGAAAGAATGGTTCTCCTCATTCATCGGATTGTTCACTATGTCATCAGAACTACATGATGATAAGACAGCCATTGCCAAAGCAAGACTAAAAAGCGTTTTTCTCATAATTGAAAAAATTTAATAATTGGTTATTATTTAAACATGGGCACATATAATGATATGCCGAACTCTTTGTTATTCTTTGTATTGGAGGCAAAAGCATTGTCATACAATGGCTTGAAACCATGCTTGTAGGAAGCGGACAATTTCATGCCGTTCTTAAACTCATAGCCTAAGGTGAGGACTATCGGAAAGTCGAAAACCCGCCCTTCCAAGTTTTCCTTCAATTTATCGGTTTTGAAATAACCGGTGGGTTCAATGCCAATACCGGCATACAGTCCGGAACAGATGCGGTAATTGATTGAGCCGTTCAAAGCAAGTCCCCATATCCATGCCTTGTCAGACCAGGGAACAACGTTGTTTCCATTCAAATCGAAGGACTCTGCTTTTCCCTGAACGGCTTTTCCCAATATGGAAGCATCAATCCAGAAACGGTTGGAAAGATCGAAGCCAAACTGGTAGCCCAAATTAAAGCCTACTCCGGGTGTCCATCGGGTTTCGGGGTAGGAAGAGTTGTTCGCCGTTCCCGTACTCATGTAAGCATATCCCGAATATTTTCCCAAATGTCCGTCCGTCACACCGATGATAATGCCGGATTTTTGTGCAAAGCATCCTATTCCTGCCAGCAAGAAAAGCATTGATAAAATTGTCTTTTTCATTTTTTTTATTATTATTTAGTTTTCCTGTAAATTGTCTATCCATTTCGTCTGGAACATCCTGCATCCTCCCACGACACCTATCCCGTTTATGACATTGGTGTAAGTAGAGCGTATGGGAGCCAGTTCAGAGTTTCCAAGCCCGTTGTTTTTCTGGTCGTTCAGTGATTTCAGATACCTGTAAAACTCTTCCGAAAGGCTGTACAGGCTGATTCTGTATTTCACTTGGCGTTTGATATGTTCGGTTCCGTCAGGGGTTATGAAGTCGTCTTCATAGTCTGCCTCGTAATTGGTATTCAGACGAACCGTGTAGCTTTTCCCTTTAATTTTCGTATCGTCCCAGTAATACAAATTCCGGTAGAACCCGTTTTCAATCATCAGGATATCGTCTAACCCGGAAGATGTATTCAGCAGAGGTTCGTCGTCCAAGTTCAACGCGAGGGTACTGCTTTCTTCCGAATACTTGCCATCGTTCCAGAACAGTTGTTTACGCTCCACCTTCAACGCATAATAGTCTTTTGTCTGCGCATTGTCTGTAAAGCCTATCCGAAACTGAAGCAGGTTCGGTTCACCGTCTTTGAGAGCCAATTTGATTGATGTCAAAGGGAATCGGGACGGGACAACCGTAGCGGATGAAACCGCTTTCATTCTTTCTGCCGCTGCGGTTATGTTGACCTTGTCGCCATCTTCATACGCCTTTACCGCGTAATAGCTTTGGGCGGGGACTCCCGGTATGGAATCGTCCGTCCATGCAAGGGGTACCGCTTCACCGTTTACGGACAGGTGGACGTCCGCTCCCTTCAGTCCCCGGACGAGCTCGCCTTTCTGACTGACGGGAAGGCTGCGTGAAAGGTGGACTACCGTTGTGTCGCCGCTTCCCGGATAGCTGTATAGCACCAGTTTGGGAGAAGCGCCCACATCGTCCAGTTCAAAATGATAGGTACAGGACGAAAGTAAGCCGATATACACGGGCAGTAATATATGATATAAATGTTTCATGCACTTAAAATTTGAGGGTATAACTAAACGAGGGTATAATCGGGAAAATGCCAAATCCCTTACCCCTGAAACCGCCGTCGGGCAGACGCTCTATCCGGGTATAAAACGCATTCATACGGCAATAGGCGTTATAAATGCTGACGTTCCAGATACGCTCGAATCCCCTTTTGGTAGTACGCCGGAAATTGACACCCAAATCGAGCCGATGATATGCCGGGAGCGTGATGTTGTTCGGTTTCTCGTAAACCAGTTCCGGTTCGCCTGAATCCGGTATGCCCGGAAAAGAGGACCCGTTTACATACTGGTTCGGGACGGTGGCACGGTCGCCGCTACGGTAAACCCATGCGGCGTAGGCATCTATACGGTCATTGAACTTATGCCGGTAGGCGATGTTCAGTTTATGCCGGTTGTCGAACTTGCTGGAATACCAGCCGGGATAAAAATCAGTAAACTTTTGCAAGCTCCATGAAAGCGTATATCCTGCTTCGATGACATTGTAACGGTCTTTGTATGCCAATGACAATTCTACGCCGTAAGACTTTCCCTTGCCGGTCTTGACCAGATTGTCCCAGTTCTCGGCAGGAAGCATCAGGCTGTTGCCCCCGTCGTATTCCAGCAGTTGGCTTGTGGTACGGTAATATCCTTCCACGTTCAAACTGATATGCCAAGGCAACTCCGTATATATCCCGGCTGCCACTTGCCTTGAACGCATGGGACGAACTTTGCGTGTGGAAGGAACCCAACTGTCTGTCGGCAGGTTCAGATAGGTGTTTGACAGTTGGTGCGCAAATTGGCTCATTTCCGTATAGGACACTTTCATCGTGGCTTTTTCCGAGCATTGGTAACTCATGGCCAGTCTTGGCTCCAAGGAATGGTACATCTTTCCGTCTGTCTGATAAAGGGTGTAATGCAGTCCCGCGTTTAATTTCGTCCTGGAGGACAGCCGCATTTCATCTTCCACATAAAAAGCGACCTCGTTACCCTTATAGCTGCTTGCGTTTTCTGTCGATAAGGTATCCCTGTCCGTCTGGTTTCTGGAAGCCGTGCTTTGCGGATGATATATGTGATGCAGATAATTGCTGCCAAAGCGTATATGATGATTCGTGCCGGGACGGTAGTCGAACTCCATGCGGTATCCCATGTCGTCGATTGTGGAACGGTTGGACCGTTCCATTCCCGTCATGGAAGTTTGTTCCCCGTCGGAAAAGAAACGGCTGCCTTCCACATAATCATACATGGAGATATTGCGTGAATAGACACCGGTGAAACTGCCGGACAACTTCGGGACGATTTGACAGTTCCACGTCAAAGCCGTAGTCAGGTTGCCCCATTGAGCCTTGAAATCGGAGTCGTAATGTTCCCCGTCTTCGAACGTCTGCCGGGCTTTTGTCTTCAGCAGGTCATTTCCGGAATACACGCTAAGGGACAGTTTATTATTGTCCGAAAAACGGTGGGTGATTTTCCCGTTGATGTCGTGAAAGGCATAGCGCACGTTCTTTTTGTCATCGGGATTGGAACGGTTGAGCAGGAAGAATGCCGGAGCTGTGAAAAGATCTGCCCAACTTCTTCGCATGGCTATGTTGAACGAGGTCTTGTCTTTTATGATCGGGCCTTCAAACTGGACTCTGCCATCGAGCAGCCCCAAGGAGAAAGTCCCGTGAAACTCCTTCATGTTCCCCTCTTTGGTGCGTACATCCACTACGGAAGAAAGTCTGCCGCCGTAACGTGCCGGGAAACCGCTTTTATAGAAATCCACGTTTTTGATAATATCCGTATTGAAAGCGGAGAACAGCCCGCCCAAATGGTTGATCTGGTAAAGCGGTGTTCCGTCCAGCAGAAAAAGGTTCTCATCGTTCTTGCCTCCGTGTACATACATGCCGGAAAGCAGCTCCGTTCCGGAAGCCACACCGGGAATATTCTGGAGGGTCTTTACCAAGTCCGGTGAACTAAGCAGCGAAAACTCCGTATTCAACTGTTCCGAGGTCAGCGACACTTTGCCGGTCTGTGTCGTGCGGAGGGAAGCGTTCAAGTCTGCAACCACTACTACTTCTTTCAGCGAAGTATTGCTTTCTTTCAGGTAGATGACACCGTTGTAATTGGATGTCAAATCCACCTCCTTCACCACATCCTGATAACCTATATAAGAGAAACGAAGTTTGTGTTTCCCCTCCGGCAGCGTAATGCTGAAAAATCCCTGTTCGTTACTCAGTGTTCCCGTTTGGGTATTCAAATCGAAAATGGTCACGTTGATCAGCGTTTCTCCCTTATCCTCGCATATGTGGCCGGAAAAAGTATAGTTGTTCTGGCGGAACAGCAGGACATATTCTCCCTGAATCTCCCATCGGATGCCGGTTCCGCTGAAAATCCTTTTTAGGTTCTCAGGCAAGGAACTGCTCCGCTGGAAGATACCTTTGGGCTTTATATTTGCCAAGGAAGAATCGTATACGAAATGAACAGAATACATTTTTTGCATGGCATCTATGGCTTTTTTCATTTCGGTTGAATCCTGTTGGGCTTTAGCACCCAGAGAGACACACAATATAATCGCAATGATTGTTAACTTCATTGTTTTACTTTTTCTATCTTTACATTCAACACTTTCTCTATAAACCTGATTATTTCATCAAGGCTTTTGTTCTTGAAGCTGGCCGTCAGGCGTTTATTCTCATTGCTTGCGGATAGTTTGACTTTATAATATCGGGACAATTCCTCAAGTACCTTTGGAAGTGGGGCGTTGTCGAAAATAAAGCTGCCCGCTTTCCGTTCTTTGATTACCTGTACGTCCGGTTGTTCTTCCGTCACTTGCGCTGCCATGCCTCCGGTCAGTATCACAACGTCCGGTTGCCCGATTGCTGAGAACTGCACCTTTCCCGATGTGACTTGCACGATAGCTGTGTCTGCACGGCTCTCATCGACGGTAAAGACAGTACCCAATACCCTGACTTGGGACAGTTTCCCTTCTACCGTAAACGGGTGGGCATTGTCATGCTTGACAGAAAACGCGACTTTTCCTTCCATGTGAACTTTGCGGCTGGATTTCCGGTAATCTTTTGCGTGGAAACGGACGGAAGAATGCGGGAACAGGGTTATGGAGGAACTGTCCGGAAGCATATAATCCACGGGGTGCGAGTAAGCCGTTACCTCCTTCCATGCTCCGTTTTCCCGGAAGCGGGGATAAATAAGGACTGCGACCAGAATGGCTGCCGCCATACCGGGAAGTATCCACCACAAGCGGAAGGATTTCCGTTCCTGTTCCGTTATCTGGTATTTCTCTTTGAAAGCCTTCAATGCTTTTTGCGTATCCAACTTGTTCTTCTGATAGTGGCGCAAGACAAAATGAAGGCATTTTTCATCCGTGGTTCTCATACTCTTTTATTTTGGTTTTCGTATTAATGACTGGGATTACAGACAAATTCACTATGCGGAATTTGTGAATATTAGTTAAATAAGAATGCGTAAACTTTCTGTGTCCCTTCCCGTATCAGTCGGAGCGCCTTGCTGATGTGGTTATCCACCGTATTTACGGAAATCTGGAACTTGGCGGCTATCTCCCTGTATTTCATGCCGTCGCGTTTGTTCAGCAGGAATATCTCCCGGCAGCGTTCGGGCAAGGCATCAATGGCAGTCCACATCCGCGCTTCCCTGACCGAACGTTCCTCCGCTTCCTCATCGCTCAACGTATCTTCAAAATCAGAAGGGGAAAGATTCGAATCATAAATCTCCTCCTTCTTCAGATAGTCCAGGCTGCGGTTGCGGGCAGTCGTATAAAGGTAGGCTTTGACATTTTCTATCTCGGCTCCACTGATACTTAATTTCTCCCACAAGGCAGAAAAACTATCTTGTACGATGTCTTCTGCAATATCCGTATCATGGACATAGTGCAGCACGTACAAGCATAACGAACGATAATGGTATTTAAATGTTTCGTCTATGTCTATTGTAAATTTATTCATACAAATAGGCTTATTATTCTGTGTGTCTACATAAAAGGACACAAAATAAGGCAAAATTCACTATTTCATATTGTTAAAGAAATATAACGTACCCCTTTCCCATATACACATGGTGGAAAACATCACGGGGTTTCCGCACTTTCCTTTCCGTTTTTCCACATTCTTTCTTTTTTTCCGTCCTATATCTATCGGAAAATAAAAAATACGTTTATGGAAGAAAAAGAAGTTGCGCAAGGTTTATTTGATGGTGGAGTTCGGAAAACCTTTTGCGGTAAAAAGGAGATGTATGTAGCCCTCATGGCAGAACCAACTTTTTCGCAGTTCTCCAAGTTCATGCCCGTATCCAAGAAAGACGAGGTATCGGCTATGAGAACGCTTATCAAGGACTGCTTCATCGAAGGTGACCACGAACTGGTAAATAATAATTTCCGGTTCCTCTTCGGCTTGATGGGACAACTCACCGACTTATTATCACCCGCTAGAGCACGCTCATAAATTAATAGAATGTTGGGCGGTACGTGACGACCAGCAACATCCGGCAACAGATGATTTACGCGCGTCACTACTTTCCCGGCGTCAACCAACATAAGGTGACGGACGAGGAGCCCGAACAACTTTCGGAAGAAGTACTCTGACTGTACGAACAGGTGATAATAAGTCAAATAAGCTAAGAAATAATAAAAATGTTAAATCTTCATCCTTTAGAATGTACAATTAAAGACAACGACCATATTCCTGACTTATTGCTTATAAAATATTGAGGAATAATTAGTTGTAAATACTGTTATTTAAAAGGATATGAGAGAACTAAATCTTTTATCCAAGATTTAGTTCTTGATTTTATATATTCATATCGAGCCTTAAGATCAACTCCAACTTCTGATATTGTTGTACTTAATTCTATTTGGAGTCCTATATTATATCCACTGTTTAAAAAAAAACTACATCACTCTTTATACAACGTTGCAAGATTTCCTAAAAATCAGCTGATTTTATATTACTTTACAGATTGCTTAGCTTGTGTATCTACAGCCGTCTACAACGCAGCAATAAAACAAAATCCTTCATTACAAAAAAAACTTTGCATAATCAGTAATCCTATAGATATTAATATATTCAATCGTAAGGATAATAAAAAATGTTCTAAAACTCCAACTATTGTATATTCAGGAAGAATTCATAAAGAAAAAGGATTGGATATCTTAACCTCTGCTATAAATCTACTAAATAGTCAAGGATACAAAATCGGGTTATCGCTTATTGGAGCAAGGGATATTGCCAAAGGAGGTAGCGGTGAAGAATATGTAAATTATCTAAACTCTTTAGCCAAGAATTTTACCATAAAGTGGATAGATCCTATATATAAGCCTATTGAATTAGCCAATGAAATTAATAAAGGAGACATATTCTGCTACCCGTCTGTTGCAGAAAAAGGTGAAACATTTGGTGTAGCCCCTTTAGAAGCTATGGGATTAGGATTACCAACAATTGTATCTGACTTAGATTGCTTCAAAGATTTTGTAGAAAATGGTAAAACCGGGCTTATCTTTAATCATAAAAGTCCTAATGCAATTCAACTGCTTTCTGAACAAATACTGAAACTCATACAATCGGATGAACTATATCAGAAACTTTCTCATCAAGGAAGCGAGAAAGCAAAATTATTCAGTACAGAAAATATCGCAAACGAATATTATAAAAAATTTTTAGAATTAGTAAATGGGTAATCTATATCTTAAAAACAAAAATCAAAAAGACGCCTACTCCAGTCCATGGAGTCTACAAGAGGCAATAATGATTCGGGTATGGGAAGTAGTATGGACTCTGTTTGTAAGATGGCTACCTAAACCTTTTTTTAGATGGCATGTCTTTCTATTAAAAATATTTGGATGCAAGATTAAAGGTTCTCCATATATTGCTCCTACATGTAGAATTTATGCACCTTGGCTTTTAACAATTGGCCACAAATCAGGATTAGGAAGTCGTTCCGAAGTTTATAATTTAGGACCTGTAATTATAGGAAAAAATGTTACCATTGCACAATATAGTTATTTATGCAATGGAACTCACGATCTAACAGATGAAAAACTGCCTTTAATGGTAGGGGAAATGCAAATAGAAGATAATGTTTTTATCGGAGCAAAAGCATTGATACTACCTGGAATCCACATAACAGAAGGAAGTGTTATTGGGGCAGGATCAGTTCTAACCAAAGATACAGAACCTTGGAGTATTTATGCTGGTAATCCAGCCAAATTCATCAAAAAAAGAATTTTAAAATGAGTATAGCAGCTATCATCCTCACAAAGAATGAGGAAAAACACATTACACGTTGCATCAATTCTTTAAAAGGAATATGTGATGAAGTTTTTGTAATTGATTCGTTCAGCGATGACAAGACTTGTGAAATTGCAGAGGAATTAGGAGCTAAAGTCTACAAAAATCCGTGGAAAAACTATGCAACTCAGTTTAATTATGGTGTATATCAATGTCCTATCCAATCGGAATGGATCTGGCGTATTGATGCGGATGAATTTTTGGAAGGAAATATCGGAGAAGCGGTAAAGACTGCCATACAGAGTTGTGATACCAATGTAAACGGTATTTATGTAAGAAAGCGTATCGACTTTATGGGAAAACCTTTGCTGCACGGTGGATGGTATCCTTCGTATCACTTAAAGGTATTCCGTAAAGGGCACGGGGATTGTGAGAACCGGTGGATGGATGAACATATCCGTATTTTTGATGGAACAACTATTACCGTGGAGAAGGGTAATCAGGTAGATGCCAATCTGAATGACTTGACCTGGTGGACTGAAAAGCACAATGGATATGCTACACGTGAAATGGTGGATATGCTGATGATGGAATATGGTATGGACGCCAAAGCGGAAGAAGTAATTCCTAAATTCTGGGGTACGGAAGAACAACGGAAACGATGGCTGAAAATAAAATATATTAAGGCTCCGCTATTCTTGCGTCCATTCATTAATTTCTTCTTACGGTATATTTTAAAGGGTGGATTTCTGGATGGAAAAGAGGGTTTTGTTTGGCACATCTTACAAGGTTTCTGGTATAGAATGCTGGTAGATGCCAAAATTTTCGAAATAAAGAAAAAATTCAATTTCAACGAAGAGGCCATCAAAAGCTATCTCAAAGAAAAATATCTCTGAATATAAAACACCATGGTACGAAAAGTTGAATTTGATATTTTAAAAGGTATACTTATCATTTTTGTAGTTATAGGACATACAAATCTTAAAATACCATATTTCGATATTTTTTGGTTCCACATGCCAGCCTTTTTTATGGTTAGTGGATATTTGACTAAAAAATGGCTGACCCCAAAAGAATTAATTAGCGCAATTCAAAAAAAAGATAGTAGCATTATAAGAAAAATAGGGAAATATATATTTCCCTATTTTTCTTATTCTATCTTATTTTACATTCTATTCAGCCCTGAACCTATTCTCAAAAATATAATAAGAGTAGTATATGCAGGTGCCAATAATATCACTGTTTATTCTTATCCATTTTGGTTTATAAACTCTTTATTTATAGCAATCTTATTTATTGGATCACTACTGTCCCGTAAAAGTGGATAATTAGTTCTTTGAAATTATTGAAATATA
>ENA-UOJV01001637-UOJV01001637.1-human-gut-metagenome-genome-assembly--contig:-C82-NODE-1637-length-23118-cov-26.864025_pt1 | contig 23118 bp, 13 predicted proteins | sample MGYA00242356_ERZ723903 | MGnify/ENA metagenome assembly ERZ723903
AATCAGACTACAGACACGCTATACACTCTTATGCTACATAATCCAGTTTACGGCAGCCAGGCTCAAAAGTAACGTTGGCCAAAAACAGGCCGGTTTTAGGGTCGGTCAGCGGGTTCAGGAACGACTGGCCAATGAAAAACTTGGCATAAGCGGTGTTTGCGGCACCGGTGCCAAAAACATTCTGCTGCTCAAATTCATGTTTATCCATGCACTTCATACTTGTTGCCTCCTGTTTTTCTGTTTCCCTGCCCTGTTGTGCTTGACGCTGCGGCGCTGGGATACTATGTGACCGCTATATTTTTTCAAACCCCTTATCGAAAAAGAACTGCCCGCATAACGGCTTCTCATACCGTGTACGGGCAGTTGATTTATCATTATCTACTTTTCTCTCAGGTCTGGGTCGATAAACGCAACCCCACCTGGTACCCCAGCAGGGTGCGGGTTTCCACCGGCTGATGGCGGATGAGGGAAAGCAGCTGCTGTGCGGTACGGCGGCCCAGCTGTTCGGCATCAAAAGAGACCGCCGTGATCTGTGGCGTACACCCCTGCAGCGCTTCGTCGTCATACAGGGAGGCAAGACAGATATCCTGCGGCACGCGCAGGTTCAGCTGTCTCAGGGTGTTCAAAGCCAGCTGGGCAACCTGGTCATCCATGCACAGGATGCAGTCCGCCCCACGCTGTACCGCGAGCTCCACAGCGCTGGTGCGTAGATCGTCGCTTTCCAGCTCCAAAAACAGCAGGCTCTCATCAATCTTGCAGCAGGCGCGGTCATGCGCCTGCTTATAGCCTTCCAGGCGGGACTGGTTGACGGTGTACAGCATGGATCCGCCCAGCAAAGCAATGCGGTGCAGGCCCTTCATCAGCAGCAGGCTGACCAGCTCGCGGCATCCGCCCACCTGATCATGGTCCACCGAGATGACATCCTGGTCAGCCGGGCGGCCAATGGCAACAAAGGGGATGCCGCTTTTTTGCAGCATGGGGATCAGCGGATCACGCTCCAGCGTGCGGGCCAGAATCACGCCATCAATCTTGCGGTTGACCAGTAGACGCTGCATCGGGCTTGTTTCCTGCTCGCCCACCATCGTCATCAGCACATCATAATCATTGCGGGTGGCAATATCGTACACGGCGCTGACGGTTTTGCGCAAAAATGGTGCGGCAAGGTTGCCGAACTGGCGCGAGAACACCAGTGAGATATTATAAGACTGCTGGGTTACCAACCCGCGTGCCAGCATATTGGGCACATAGTTTTTCTCTTTGGCGTACTGGACCACGCGGGCGCGGGTCGCTTCGCTGACACGGCCATTGCCCGAAAGGGCACGGGATACCGTGGTCTTGGACACGCCAAGGTCTTCAGCCATCTGACTGATGTCAATTTTTTTTTCTCCTTCTGTCTGTTTACGGCGCGGCATGGGTTTACTCCTGTTAACGTTTGCTTCTATAAGATCTTCTTTCTGTCCTTGCCGGTTTTCCGCCCCACGGGCAGTTCCCAGGGTACTGTTCCAGAAACCAGTCCCCCGCCCCGGCCATTCCCTACTTGGTTAATGGACTTAACATATTATACCACATTTCCCTGGATCATGGTAGCCCCCTGTGCAAAGAAAGCAAAGAACACGCTACCCCAGTACGGGGTCATTATATCATTCCTGGCTCTGCTTTTCAACCGATTTCTGGCTCTGTTTCCGTTTTCCAGTGTGTTTTATAACCTGGTAAAGTTTTCTCATTTTGTCCGTATCCTGCTCAGTCATCGTACCTGCGCCAAATTGGGCGGCTTGGGCCAATGCCAGCAGAGCTTCGGCATCCTGGGGTTCAAGGGCGGGGACACAACTTTGCAAAAATGCGGCAAACTCCGGCGCATCGGATGGTGTATCCGGCGGCAGGCCGCGACGCACCAAAAGGCGGTAGATGCTGCCAAACACGGCCAGCACCCGCGCGTTGCAGCTGCCCCGGCCATACCCCATGGCATGGCGGCGGGCCAGCACCAGCAGCACCGCAGCAGCCAACAGGCACCCCCCCAGCAACGCCGCCAAAACCAGCCTGCTGCGGGGCACGATGGTAGCTGCGGGTTCGTTTGCGCTGCTCTCCCCTGCTGCGGGGGCGGTATCTTGACCTTGAGTTTCGGGCAGCGGGTCGGTGCGCAGGTCGGCCTGTTGGGCGCTGACCAGCACGCCGGGGGTCATCTCCATGGGGGTCCAGCCCTGGCCGGAAATGTACACCTCCGCCCAGGCGTGGGCGTTATCGTCCTGCAAAATGGCGTGCCAGCTGCCGTCCTCCTGTTGGGTAAACAGGCTTTGCGGCGCGGCATAGCCCACCACATAGCGCGCAGGCAGCCCGAACATGCGGAGCATAACCACCGCTGCCGAAGCAAACTGCACACTGTACCCCTGTTTGGATTCCGTTAAAAAGTAACGGATGGGGTCGGCCCCCTCCGGCGGCTGGGGAGCGCTGGCGTTATACTGGTAGTTGGTATTTAGGTAGGCGCGGATGTAATCGCCAATGTCCGCAGCTTCGGTCAGCTTCTGGTCCTTTTTGGCTTCATCGCACAGGGCTTGCAGCTCGTCATAGCCGTCCGGCACGGCGGTGTAGCGGCTGGCGGCGTAAGCGGCATAGGATGCTTCCATCCGGTCCAGCACGCTGGGGTCGGCATCGGTGCGGGCTTCCAGCTGGGTTTGGGCGGTATCCCGCGGGTAATACAGGAACACATCATCCTGCGCGGTCTGGCCCGCGGCGGCGCCATCGCCCTGGATGGTGTAATAATCGCCCCAGTAGGCGTTGTACGGTGCATAGGTGTACTGGATATCGGCGTGGATGCGCTCCACCGTCAGCGTCTGGGGCTGGGCGGTGCCGTCATAGGCGGTGCGCAAAAACGGCAGGCTGGCAATGGTCAGCCGGGCATTATCCTCGGTTTTCCAGTTCATAGCGGCGCTGTCAAAGGCATCGGCATCAGGGGCCTGCCAGGTGGTGCCGTCATAACTGCCGCCGATAAATCCCCGCAGGTATACGGTTTCTTCGGGTTTGTCGCTGGCGGTCAGGGCCAGATCCGTCACTCCGCTGACCTGGATACCCCCGCCCTGGTTCAAGGCGCCATCCGCCACACCACCGGCAGCGGCTTCTACCTGAATGTTCAGCCTGCCGCCGCTGACCCGCGGCAGCCAGGTAATGGCGGTGCTCAGCGCGGCGGATTCCACCCGCTGGGCCGCAGGCTGCAGCCAGCCAAGGGGAACCCCCAGCGCCGGGCGCAGCAGCCACCAACAGGGCAGCGCCAGCGCAAGGCAAAGCCCGCCCGCCGCCAGCGCGGCAGACTTTTGGATGTTATAATGGCGGCAAAGGTTCTGGCGGTAGTTTTCGGTATCGCGCCTGCCCCACAAGGCCCGCCGCTGCACCGAGCAGGAAGCCGCCCATGCCCCCATCCAACCGGCCAACAGCAGCAGGCAGGCGGGCACAGCAGGCGCGGCCCCGGCCAGCGCCAGCAGCACAACAACGGGCAGCAGCATTAGATCCAGCAGCAGGGCATCCGCACGGCGCAGGGCCGCAGCGGCCAGCGCCCCGGTAACGGGCAGGGCGGCCAGCAGCAAAAACAGCCCCAGCTGCGCCGCACTGCCGCCCTGGGCCACCGGCAGCGCGCTGCCAAGGCGGGCGTTCAGGCTTTGGGCAATGTTCCCGGCGCACTGCTGCGCCCCGGCCAAAAAGTTCCGCTGGCAGATGAACAACACCACAAGATACACAATCACCCCCGCCAGCAGCCCCCAGCGGCGCAGGGTTTGCGGCGCACGCAGGAACAGCGCCCACCCGGCGCAGAAAGCGGCTGCCGCGGGCCACACCCACAACGGCACCGCAATGCCGAACCCGGTGGAAAGCACCAGCAGCAAACCAAAGGTGAGCGCCAGCAGCAGCGCGGCATCTGCCGCCAGCCACAACGCGGGGTGCGCTGCGGGGCGCTGGGTGCTCACCAGCACACGGTCCACAAACTTCAGCCCACTGCCAGGGTCGGCAGCGCCGCGCCGGCTCAGGGCAGTACGTTCTTTTTTGCGCTTGGGCGGGTTTTTGCGGTGCTTCGCCGCCTGTTGGGGAAAATCCCCCCATTCCTCCGCTCCGTCCAGGTCCCCACCGGGGGTCAGGGCAGCGCGCAGGGCGGTCAGCGGTTCGCGCACCATCAGGCGGTCCAGCTTGGCGCTCAGCTTCCAGTGTACCTGCTTGATGGTATCCCCGTCCCGGTACTCCCGCAGCTCATAGCTGCCGCCCAGGGCGGCGCGGGTGTCGGCTTCGTCGCCGTCCTCATCGGGGGCGGTTTCCGCTTTGGCTTTGCCAGCCGCGGCAGCGGGCAGCACACAGATGCTCTGGCTTTGCACGGCAGCCGGGCATGCCGCGGTGAACACCCCCAGGTGATCCCGCAGGGTGATGCCCCGCACCGCAATGCTCCACACGCCGCTTTTGCCTGCGTTTAGGGTAATGCGCTGTTCGGCGCTCTCCTTGCCGCCAAGCATGGCGGCGCAGCGCAGGGTGATCTGCCCCCCGCCCCATTCATCGGCGGCGTTCAGCAGCACCACAAGCGCAGGGATGGGCAACCGGCTGCGGTTGCGCAGCCGAACCGTCAGGGTAAAATCTTCGCCCTGTATCACGGGTTTGTCCGGCACCAGCAGCTCTGCCGTTACCTGCCTGCGCAGATAGGCGGCATCCAGCCGCAGCAGCACCAGAAGCACCAGCGCAAACGCTAACAGGAACACCGCCAGCGGTGCCTGGGTGATGAGCGCCGCGGCCAGCAGCACCAAAAGCACCAGCGCCCGGCCCAGCTTACCTGCCATGGCGGTCAGCCTTTTCGGGGCGGGGGCGCGGCACGGTGCGCAGCAGGTCCTGCATTACGCTGTCCACCGTTTCGCCGCCTGCGCGGGCCTGGTCGTTCAGCACCAGGCGGTGGCGGGCAACCGCATCAAACACGGCGGTCACATCCTGCGGGGCAACAAAATCCCGCCCCGCCAGATACGCCGCCGCGCGCGTCATGCTGGTCAGCGCCAGGGTGGCACGGGGGCTTAACCCCACGGCCAGGCGCGGGTCCTTGCGGCTGGCCTGGGCCAGCGCCACAATGTAGCGGTACATCAGCTCATGCACAAATACCGTGCTGACCTCCTGCTGCATGGCAAGCAGATCTGCCTGACCGGCAACGGGGCGCACACGGTCCAGCAGGCGGCCTTTGCTCTGCCCGGCCAAAATTGCCAGCTCTGCTTCCTCATCGGGGTAGCCCATTACGGCGCAGACCATGAAACGGTCCAGCTGAGACTGCGGCAGCATCTGCGTGCCGGCGGCGCCGATGGGGTTCTGGGTTGCAATTACGGTAAAGGGTGCGGGCACCGGGCGGGTAACGCCGTCCACCGTCACCGTGCCTTCTTCCATCACTTCCAACAAAGCCGACTGCGTGCGGGAGGAGGTACGGTTGATCTCATCGCCCAAAAACAGGTTGCACATCACCGCACCGGCGTGGTACACAAACTTGCCGGTCTCTTTCTGGTAAACGGAAAATCCCACCAAATCGGACGGCAGAACATCCGGCGTAAACTGCACGCGGCTTTCTTTCAGGTCCAGCGCGCGGGCAAAGGCCAGCGCCAGCGTGGTTTTGCCCACGCCGGGAATATCCTCAATCAGCACATGGCCGCCCGCCAGCATGGCCATCCAGATGGTGTTTACCGTTTGCTGTTTGCCCTGCACGGCCTTGTTTACTTCGGCCGTAACGGCGGCGGCCTGCTGTGTGTACTGCATGGTTAATCCTCCCGGTGTTTTTTCCATATCACCATAATGCCAACGGCGGCGGCAATAACCACCAGCCCGGCCCACAGTGCGTTGTTTTCCAGCCAGATCATGGTATTGGAGATCGCGCTCCCCTCGGATTCCGCGCTGCCCTCCCCCGGCAATGGGGTCAGGGCCTGGGGGGCCACTTCGGCAATGGAGCTGCCGCCGGCATCCTCCACGGTCACCTGGCGCGGCGTTTCGTCCCAGGTAGCGGCGCTTTCCTGCAAATCCTCCTCTTTGGTGGTGTCCGCAGCGGCGGTGTCGTGCTCCGCAATTACCAGGTAGCGTTGGCTGTTGCGGGTGTAGGGGTGGCAGGTGGAAAGGGTCAGCAGGTCCCGCCCCGGCTGGATCAGCACGGCGTTGATATCGCTGGGGTCAATAATTTTCAGCTCGCTCACGCGGTAAATCAGCGTTTCCCACGGGGTGGTCAGCTGGATCTTGTCCCCCACCTGGATCTGCTGCACGTTGCGCAGCATTTCCGCGCCATAATAGCCGCGGTGGGCGGCAATCACGGTGTTGGTGTTTTCGCCGCCCAGCGGCATCGAGGTCTGGCCCAGCAGCGCCGCGCCTTTGGCCAGGTTTTCGCGGCTGGCGCCCAGGTAAACGGGCAGCTCCAGGTTCAGGCGCGGGATCCACAGCACAGCCAGCACATCATCGTCATAGCCATAGGCAGCAAGGTCCAGCGGGGCTTCCTCGTAGGCGAACGGGTCGGTCAGGCCGCTTTGGCCCCCGGCGTAAATTTCCGCGTTATAGTCCTGCATCGCGGCGTACAGTTCAGGGTAGGCGCGTTCCGGCTCCGGGGGTTCGGCTGTGGTTTCCTCCGCCGCGGGGGCGGTGGGCTGGGCTTCGGCGCGGGCCGCAAACTGCGCAGCGGTTTTGGCGTTGCGGGTGCTGGTCCACCACTGGGCAGCGGTGGGCTGTATCAACAGCGCCAGCCCCAGCAAAATGGCCAGCCAGGCCAGAATTTTAGCAATCAGCCGTCCCATTTAGTCATCCTCCTCGCGCTTTTTGCAGCGGTGCAGCAGCAAAAGCAGCAGCAGCGCTTCGCCGCCGATCACAATGCTGCCCGTTACCGCGATCCACGGCCAGGCATCCACCACGCGCTTGACCACCGTTCCGGTGCGCAGCGCCTGATACTGCACGGCCTGCGGGGTGTTGGTTTCTTCCTCTCCATTATAAGGGATGCGGGTGCCGCGCACAAGCATGCGGTGGGTGTTGATGGCATACGGCGTGCAGGTAACAAGGGTGCAGTAATCCTGCCCCGCGGTGATTTCCAGATCCTCGGTGTGCTCCGGTTCCACCACTTTGATTTGATCCACCTGGTACGCCAGCGTTTCATCCAGAATATGCAGGTAGAAACAGTCGCCCTCTTCCAGCTTGTCCAGGTCGGTGAACAGCACGGCTTCGGGCAGGCCGCGGTGGCCGGTCAGCACGCTGTGGGTGCTTTCGCCGCCAAGGGGGTAGCTGGAGCCTTCCAGATGGCCGACGCCCCTTTGCAGCACATCATCGCTGGTGCCTTCGTAAATAGGCAGGTTGACGTCAATTTTCGGGATGGTGATATACCCCAGGCTTTCGCCCACATCCACAAGGTCCACATAGCTGGTGCCGGTATCCTCCGCTTCGCCTGCGGCATCGCGCTCCACGGCGCTGTCCAGCTGCTGGTTATAGCGGCGGGCGGCCTCCTTGGCGGCGTCCAGTTTTTCGGTATCCATGCTTTTTACGGTATCATCGTAATTTTGGATCGCTTCGCTGGCGTGGCGCTGCGCCACCGCGTTGCTGATAACCGGGTACGATGCCACCCCAATGCCGGACAGGATCATCAAGGCCGCAAAGCCGACTTTTAGTTTTGTTGTGGTATCCATAGCGTCACCGCGAACCTTTCCGTGAGAGGGTTGAAGTTGGGAACTGATGCAATTAGAAATTAGAAATTAGGAATTGGAAGTAGGCAAAAGAATAAAGAATAATGAATAATGAATAATTGTGGTGGACCGCGCCGCATTGCGCCGCTCAGGAGATATTGGGTTGGGGGTGGTTTTTAGGGTAGTGAATAACAATAAAATAATCTGTAGGGCCTTACGGCGTTGCACACCACAAAATTGTAATAAACCTCGCCCTGCATGTAGGGGGCGGCGTCCCCGACGCCCCGTTTGACGGGCCTAATAATTGCCGCCCATCCACCCCGCGCCGCAAACATTGCAAATCATTTGTAGGGGCCGATGCTCGCCATCGGCCCGTTTGACGGGCCTTGCCCTATTTATTTTTAGGTTCCCCACGCGAGATATTGGCGCCCCTTGAGGGGTGACTCCCCGCGGGGCGGGGAGATGTCGCGGAGCGACAGAGGGGACGGGGCGCTGTTTGCGCTGGACGCGGAGCGGCCTGAGGGGTGGTTCCCCACCACAAACCTAACCCGTAGGGTGTTTCCCCACGCAGAACCTAAAAATCAACCGAACAACGGCCATGTACGCCCAAAAAAATTTATTCCCCAATAACCCACCATAGGGGGAGGGCCAAATCCGGCCCTCCCCCTGTGTATGATGGATTATCCCTCTATACCCTATTGGTGAATTGTAACATTGTTTTGCCTTGCGGCGGGCGCATCAGGCGCGGTTCTTCTTTTTCAGGCTCAGCAGCACGCCAACACCGGCCACAACCAGCAGCACGCCAATGCCGCTGAACAGCAGGGTGCCGAAACCACCGGTGGTGGGCAGGTTGAAGCCCTTGCGGTTGATGATGACGATCTCTGTATAGCTGTACGGAGTATCGCCATTCTTAACCACGGTGCTCTGGTATTCATGCTTCTTCAGTTCACCATTGCCATCAAAGGATGTATCCTTTTTCCATGTGATGGTGCAGTCCAGAGTCAGGTTTGCGTCCACCGGCTCAGTCAACAGGTTATAGCCTTCGTGAGTCTTGGTTTCAACCAGCTTATACTCGCCATTCGGCAAACCATTTGCAACATCCCTACCGTCTTTCCCCGTCTTCAAAGTCATAACAGCAAACCACTTAGGTTCAGCATCACTATCAGTAGCGTTCAGCTTTTTTGCTGCTGCTTCCGCAGGCGTTAAAATGGTCTTATCATCACCCATAAACTTAACGGTGTTGCCATTCACCGTATCTTTAGCTGGATCAACCTTTTTATAAAGGGTAAATTCAACACCTTCCAGCGGCTTGCCCTCCGCATTATCACCCTTTTTCAGGATGCCAGTCTTGAACGTATAAACAACAGCTTCGTCATGGATATCATACGGAGGATCTTCTTCGCCAGTTTTAATATCTGTCTTCTTGGAGTATTTCAGGTCGGCACTGTTTACATTGCCCGCCTCACCAACCGAAGCGCCGGGCTGGAGCTTTGCGGTATAGGTAATGGTAATGGTTCCACCTGCATATGCAGCAATCTCTTTAGTATTAAATGCAATCGTAAAGCCAGACTTACCCGTATCACTCGTTGGCTTCAGGGTATACTCATTACCCTCACCCTCTTTAAGTGTCGTTTCTGTAGTTTCGCCAGCTTTTACACCTTTAACATCAATACTATTATCATTAACAACCAGCTGGTTTTTATTCATTTCATCAGATACGGTGAAAGTCTTCAGTTTTGCAACGTTTTCAGGAACATTGACAGTCAGAGTATACGGAACATCATCACCAATGCCATAGTCTGCATACTTTTTATTTGCAATTTCCTTTTTGAAGTCCGGCTTGTAGTTCTTTACTTCAACCTCTGCTCCACTAAAAGCAGTAGTGTCAAAGCTCGTTGCACTTCCAGGGTATTTCCCGTCTTCAACATCACCTTCGGCCACTGCAACCATATCGCCATTGTCATTGATCTTAAAAACATAGGCAATGCCGGAATCCAAAATGTAACCATCGCTTGCATTAACTTCAGTTTCCACAAAGGCATATACACCTTTGGTCAAACCAGAAACGTGGATTTTGCCATCTGCACCCGTGGTAAGGACACCCGTTTCATCAACTTCGTTAAGAAAATCGCCTGTATTATCTACGCCATTTGCAGGCTTCTTCACAATCTGAGTCCATGTTCCGCCATCATTCTTCTTATAGAGCTTAAACTTGTAGCCCTTCATGGTTTTAACTTCTTCATCCGTACCGCTCTGCTTACCGACTTTCTGCAAATCAGCCTGACCATATGCAGTAGAGTTTTTCGGGAAGACATGAACATCGTACAGCCAATCAGTCAGACCGCCATTCGCATCATCCGAGACTTTTGTCATAGGAACAGAGACAAAGAACGGCACACATGCAGTCTTGACAGAATCCGGTGTTTCGGTTTCAAGCACAAGGTAAAGACCCAAAGGCAATCCTTCTTTTTTCTGCCCATCTTCACCCGTCTCTTTGCCAAACTGAACAATGCCACTGGCATTTGTCGTTTTCGAACCGACTTTAATTACAGACGGGTCACTAGACGCCTTACTATTCAGTTTATAACCGCCAGTAGTAGCATCTTTTTCTGCATATTCTTCCCAGCTTTTAGGCCAAGTTACATTTTTACCATTATAATAGTCTTTCAGTTCTGTTTCATTCTTAACCTGATAAACGGTAAAGGTTGCACCTGCCAACGGAGTAGGCATTTCACCTTTGTCATTCGAAGGAAGACTGTCTCCCGGCTCGCCGGTTCCGGCCCCTCCATTTTTACCGTTCCATTCATACTTATGAATCGTAATGGAACCTTCCGTTTCCGTCCAAACCGGATTTGCAGGGGGTGGCGTTGTTGTTTCACCGTCACTCGCTGCCATTGCTGGCATGGCGCACAGGCTGAGGGCCAGAGCGGCGCTCAACAGGCCTGTGAGAAAACGTTTTGCTTTTTTCATTTCAGTACCTCTTCTCTTAAAAAAATCATCATCGGATGGGCGGCGGGGCCGCCCGGCTTAAGGGTTCTGCATCAGCACGGCGTGCAGTGCGGGGCGCTGCAGCGGGGAAACGCTGCCGCGCCGCCCGCACTGTGCCGTGAAGAAAAAAGGAGAAAAAACTGGGCCGCTTGCCCACTTGGCTTAAGGCTGCGCCCTGCCGTAAACGGGCGCGCACTGGCGGGCAGGCCCTGTACCCTGGGGGTTGCTGGGTTTCCGGGGGATGGTTAATGTCGCCGGCCCCCTTTCCTGTTGTAGCGGAATGTGAATATCAACAGCCCTGCCACCGCCAGCGGCATGCCGATCAGCAGCCACAGGCTTGGCGCGTCTGCACCCGTGTGGGGCAGCTCAGGCGTTTTACGGTTCAGAACGGTAAGGGTCATGGTGTAGGTGTTATTGGGGCCATCTTTGAACGTATTACCATCTTTCTTAACTTCCACACCATCAATAGAACACTTGCCGTCTTGGGTAAATTCGATCACAATTGGCTGTGCCAACAGGTTGTACCCCGGATGCGCCTTGGTTTCCGTCAGGCGGTATGTACCGGGTTCCAGATTTGCGAACACATTGGTGATTTTGCCGTCCGCCCCGGTTATACCGGTCAAATAATTTTTGTTTTCGTTGCTACTGAATTTATAGGTAGTATCTACCTGCGGTTCTCCTCCGGTTGTTTCGGCTTTCAGCTTTTCCAGCTTGAACTCAACATCTTTCAAGAATACTTCTTTGTTATTTTCGCCTTTTTCCGCGTCCTTCTTGATGATATCCAGTACAAACTTCGGGTTCTGCAGCGTGTTGGTCAGCACAATCTTTCCGCTGCCGCCGGTGATGGTTCCATCGGGGGTTACTGTGGCTGGCGTTGTAGTTGCGCCGGTTTCGCTGTCCTTTTCGCTGTTTGCTGTTGCTTCAGCCTTTACAACATACGTATTGCCCTTAATCGTAATGGTTCCGTCTGCCTGGGTAAATTTACCTTTATCGTCCACCTTACCTTCCACAATGCGGTATTGGTAGTTCGTGTTGGTATCGTCAACCGGGTACTGATCCAGGTTGCTAAAGGTAAACTGCCAGCCGTAATCATTGCGTTTAATGGTAACATAGTCTTGCGTGCTGTTAGCCGGGTACTTTACCAGTGTCCAGTCTTTATCGTTTGTGCTGGTTGCCAGGCGGCGCTGGAGCTGGATGTAAATCTCGTTCGGCTGGTTCGTTGTACCAAGGACCGTATCATTTGCATCTTTCCAGAGCTTATCGAACTCAATGTTGATCAGTTTGCGCTTGGTGTTGGTAAAGATTGCGGTAAGTTCCGGATTGTTCGGATCTTCGCTCTTCTCAATCACGCCTTCCACCATGGTGTTGTTGTTGATCTCATGGGCGGAATGGCAATCAGGCGGAACGGTTACGCTTTGCAGTCTGGAATCATCGGTTTTGACTTCCTCGATGGTATAGCGGGTGCCAACGGGGATGCCGGTGATGGTCACGGTGTGCTCTGGGTTGTTCCCATCGCTCATGTTGATCTCAACATACTTTATGATGTCCTTTTTTTCCAGACCCTCACCGCCAACATCATTAAAGGTAACTTTGAAGGTGTAGGTGCCATTAATGGTACCTTCCTCCCCCTCTGCGGCCTTCTTTTGGATTTTCAGCCCGCCGGTTTTGACGGTGTTGACGTATTTTACCTTTAGCTTTGTCAGCGTGGAGCTATTTTCGTCCGGATCCTTATAGGAGCGGAAGACGATGGTGTCGGCGGAGGGTTTGTTTCCGTCATACTTGTTCTGCTCTTCTGCTCCCGTTTTTTCCGTTCGGCCATCATTGGGGCTGCTTCCCTTCTGCTCGATTAACGAAGGTGTTGGACTAGGAAGACTTACGCTGTCACCTCCCATCATCGAAGTAACCTTCTGCCCGTTCTCGTACACCGTCCATGTGGTGTCGTACAGGCTTTGGTTCAGTTCCTCTTTGAGCGAAATGTAGCTGCCGCGGCGGAACTGGTCGCTGAAGGTAACGGTTTCTCCAGCTTCCAGAACAAAGCGTCCGTCACCGTCCACCAACTGGGTGTCTGTGTCCATGTTGGAGGTGTACTGTGCGTTTTCGGCGTTTTCCAACTTACCGCTTTTGGCGGAGCCGTAATCCGGGATGTCCTCCTGATCGGTTGTAAAGCCGGTCATCTTACTTGGCACCGCTTTGGGAATGAAGGTAAAGTCCCTGAAATAGATGTGGCGGTTATAGTTATCGCCCACGCGGATGGTTTTGACCTTGCCGTTAAAACCGTCCTGCGCTTTCATCTTGTGCAGATCCAGCTTTACGGTGACCCATTTGCCTGTCACCACTTCGACCGAGCCATACGTTGCGCCGTTAATGCCTGTTGTGCCAAGGCTGCCTTTTTGGACGTTTTTATCATCCAGCAGTTCCAGATACAGGTTGTTGAGGGAAAGTTCACCACCATCTTCTTGGGAAACGTAAACCTGGAACGTAAGGAAGCGCATGTCTTTGATATTGATGGGGTTTTCCAGCGTCAGGATGCCACGACGTTTCTCACGCGCTGCACTTTGCGTATCCATATAGCGTGCGTACCAGTGAAGGACCTGTTCGTTTTCATTCCCGGGATCTGGCTTGGGGTTTTTATCCAACCTGAAAATGTAGTCATCTACCTTATCTGGGGTTGCGGGTTCAATCTTGTTTTCTTTCGCAGTCAAATTCACCTTTTCGGTATCGCTTGGATTCGGTTTAGCGGCCTCTTTTTCTCCATAATGGGTTGCCTGGTTCTGGATGGTGAAGTTGAAGATTTTCTGGTCTGTAAAGCATTTTTTGAAGTCCGGATCAGTAACGCTGCTCAGATCGACCTCTTTTTGAACCTGCAGCTCGTTATTATCCGGGAAGTTGAACGCCACCGCCATGTTGGATTCCCACATACCGCGTTCCATGTAGTACATGGTAAGGGTGTGCTTTTTGCCTTTGTCGAGGTCATTAAGAGTAGTGCCTTGCGCGTAGAAATTGATGACCTCGCCATTATATGTTACGGTCTTGACAGCGGATTTGACATTTTTTTCATCTTTATCTTTATCTGACGTTCCGCCTGTTTTGACCCTACTGACATAGGCTGTTACACTATTATTCTTTTCATCTGCCTTGCCAAATTCCAGCAGGCCGGAAACCTCACCATGGGCGCCGCCAACGTCAAGCGCCAGCTGGCCATCAATGAATACCCAAACGTCATCGTCACCGGAGAAGAAGAACTTGATGCTGGTTTTTTCCGTTGTTCCATCTGCCTTTTCTGTTTCCACCATGCCGTCATCCGTCAGGGTAAAATCCATCTGCAGCTTGGTGCCAAAGCCGTAATTGTAGGTAGAAAACACACCAGGCTTTGCTGTTTCATTGAACGGGAAGTAGCCATAAGGGTCTTTCGGGTTCGATGACGCACTCACATTCTTTGAAGACTCTCTGTTATTGGCACTTTGGCTTTGGAGAAAATATTTTGAATCCGAATTTTGTTCCGAATTTTGTTTTAGATACAAGGTTGTATCCTTGCTGTCAAAGCACCAATAATCAACGCCCTGATCCTCACCAAAAATCTGTTTCTTGGTAAAGGGGAACGCAACGTTGTCGTACACTTCACCAAGCTTTGCATTTTTACTATTCTTTCCTAAGAGGAATTCTTTGTTAAAGTGCGGTTCTACTGCTCCTGTACCTTTCAGCAGCGGTTCACCTGTTGCTTTACCGGTGGATGTTGTATCCTTAACCAAGCCCTGATAGGCATAGTATGTATGATTATTGTCATTGTTTTGAGGATCTTCATTATACTGAGAGTTATTGATTGCCATGAAACGCTTAAATTTGTCGTACCCAAACAAATTTAATGTAGTAGCAATATCGCTAAAGTTAGTTCCTCCTCCAGGCTGAAAATGTCCGGTATAAATCGGGTATTCGGCCTTTGCATCCTTATAATAATCGCTCAGCGCCTGATCGAACTGGCGGAAGGGTACCCAGTTGCGGTGACTTACAGTAGGAGAACTTTGATCGTAACTGCCACGGTTCTTGCCGTTCAGTTCGTAATCTGTATAATAGTCATACAGCGTACTGGTAACATATTTTGTGTTTGCTTCTTCCGTAAAAGGAGCGGATTTAATATCTACTACTTTAGTGCCAGTATCTTTCCCCTTTTCGGCATCACGCAGGGTACCTTTTGGAGCCCAGTAGCCGCCACGAGTGGTACCTTTATATACTGCATCGTCATTCGTATCCGCATAGAAGCAATTTTTGCCATCTGTGGGAATCGTCAGCCACTCTGTACTTACTCCATTTTGTCTTGTCGTATTGTCATCGTTAATTGCATCACCGGAAAAGATGATTGAACTATATCCTTGGGGAATGTCAATATAATAAAGATTTTCGTTTGTATCATCTTTTACCAGCGTGCCGCTTTCGGATTCTACGCCGTCTCCTCCTTTTATCCGAAAATAAATGGTCTCTGACTTATTGGCTTTGGGGATTGAATAGTCGCCGCTAGTATCACCCGTTCCTGTTGTTGGCAGCTTTGAGAAAGTAGCATCGTAATAGATGCGGGTGGCACCGGGACGCCCCCATGTTGCATCATCATTGCCATTGTACATGTAGCAATAGCATTGAACTTCGGAATACTGGAAGCGTTTCTGATTTTCTCCTTTTACTTCCTCATTATAAAAATTGTAGTATTTACTTATTTCTGTATTATCATCGCCCGCGGTAAAGCGAACAAAAGAGCAAAGAACTTTAGGAATGGCAAAGGTTGCTGTGGAACCAGGTCGGATATCATTTAAGGATATTGGCTGCTCACTGACTGGGGTAAGGGTTTTATTAGTATCTGGTTCATAAAACCAGGCTTTGACGTTCGTTAGTGTTTTACTGGTTTTATTTTCAAAGGCCATCTCTTTGCCAGCGAAGTGCTTATGGCCAACCTTATAGATTTTCCACAGCTCTGGATGCCAGCCACCTCCGTTCTCTCCGTCATAGTAGTCGCCGCCGATATAATTCGGATTAACTGGATCGAACGATATATCCCGTAGCTGATTATTATCGTCTACTTTAACAATGGTTACTGTGTATGTATGTGTTTCTCCTTTATATCCGCGAAATTCAAGTCCACCCAACACTCCATATTTATAGTGGGCTTGATGATTCAGGACCACAGAATAAATTTTTCTTCCGTCATCCGTTTCGCTAACTTCCTTCATAGGAAGTTCATATTTTGGATCATTTTGACTTTTTCCAATAATGGCACGTATTGTCACCCCTGTATAATCGATCCAACTCTTAGGCACTGCAAAATAGAGCGTGTAAGTATCCGGCACTCCCCCCTCACTAACTGCCTGCACGTTATCCACGCTTTTTGCGGCGTACATCTTCTGCGGCTGTTCGGTCGGTTCCGGGGTGGCGGTGGGGGTCACGGTCGGCACAGGGGTGGCCGTTGCGGTGGCTGCCGGTTCCGGGGTCGGGGTAGGTTCTGCCGTGGGCTCCGGCGTTTCGGTCGGGGCGGGCTGCTCCGGCTCGGCGCTTTGTTCCGGTTCCGGGGTGGCGGCATCCGGCACCGGGGTGGCGGCGTTCTGCTCCGGCGGAGTGGTATTCTCCCCGGAGGCCGTTCCCTGCTTATCCTCCAGCAGCTCTACTTCGTCAGGTGCGTCGGGCAGAAGATCCACCTCGGCGTATACAGGCAGGGCCATTGCCATAACCAGGCAAGCGGTGACAAGCAGCGCTGTCAGCCGGCGCGCCCAACCTGTTGTGTTTTTTCCTGTTTTATTCAATCTGCTCACCCGTCTTTCGCGCTGGCTTGATGGAAGCACATTGTTCCACAGGGGATCCCTGTGAAACAGTAAAAGAAGCCAGCTTCTTTTACTTGCGCAACCGTTGCCATGTTGTTTTCAAAAAAAACCGCATCGAATCTTCTCATTGCGCATTTACTTTTCAGTGTTAAAGTATAGCACCTTTATACCAGAAAGGCAATACAATCCACGTAAATTCCTGTTTTTCAGCACTTTTACTGATTGCGTTTTCCTCCAATTATACAATGTATTCAAAGCCTTTGTATCATTTACTCCTGATTTTCTTTTTGGCAGCGGTCATTTTTATATACTTTAACCGCGCGTTTATGATCCTCTGCGCACACAGAGCGCAACTTTGCGGCAAAATTCGCCTTTTTTGTTGCATTTTCCTGTTTTTGCGCAATTATTTGTTTCGCATGTGCCTGTTTGCGGCGGGGTGGGCGTCTTGTGGGAGGGATGGCAGGTTTGCGGCGCACGGTTCCCGTTTTTTTGCGGCGCGATGGGTACACCGCGCCCCTGCAAACGGTTTGCGGTGTTTGCGGCGGCGGGTGTGTGTTTGGTGGATTGCACGCCCGCCAACGGGACGCCGTTCTCCCTTTACAACGGGGTGCGGGTTTGCTGCAGATATGCCATTCGCTTTTTTGTCCCCCCTGCCCTGCCCCTGATTCCCGGTTCCCCCTTGCCGATTTCTATCTGCGCCAGCTCCTGAGGTGCATCTGAGAGCAACGAAAATAGCGGATCTTTCGCAAGCACAAAATCCGGCTGCGTTTGCTGAAACAGACGAGCTTTTTGACGTTTCAGATAGGACTAAGGTGTATCTGAAAAGTCGAAAATTTAGTCTATTTCTACAAACACAGCGGGATTTTGCGTTAAAGCGCCTTGGAATCCACAAAGGATTCCTGCGGCTCTCTGCCTTAAATCCTGCTTGTGTTTGCGAAATATCCGTCATTTTCTTTGTTTTCAGATACACCTCCAGCTCCCAGCTTTCAATCTATCCTGTGTAAACTGCAACCCCTCACGCGCCATTCTGTGCGGCATTTACCTTATTATAATAGGGGTGCTGCCCTGTGTAAATTTGCAACTGATCTATTTGAAGCAGCTGTGAGCTGTTGCAATTTTGCACAGGGTATTGCCCGCATTCTGTGCCGAACATTCCCGAAACGTGTTGGAAAAGCGCACAGGATTGCCTTGTTTCCCTATGCCGCTTACCGTTGGAAAAACGCACAGGTTACCCCCGGAACAGTTGCATTTTACACAGGGTATTCCCGCTCCCCTGCCCCGCCGTGACCCGCGTACCTGTTGGAAAACCACACAGGATAGGCCCGTTCCCCCTGTTGCAATTTACACAGGTTTGGCTGTTTTTGGCTTATTTGCAACTTTACGCAGGTTGCTTTCCGCACAGGAAAATGGTGGTGGAATGCACAGGCTGCAGTTGGTTGAACACACAGGTTTGCGTTGTTAAATTACACAGGCTCTACCTATTACTAATATAGAACTAAACATCTAAGCCATAATAACAACCAGAGGTAAGCCGGGAGATGGGGGAGAACGGGAAAAAATTGGTGTTGCCATTCCATCAGGTTACAGAACCCTGAAACAGCAGGACAGAAAAGCACAATAAAACCCTGTGTAACCTGCACCCGGGCTGCAACCCCCACAGGATATATGGCAAACCACAACGCGGGTGTTGCATTTTGCACAGGGTAATGGCGGTGAAACCCTGTGTAAATTTGCAATTCTTGCGCTGGACAACAGGATGTGCTATAATGTTTAGCATGATGTGCGTGACCACCCGGGATACAGCAACCGATATAGGAGGCCCCTGCTTATGGCGGCAAGTAAACAGAAAAAAGATGATCCGTTTGTCGTTACGTTTGAAGAACGCGGGGACCAGACCATCGTTCGCAAATCCAATGACCTTGTACAGATGACGCGCAACAACCTGACGCTGAGCCAGCAGCGCCTGATGCTGCATATTTTTTCGATGATTAAGCCGGAGGATACGGACCTGCCCTCTTATGAGCTGAGCATTTATGATTTTATCAAGATGACCGGCATGGACCCGCACAGCGGGGCGCTGTACAAGCAGGTGCGCAAAAATATTGAGGAGCTGGCCAACGCACCCATCCAGTGGATCAAGAATAACGGAACTTCCACGGTGGAAACATTCCGCTGGATCGATAAAGTGCGCATTGATGAGGGCCGCGCGCGCATGACCATCACGCTGGATCCGGTGCTGAAACCGCACCTGGTGCAGCTGAAAACCCTGTATACCACCATGGATGTGACCTACACCATGCTGATGCGGTCCACCTATTCCATCCGCATTTACGAGCTGTGCAAAAGTTACCAGAGCCTGTACCTGAAAAAGAAAGCGGCCGGGGAACCGCTAGTATGGAACCTGAGCATGCTGTATGAACAGCTTTCGTATACGGCCAACCGATGGTCGGATTTCCGCCGCCTGGCACTGGAAAAGGCAAAGGCGGAAATTAACGAAAAGACGGATATTATTTTTAATTACGATGTGTACGAAAAAAAAGGGCAGAAGGTTCTTTCGCTGGTGGTAACGATTGACCCGGTGGATGATGCCGCCGCACAGGCCAACCTGGACAGCATCAACAGCACAGTGCGCAAAAAGAGCAAAAAGAAGGGCCGCCCCACCGTGGCGATTGAGGATTCGCTGCTGGATGACCCCAGCGTGATCACCTTTGATTATGTTTCGGCACCGGAAACAACGATCCCCTATTCCTTTGGACGCCACCGCACCGAGCTGCGGGAGGAAATTGTTGTGAAAGCGCGCATGGATCAGCTGCGCGCGGAGATTACGCCCGAAGAGCTGCACGCGGTGGAAGTGATCATTGATGTGTTGGCAGATGCCTGCTGCACCATCCAGGCAGGCGATGGCGAGCAGGACGGCGGCAACAAAACGGTGTTTGGAAAGATGAATGCCATCATCCTGGATTGCGGCGGGCTGACCAGTTGGCTGGCCGGTGTGGCACCCCGTTATGCACAGGAGATCATTCCCCGGTCGCAGACGATGCGCAGCCCGGCGCGGTACCTGAACAAGGTGCTGCGCGAGGATATGGATAACTACCGCATTTATATTTTCCGCAAGGCAAAGCCGGCAGCAGAACCCAAAGAGGAGCTGTTGGAAGCGGAGTACCATGTGATGGACGAGCCGGTGCAGCAAACGATGCCGGAGCCTGAGCCGCCCAAGGTAGAGCTGATTCCCGAAACGATTGTAAAACGGCAAGATATGCGAAAAGAGTTTGCAAAGTTTGTAGATGATGGATACCTGGAAAAGACGTTGACGAGCGGCCAGCGCGGCGCTTACCACGAAATTTACCGCCACCTGGCAGCGCGGTGCGTGCCATCGCCTTCCAGCCTGCGCAATGGGCTGAAAGACGAAATGCGGCTGCATTACCTGGCCTGCATGAATGAAGTGATTGAAAAGTATGGCAGCCTGACCCCGTTGATGGAAGCTATGGCGCATGAACTGGATTTTGATGTATTCTGGGCAAAGGCCGCCAAGGACCCCAACGTGAATAACCCGATGGGGCTGTTCTACCACATTATTGAAGAACGCGCGCTGAACCCGATCGGCACCATAATGAACGACCAGGCACAACGGCAGAAGGTTGCCGCCAAGGAAAAAGGTGAAAAAGATAAGTGGCACAACGAAAGCTGGATGGATGCTTTTGAGGAAGATATCCCGGATGACAGCGAAGAGTAATTGAGATGAAGCGGAGCGGAACATCCGGGAACGCTATTATAATAAGGTAAGCAGCGGCTGGCAGATTGCTGGCCGCTGCTTTTTGTTGGGGTGCAGCTGAGAAATGGAAATATCCGGCATTTTTTGATTTCAGATAGACCTTGGGATAATAGGTGAGAATGAAGGCAGGTGAGCGGGAATGCTTGGATGAAGTGAAGAAGGATGGGAAGGAAAAGCGGCAGAGAAAAAGCGTGAACAGCAACGAAGAGATGCCTGCATAATATTCGTCAAAATATCCGTTGACACACGCGAAGCATATGATATAATAGAAGCTATAACAGCAACGAAGAGATGCCGCACGGCATGAAGTGCCCGTTTTTGCAACCCGCAGTTAGATTAAGATACCGGCGTGCGGTACCGCAAAAAGAACCGAACAAAAGGCAAAGATTAACCGACAGCAACGAAGAGATGCCTACACAAAGGTGCTCGCAAGGAGGAAAACAATGGGATATTGTATCTCAGTCTGCATTGAAAAAGGCGGCGTGGGAAAAACCGTTACCGTCTGCAACCTGGCGGCGCTGATGGCGCAGGACGGCAAGCGGGTGCTTGTTGTGGATATGGATGCCCAGGGCAACTGTACCTATACCCTGACGGGCGCCCGTGTAACCGATAATACTTTTGACCGCGCTGGCGTGTATGATATGTTCCGTGCCTATGGCATCAGCGGCACGCAAAACTATATTTCCCGCACGCAGTTTGATAATATTGATATAATTCCGGCAAATGGCAACACCCCAATGGCGGCCAAGCAGCTGCAAATCCTGGAACAGTCCGAAAGCACCAGTATCAATATGTTTTTGGCCATGTGCCTGGCACAGGTTGCCAGCGAATACGACTTTATTTTGATTGATACCCCGCCGTCCCGCGATGTAATGGTGACCAACGCCCTGATGGCCAGTGACTTTGTGCTGATCCCCTGCGTGTGCGATGACTACAGCCGTGACAGTGTGTACCGCACTGTGGCCATGTGCCAGCAGTTGGAGCACGATGAGGGCGAAAAAATTGATGTTTTGGGCATTATCCTGACTATGGTGGAAAAAACTGCTCTGACCGAAGTGATCCGCAATGAACTGCGGGAAAGCCAGCTGGGCAGCAAGCTGTTTGCTGCCGAAATCCGTAAGGGACAGGCTGTAAAGGATAGCACCCGCCTTGGTGCGCCGGTTGTGCTATGTGCACGCAGCAGCAACCCGGCAAAGGATTATGCAAAGGTGTATGCCGAGCTGAAAACGCGCGTTGAACAGGAGGCAGAGTGATGGCAAGCAAACTGGACCGACTGCAGAAGAAAGGCTTTAAAGTAAACGAAGCAGCGTTAAGTAAGATCGCGCGCGGCGACCAGGAGCCGGGCGGTGAATACAGCGAGATCAATATCAATGATATTGAAGAAAACCCGGATAATGCCCTTTACCGTGAGCTGGATACCGAGGAAGATATTGCGCTGCTGGCCGATGATATCCGCCGCGCGGGGCTGCTGCACAACCTGGTTGTGTTCCCTAAGACCGGTGTTGGCGGAAAATATGTGCTGCTTTCCGGCGAGCGCCGCCTGCGTGCGCTGCGCCTGTTGGTGGAGCAGGATAAACGCGAACAGGAAGAAAAACAGCTGCCCAACCGCATGAGTGAATGGCAGAAAGTGCAGTGCAAAGTGGTGCGCAACTTGACGGAAAACGAAAAAGTTGTGTATATTGACAGCGCAAACCTGCAAGTGCGCGGCGGCATCAGCAATGAACGTGTGATGCGCCAGGCGGCGGCGCGTTTTGTGGAAAACCTGCAAAAAGCACCGTATAACCTGAGCGCAGCGGAAGCGAAAAAAGCGCTGAAAGAGGTCAGCCCGCTGAATTCCCGCACGATTGATAAGGCGCTTTCGATTCAGAATGATCTCAACCCTGATCTGCGCCGCTTGCTGGATGAGGAATTCCTGAACCGAGCCGAGTGCGAAACCTATCTCCGCCTGACCCTGGAAGAACAGGCCCGTGCAGCCGCAGTGTTTTTGAAAATCGCAGCCCTTGACCCACGCAGCCATGAGCGCCGCGCCATTAAGGACGCATTGACCACCGCCATGTTGGATGTAGCAGTGGAACGCCGCAGTATGCAGGAGCGCGAGAGCGTATTTGCAGCAGCGTTGCAAAATGCACAGGATGCAATCGGCCAGGCCAAGACGCAGGAAAACAAGGCGGCGGCAGTAGATAAAGACCACAACTTTATTTCGGCCAAGCTGCCTACCACGGCCCGCAAACTGCGTAAAATTGCAGCGGCAAAAAATATTGAAGCTAAGATCCGCAGTTATACGGCAGAGGACCGCAAAGCAATGTCGGACCAGATGCAGGAGCTGATTGCGGCAGCGCAGGAGCTGAAAGCACTGATTGATGCTGTGGAATAATCCAGATCCACGAAAGCAGCAAACAACAAAAATCCATGCAAATAGGAATACAGGAATCCACAATATGAAACAGCGAATTGTCATCCGGCTGCACCTGGCTGTGCGGGCAGTGCTGCAAAGCGAAGCGGACTGGCGCGGCACGCGGCTGGGCACCCTGACATCGGAGCTGATCCATGAACAGGCTGCGAAAGCGCGCCTGTGCGGGGTGCAGAATTACGAGTTGAACCCCGTCAGCAGCCGCTATGTTCCCGTTACAAATGGGACAAAATATAAGCAGACATCTGGCCTGGAGCAGATCTCCATCTATCTGAACGATGAGGATATGCAAACCCTGAAAGAGCTGGCACTGGCCAACGATAGTGTGCGTGTGATCAACGGCAGGCAGGCAATCACCTACCGATATGTTGTTCCCGGAATGCTGCTGAACGACCCGGTGTTTACGGGGCTGACAGAGCAGAACAGCACGGCAGGGTAAGCACTTCAAAATCTTGAGGCAATACCGCATAATTCTAAGTGCCGATACGGCGAGCGAGGTGCGGCAGA
>ENA-UOJV01001644-UOJV01001644.1-human-gut-metagenome-genome-assembly--contig:-C82-NODE-1644-length-23052-cov-24.906683_pt1 | contig 23052 bp, 18 predicted proteins | sample MGYA00242356_ERZ723903 | MGnify/ENA metagenome assembly ERZ723903
GACCGTCATGCGCGGAGGAAACTGAGATGGACGAGATGCCGGGCATGATCCGGCCCGACCTGCAGGCACTGCCGCAGGTGAAGGACCGGATGACCTTTCTTTATCTGGAGCACTGCACCCTTGGCCGGCAGGACGGCGCGATCACGGTCACGGACGAAAAAGGGGTGGTCTCCATCCCGGCGGCGGGCATCTCGGTGCTGCTGCTGGGGCCGGGCACGCGAGTGACCCACCGCGCCATGGAGCTTATGGGCGACACCGGAGTGGGGGCTGTCTGGGTGGGAGAGCACGGCGTGCGGTATTACGCCCATGGCCGCCCGCTGACGACCCACTCGCAGCTGCTGCTGCGGCAGGCAGAGCTGGTCACTCACACCCGCAAGCATCTGGAGGTGGTGCGGAAAATGTATCAGCTCCGCTTTCCGGAGGAGGACATCTCTCGGCTGACCATGCAGCAGCTGCGGGGCCGCGAAGGCAGCCGTGTGCGGCAGGTGTACCGCAAAGCGTCCAAGGATACGGGCGTTCCGTGGAACGGCAGGCTGTACCGTCCGGAGGATTTTTCGGCGGGAGATGCAGTCAATCAGGCGCTTTCCGCCGGGCACGCCTGCCTGTACGGTCTGGCGCACGCGGTGATCGTGGCGCTGGGGTGTGCACCGGGCCTCGGCTTTGTCCATGTGGGGCACGAGTGCTCTTTTGTGTACGACATTGCAGACCTGTACAAGGCTGAAGTGACGATCCCGATCGCCTTTGAGGTGGCGGCGCAGGCCCCGGAGGACCTGCCATCCGTGGTGCGCCGCCGGGTGCGGGATGCCATGGTGGAGCACCATATTCTGGAGCGGATGGTGCGCGATATTCGGTATCTGCTCCTGAATGCAGACGAGCCGGAAGCAAAGCAGGAGACCGTTTATCTGTGGGACAACAAGATAGGCACTGTGGCCAACGGCATCAACTATTTTGAGGAAGAGGAAGGTGAGGAGACATCGTAGTTCTCACGATGACGAACTGCCCGCCGAAGCTGCGCGGGGATCTGTCCAAGTGGCTGTGCGAGATCAACACCGGTGTCTATGTGGGCAACGTGAGCAGCCGGGTGCGGGATGCGCTGTGGGAGCGGGTGTGCCAGAACCTGAAAAACGGGCAGGCGACAATGGTGTTCACAACGGCGGGAGAACAGAGGATGGACTTCCGCACCCACAATACCACATGGGAGATGGTGGATTTTGACGGCATCAAACTGATGCGGCGGCCGCTGCCGCAGATGGAGCAGAACCAGCTGGATCTGAAGCCCGGGTTCAGCAAGGTAGCGCAGTGGCAGGCGGCGCGGAAAGCAGGCAGAACGCAGCGGGGCAGAGCGGATTACACCGTGATCGATCTGGAGACCACCGGACTGAAAGCCGCGTCGGACGCCATCATCGAGTATGGAGCGCTGCGGGTACGGGATGGCGTGCCGGTGGAGGAGCTGACGATGCTGGTCTGCGGGGTGGAAAAAGTCCCGGCAGAGATCACGGCGCTGACCGGCCTCAGCGCTGCGGAGCTACAGCAGGGAACAGAGCCTCGGGAAGCATTGCAGCGCTTTTTGACCTTCCTTGGCAAAGACCCGCTGGTGGGGCACAACATTGCCTTTGATCTGGAGTTCCTCCGCATGGCCTGCAAGCAGTATGGTTTCCCGATATTGACCAACCATCAGACGGACCTTGCACAGCTCGCCCGCAGAAAGCTTTCAAGGGTCGCAAACTATAAGCTGGCAACGCTGGCGCAGCATTTTCAGCTGGCAGAAAAGGTGGAGCATCGCGCTCTGCCGGATTGCCGCCTGATCCAGCAGGTCTATTGCAAACTGAAGGAAACGGCAGTACAATAGCAGCAGGAGGCACGGTGCTACGGGATCTTTTTAGTCTTTTCCCCGCATACGCGGGGGTGATCCCATATGAGAGCATCGCATACAGGGCAGACGTGACTTTTCCCCGCATACGCGGGGGTGATCCCCAGCAGAGCGCACAAGCGGCATCTGTATCGGCCTTTTCCCCGCATACGCGGGGGTGATCCTACTTCAGGACGTTCTTGCGGATCTCGAAGTTGCTTTTCCCCGCATACGCGGGGGTGATCCTTCTAATGCGAATGCGCCGCAGGTCGGTTCTGTCTTTTCCCCGCATACGCGGGGGTGATCCCCAATGAGCAAATACAGGGCAATCTATAAATGCCTTTTCCCCGCATACGCGGGGGTGATCCCAGGACAAGCCCCCGCAAGAAGCCCATCCGCAAGATCACCATCTTTTCCCCGCATACGCGGGGGTGATCCTGGCTTCTACTGGCGCGAAATCGGCGTATTTGCCTTTTCCCCGCATACGCGGGGGTGATCCTCTGGAATGCTTGTCGAAGCTGATTAATTGTTGCTTTTCCCCGCATACGCGGGGGTGATCCCTAAGGTCTACTCCTAACGCCCTTAGTTCATTGCTTTTCCCCGCATACGCGGGGGTGATCCCATTAGGATCTTCGGAGCGAAGAAAAACGGAGACTTTTCCCCGCATACGCGGGGGTGATCCCGACACCAAATACAGCGACAAAGGACTTAGCGCCTTTTCCCCGCATACGCGGGGGTGATCCTTTCTTTGGTGTTCGTGCAATCGTCGTGGTTCACTTTTCCCCGCATACGCGGGGGTGATCCTGGCACATCGTAGCGGCGCAGGCCGTGGCGACCCTTTTCCCCGCATACGCGGGGGTGATCCTCGTTGTGATTTACGACTACGAGAAATTTGTAGCTTTTCCCCGCATACGCGGGGGTGATCCTGTCCAGTAGCTTCCGATGCCGTATTTGTTCCGCTTTTCCCCGCATACGCGGGGGTGATCCCAGGTACACAAGCACCTATACAGAGCGTGAGCACTTTTCCCCGCATACGCGGGGGTGATCCCAATCCCGATGAGCGGAAACGCGCCCATTGAAGCTTTTCCCCGCATACGCGGGGGTGATCCTATGTTCATGTTCAGTGTTTACGACCGTGTGGCCTTTTCCCCGCATACGCGGGGGTGATCCTTGAACAGCGCATCAGAGACTATCAGGCCGATTCTTTTCCCCGCATACGCGGGGGTGATCCTCTGCCAGCGTGGCAGCGTGCGCAGCTCGTACTCTTTTCCCCGCATACGCGGGGGTGATCCTTAAAGACACCGGCAAACGCTATGCTCTTAGCACTTTTCCCCGCATACGCGGGGGTGATCCTACTCGAATCCGGACAACAAAACGCTGATGGAGCTTTTCCCCGCATACGCGGGGGTGATCCCACGGCAAAAGCTGGACTTGTGGAGATGGAGCGCTTTTCCCCGCATACGCGGGGGTGATCCTAAGGTATATAAAGGCGCGCTCTGTTATGGATCCTTTTCCCCGCATACGCGGGGGTGATCCGGTGCTGGTGACATCTGCGTTCATTGCGGTCTCCTTTTCCCCGCATACGCGGGGGTGATCCTGACCCGGCGGTGCTGTGGCCTGCTGCCGTTTCACTTTTCCTCGCATACGCGGGGGTGATCCCAGCTTCACGCCGGTGTCGATGCACTCAGCGGCCTTTTCCCCGCATATGTGGGGGTGATCCCAACGATCTGATTGCAACCGCCGTTTGTGCCCACTTTTCCCTGCATATGCGGGGGTGATCCCTCCGCTGAAGCCAAAAAACAAAGAGACTGGCAACTTTTCCCCGCATACGCGGGGGTGATCCCACGAGCGTCCGGCCTATGCCTATGTATAGCATCTTTTCCCCGCATATGCGGGGGTGATCCTGACCCGGCGGTGCTGTGGCCTGCTACCGTTTCACTTTTCCTCGCATACGCAGGGGTAATCCTAGTATCAAGTTAAGGCAAAGCCGCCCTTCGGGCTTTTCCCCGCATATGCGGGGGTGATTCCCACTCTTGCCAAATCATCGCATACGCCCGGAACTTTTCCCCGCATACGCGGGGGTGATCCCATGACCGGCAACGGGTATGTGGCAAAAGATTACTTTTCCCTGCATACGCGGGGGTGATCCCGCCGGATAGCTGCCACAGCCTTTTTGGCTCGGCTTTTCCCCGCATATGCGGGGGTATTTCTGATTCCAGCAGAACGCCGTCGGTCTTGCGGGGCGGTCGTGCGTCCGAGTATCGGCAGGCCCGGCGGGCCAGAGCTGATTTATAACTGATATTATGCATATATTCTAGCAAATGCGAATAAAAGCCAAGAAAATGCGAATATGTACTTGCATTTTCCGCGCAAAAGGTGTATTATCCCTCTATCGACGTCATACGCCGACAATAAACGAGAGAGGGATTGGAACATGATGTCTTTTAAGAAAATCGCTGCGGCGGTCATGGCGGCTGCCATGACGCTGGCCGTAGTGCCTTCGGCTTTTGCCTGCACGGCGCTCTACGTCGGCAGCGACCTCACGGAGGACGGCACGACGATGTTCGGCCGCATCGAGGATCTGGGAACCAACGACAACAACAAGCTGTTCTATGTCAGCGCAGCCGGGAATCACAAGGCAGGCGAGGTCTACGATGGCTGCTACGGCTTCACCTACACCTTCACCCACGACAGCTACAGCTACACCGCGCGCCGTGACGACAACACCTCGGGCGTCTGCCCGGACTGCGACGGCACCCACGACCACACGCCGTATGAGGAGGCTGGCACCAACGAGAAGGGCGTCATGGTCTCTGCCACCGAGTCGCTGTACGGCAAGGACGCTGCCCTTGCAGTTGACCCCTATGTGGACGACGGCATCGAGGAGGCCGAGATCACCACGGTCCTGCTCAGCGAGGCAGGCACGGCCCGCGAAGGCGTCGCCCTGCTGACATCCATCTATGAAAACGCCGGTGCAGCCGGTGGTTCCGGCGTATTCATCGGCGACCAGAACGAGACGTGGTTCGTCGAGAACCTGACGGGCCACACCTACGTCGCCCTCAAGCTTCCGGACAGCGTCGTGTTTATGCAGCCGAACGTCTCGGCCATCGGCAAGATCGACCTCGACGACACGGATAACGTCATCGCATCGGCAGATGCCATCTCCGTCGCACAGAAAGCCGGGACTTTCGTGGGCGATGCAGCGGCGAACGTCATCGACTGGAACGCTTCCTATAATAATGAGGACAACGCCCGGATGCCGGCCGGTCTGAACTATCTGAACGGCGTCGATACCTACACCGAGGACAACTACACCGAAGCAGACTACGCGATGAGCAACATCGGCGGGGACGGCAGCATCGTCCCGCTCTACTCCAACATCAAGCTGACCAAGAAGTTCGGCGTCGAAGACGCGCTCAACTTCTTTAAGGTCGAACCCATCGGCAAGACCAACAACGTCGAGACCCACCTGTTTCAGGTCAGCTCCACCGGCGAGCTGGATACCGCCATCGTCGAGTGGACGGCCTTTGACGACGACGTGTACAACGCCTTCGTCCCGTACTATCCGCTGCTGACCACCGACACGGCAGATGTCTACAAGTACTCTCCCGCGAAGGTCGTCCGCTCGGACGAGCAGCCCACCGAGGGCGTCTGGTACAAGGACCAGAAGGGCAGATACTACACCTACCCGGAGGACTGGACCAAGTCCTTCTACGGCGCACGGGATGCCCTGTCGAACCTGCTGACCTACGGCGATGTCTCCGAGAAGGACAAGGCTGCGGCCAAGGCAGACTATGCCGCCCTCCAGAAGGACATCATGGAGGAGTTTGCAGAGATGAAGGCTGCTGTCGCTGCTGCCGATACGAAGGAAGCAAAGCAGGCTGCCGCCACCACTGCAAGCAACAAGATGAGCGAGAAGGTCTACGAAAAGACCGTCAAAATGTACAATAAGCTTCAGAAGAAGCAGGAGGCCCGCGCATGGTTCGGGTCTCTGCTGAATAAAAACTCTTGAGCTGGCTCCAAGCATGACAAGCCCCCGGTCTCTGTTTTCAGAAGCCGGGGGCTTTTTGCGTCTTCTCCGTTGCATTTCGCCCGAAAGTATGTTTCAATAAAAAGCAGTGAATAGCAGTTTACGTTTTGAATGCACAAGCAACATCCGCAAACTGCATATCGCAAATATGCCGTTTTGATAGGCACTGTTTTTGAAAATTGCGATAAAAATGAGTCAGAACGGGGAAAAGGAGGCTGCGGGATGCTGAAGATCGCGGTTGTCGAAGACCAGCAGGAGGTGCGGGACGAGCTGTGCCGGTTCATCCGGAAGTACGCCGCCGAAAACAGCCTGCAGGTGGAGGCCGTGCCCATCGAGGACGGGGCGGTCATCGCGGCCCATTACGAGCCGGGCTGGGACATCATCTTTATGGACGTGGAGATGCCGGGGCTGGACGGCTTCGGCGCGGCGGAAAAGATACGGGCCGTGGACGGGGACGCCGTGCTGGTGTTCGTGACCAACATGGCGCAGTACGCCATCAAGGGCTATGAGGTGGATGCGCTGGACTATGTGCTCAAGCCGGTGAATTACTACCAGTTCTGCACCAAGCTCTCCCGGGCCGTCCAGCGAGTGGAGCGCCGCCGGGGCGGGCAGGTCGTTCTGCAGCTGGCAGGCGGCGGAATGCAGGTGCTCTCCACCAACGACATCTATTATCTGGAGACCCGCGACCGGCTGCTCTGGTATCACACTGCAAAAGGGGAGTTTTCGGTCCGGGCCAGCCTCGCCAGCGCCGAAAAGCAGCTGGCACAGTACCATTTCTCCCGCTGCAACCAGTGCTATCTGGTCAACCTGCAATATGTCAAGGCCGTGGAGAACGACTTCGTCCACGTCAACACCGACCGCTTGGAGATCAGCCGCCGCCAGCGCGCGGCCTTCCTCACGGCGGTGGCGTCCTACATTGGAGGTGTGCTGTGAGCATCGTTTTCCACCATGTCATCTTCCGGGCGCTGCTGCGCTGGGGTGCGGCGCTGGCCTTCTGTCTGCCGCTCAAACACCGGCCCGGCTTCCGCCTCCGTGCACTGGGGATGCTGCTGCCGCTGATGGGCCTGACCTATGTGCTGGATCCTTCGGCCCAGAGCACCAACCTCCACGAGCTTCAATTCTCGCTGCTGGCGCTCTATGTGTCCTTCTTCGTCCTGCTGGGCATGATGATCTACGCCTGCGTCGAGATCGACCGGAAGGGGGCACTCTACTGCGCGGTGTGGAGCCTGCTCACCTCCCAGACGGCCTATGAGGGCTGGCGGCTGGCGGAGGTGTTCTTTGAGTGCCGCGGCACCCCCCTCGACATCGATGGGCTTCCGGTCCGGCTGGCCCAGCTCACCACAGGTGCGGTCTTTTATTTTGTCATCTGTAACGCCCTCTCCCGGAAGATGTCTTATAAAGGAGAGTACCACATCGGCCCGCGCCAGCTGACCAGCGCCTTTTTCATCGGCATCCTCTTCATGTTCCAAGCTGCGCTGCTGAGCAGCAGAGAGATGTTCGAGATGCCCGCCAGCCTTGCGGGCACGGTGCTCATCGGACAGTTCTACTTCCTGACTCTGCTCTACTTCCAGACCGAGGTGTTCAAGAAGTCGGCCATGCAGAAGGAGATGGACACCCTCAACCTTTTATATGAGCGCCAGCGGGAGCAGTATCAGGTGGCGCGGCAGAACGTCCAGATCATCAACAAGCGCTGCCATGAGCTGAAGCTTCAGATCGCCGCCCTCCGCCAGATGTCGGGCGCGGCGTCCGACCCGCCCGACCCGGAGCTGAAGGCCCACATCGACGAGGCCGAGAAGGCGGCACAGCTCTACGACGCCAGCCGCAACACCGGCAACGAGGTGCTGGACGTGGTGCTCACCGAAAAATCGCTGCTCTGCGAATCCCGCCGCATCCAGCTCAATGCGGTGACGGACGGCAGCTGTCTGGGCTTTTTTGAGGCCGGCGACCTCTACGCCCTCTTTGCCAATATGCTCGACCACGCCATCGAGAGCGCCGTGCAGATGCCCGAGCCGGAGCGCCGCTGCATCGACCTGCTGGTCTGCACCCGTCAGAGCTTCGTGGTGGTGAACGTCATCAGCCCCGACCGTCCGCCGGAGGCTGCTGACACCCGCGCCACCCACTATGCCGTCAAAGTGACGAACCGCATCGTCCAGAAATATAAAGGTACTCTGACCACCGAGAGCCAGAACGGCTTCTTTGCGGTGAAGATCATTTTTCCGCAGGGGAAGTAACCTCTCTGTCAGCGCTGACGCGCTGCCACCTCTCCTATCGAGGAGAGGCCTTGGCATTCCGCAAAGCTTCGTCTCTTCGCCAGAGGCTCCCCTACAAGGGGAGCTGTCTGCGAAGCAGACTGAGAGGTTGTATGAGGGAGAGCCTGCCCCACGCCGCAGGCGTAACGAAGAGGTTTAAGACCGTCTCACAAAATAAATGTGGGGCGGTCTCTTTTCTTTTTGCATTTTTCTTGTTGTATCCATCTATTTGTGAGAGATGCACAAATATATTAGTTTTGATTTGGCAGCGCAAAACCGAATATCCCCGCCATCCGACCGATTATCGCAACGCTCTTGCGAAAGAAAGAGTCTTTGATAAAATAATAGCGAAATCAAAAAACGACCGCACAACAGAGAAAACACCACGATACACACGGGAGGAAAACGAATGCGAAGCATTGCCAAGCTTATGCAGAACTGGCAGTTCACCGGGCCGGACGGCTCCACGGCAGCCGTCGTGCTGCCCCACACATGGAACGCGAAGGACGGTCAGGACGGCGGCAACGACTACTGGCGCGGCACCTGCACCTACAGCACCGCCTTCGCCGCCCCGGCGTTCGACGCGGCTTCGCAGCAGGTCTGGCTCCAGTTCGAGGGCGTCAACTCCAGCGCCAAGGTCCTGCTGAACGGCAGGACCATCTGCGCCCACGACGGCGGCTACTCCACCTTCCGTGTCCACATCTCTGAGCTGCTGGAAAAGGATAACCGTCTTACCGTCGAGGTGGACAACGGCATCAACGACCGCATCTACCCCCAGAAGGCCGACTTCACCTTCTACGGCGGCATCTACCGCGACGTCAGCCTGATGGTGGTCCCGAAAGACCACATCGCGCTGGGCCACTTCGGCGACACCGGCGTGAAGATCACCCCGGCCCTCAAGGACGGCAAGGCCGACATCCGGGTCGAGACCTTGGTCGAGGGCGAGGGCGTCCTCTCCGTTGAGCTGCTGGATGCGGCCGGAAACATTGTCGCCACCGCCGAGGGTGCAGACGCCAAGCTCCACCTCGAGACGCCCCACCTCTGGGACGGCGCGAAGGACCCCTACCTCTACACCTGCGTCGTCCGCCTGAGCCGGGACGGCAGGGTGGTGGATGAGGTGTCCACCCGCGTGGGCCTGCGCACCTTCTCGGTGGACGCCAAGAACGGCTTCTTCCTCAATGGCCGTCCCTACCCGCTCCACGGCGTCTCCCGCCATCAGGACCGCAAGGGCGTAGGCAACGCCATCACCCGCGTGATGCACGACGAGGATATGGCCCTCATCCGGGAGCTGGGTGCGAACACCGTCCGGCTGGCCCACTACCAGCACGACCAGTATTTCTACGACCTCTGTGACCAGTACGGCATGGTGGTCTGGGCGGAGATCCCCTATATTTCCGAGCATCTGCCCAATGGCCGTGCCAACACCATCAGCCAGATGAAAGAGCTGATCTGCCAGAACTACAACCACCCCTGCATCGTCTGCTGGGGCGTCTCCAATGAGATCACCATATCAACCAAGGACAAGGCCGATATGCTCGACAATCACCGCGAGCTGAACGACCTGTGCCACAAGATGGACTCCACCCGCCTGACCACGCTGGCCTGCTACGCCATGTGCGGTCCCTTCAACCCGGTGGCCCACATCACCGACCTCGTCAGCTGGAACCTCTACCTCGGCTGGTATGTGCCGGGCCTGTTCCTGAACGACCTGTGGATGGACTTCTTCCATCTGGTCTACCCCAACCGTCCGCTGGGCTTCTCCGAGTACGGTGCCGAGGGTATGCCGAACCTCCACAGCGCGAAGCCCCGCCGCGGCGATCACACCGAGGAGTATCAGGCTGTCTACCACGAATATATGCTCCGCTGCTTCGACCGGCATAAGTGGATGTGGGCCACCCACGTCTGGAATATGTTCGACTTTGCAGCCGACGCCCGCGATCAGGGCGGTGAGCCGGGCATGAACCACAAGGGCCTCGTCACCTTCGACCGGAAGACCAAGAAGGACAGCTTCTACCTTTATAAAGCATGGTGGAGCGAAGAGAATTTCGTCCACATCTGCTCCAAGCGGTTTACCGACCGCACCGAGAGCGAGATCGAGGTCAAGGTCTATTCCAACCAGAAGTCCGTCGCCCTCTACTGCAACGGGAAGAAGCTCTCGGAGCAGACGGGCGAGCACGTCTTCCGGTTCCGTGTGCCGCTCACCGGCAGCATCGAGGTCAAGGCCGTGGCCGGGGACTCCATCGATACCGCGTCCTTCCGCCATGTGGACACCCCGAACCCCAGCTACAAGCTGGTCAAGACCAAATCCAAGAGCGCGAACTGGGTCTGATAATGTTCCGTGAAACATTCCGCCGGTTGGCGGTTGTTGTATAGAAAATAAGGAGGAGAATCCGTGAAAAACACCAAACCGAAAGTACGGCTGTGGTCTGTTCTCACCGGCCTGACGGCGATCCTGACCGTCGCTGCCATCGTGGGCAACATCATCGCAAACCAGTACGCTACCACCCTCAACGTCGCCCTGAATGCATCTACCTACAAGATCATCAAGGGCGAAACCACCGGAGATACCGAATACTTCAAGAAGGGCTTTGCTTCCGATGAGGAGCGTGAGGCTTACGAGGCCGAACTGTGCGCGACGGTCGAGGCCGAGGGCGCTGCCCTGCTGAAGAACGAGAACAACGCCCTGCCTCTGGCAAGCGGCGCTAAGGTCAGCCTGTTCGGCCACGGCTCCGTGGACCTGATGTACGGCGGCACCGGTTCCGGCTCGGTCGATACCAGCAAGGCCCCCAACCTGAAGGATGCTCTGGAGGCTCAGGGCATCACCATCAACCAGACCCTGTGGGACCTGTACAAGTCCGACAGCATGATGAGCAAGTACAGCCGCATGACCCCTGCTTCCATCTCCGATACGCTGGAAGCCAACACCCAGTATGCGGTCAACGAGGCTCCCTGGAGCGCTCTGTCCAGCGCTGAGAGCAGCTTTGCCGAGTACGGCGACGCTGCCATCGTGGTCCTCTCCCGCTCCGGCGGCGAGGGCGCAGACCTCCCCAGCGGCGCCAACGGCACCAACGACAGCTGGATCTCCGGTCAGGAGGGCGACGGCAACTACCTCGCCCTGTCCGCTGAGGAGATCGAGCTGCTCCAGAATCTGAAGGCTCTGAAAGACAACGGCACCTTTAAGAACATCATCGTCCTGATCAACAGCTCCAACGCCATCGAGCTGGACTTCCTCAACCCCGCGATCTGCGGTGAGGACTACGGCATCGACGCTGCAATGTGGATCGGTGACGTGGGCCAGACCGGCATCAACGGTGTGGGCCAGCTGCTCTCCGGCGCTGTCACCCCCTCCGGCTCTCTGGTCGATACCTACCTGTACGACAACATGGCCAACCCCGCCATGTACAACTTCTACACCCAGGCTTACCCCAACGCAGCAGAGTACAACCTGCTGACCGAGGGTGCTGACGTGCAGGGTATGTACAGCGTCTATCAGGAAGGCATCTATCTGGGCTACCGCTACTTCGAGACCCGTTACGAGGACGTCGTCATGGGCACCGCCAAGGCCGGCGACTACAACTGGGCTACCACTGTTGCTTACCCCTTCGGCTACGGCGACAGCTACACCACCTTCGCATACTCCAACTTCAATGTGACCGAGTCTGACGATGCCTTCACCGTCACCCTGAAGGTCACCAACACCGGCAAGACCTTCTCCGGCAAGGAGACCGTCCAGATCTACTTCCAGTCTCCCTACACCGCTTACGACAAGGCAAACGGCATCGAGAAGGCTGCTGCTGAGCTGTGCGGCTTCGCAAAGACCGACGTGCTGGCTCCCGGCGCTTCTGAGGACGTGACCATCACTGTTCCGAAGAGCGAGCTGCGCACCTACGACGCGAACAACGCCAAGACCTACATCGTGGACGCTGGTGACTATTACTTCACCGCTGCCACCGATTCCCACAACGCAGTCAACAACATTCTGGCTGCCAAGGGCTACACCGTCGAGAACACCAACGGCCGCATGACCGAGAACGGCGACGAGTCTCTGGTCTGGAAGTGGACCAACGACACCCTCGACACCACCACCTTCGCCACCAGCGCAAACGGCACTGCCATCACCAACCTGTTTGACGAGTCCGACCCCAACAAGAGCAGCGACGCTCCCGGCAGTGTCACTTGGATGAGCCGCTCTGACTGGACCGGCACCTTCCCCACCGCTCCTGCACAGCTGACCGCCAACGAGCATCTGGCTGCAAGCCTCGCTTTCACCCAGTACGACGGCTCTGAGGCCAACAGCGTCGAGATGCCCACGCTGGGCGCAAAGAACGGCCTGACCCTCGCTTCCATGATCGGCAAGAGCTTCGACGATCCCGAGTGGGATACTCTGCTCGACCAGCTGACCTACAGCGAGATGGTCCAGACCATCACCCTCGGCTTCCACAACACCGCAGCCGCTGCCTCCATCGGCAAGACGGCCACCAAGGACGAGAACGGCCCGCAGGGTCTGACCGCTGCCCTGACCGGCGGTGCATCCGCAATGTGCTACACCTCCGAGGACGTCATGGCCGCAACTTTCAACACGGACCTCATCAACGAGGTCGGCCGCTGCATCGGCGAGGACTGCCTTGCAATGGGCTACTCCGGCCTGTACGGCCCCGGCATCAATATGCACCGCACCGCTTACTCCGGCCGTAACTTCGAGTACTACGCTGAGGATCCGTTCGTGGCCGGCACCATCTGCGCTGCTGAGGTGCAGGGCATCCAGTCCAAGGGCGTCTACGTCTACCTGAAGCACGTGGCCCTGAACGACTCCGAGACCAGCCGCCGCGGCGTCAACACCTGGCTCAACGAGCAGACCGCCCGTGAGATCTATCTGGAAGTCGCCGACAAGGCCATCACCGACGGTGAGGCTTGGTGTGTCATGACCGGCTTCAACCGCTGGGGTGCTACCTGGTGCGGCGCGAACGCCAACCTGCTGACCGGCTACCTGCGCGGTGAGCTGGGGATGCGCGGCATGTGCATCACCGACTTCTCCGGCTCCAGCCAGTACATGGATCTGGTGGACGGCCTGATCGCCGGCTCCGACATCTGGGACAGCCCGATGCCCAAGATCCACACCACCAAGGCTGCAAACTATGAGAACGATGCCTACATCGTCACTCAGATGCGCAACGCTATGCACCACATCCTCTACACCGTGGTCAACTCCAACGCCATGAACGGCTGGTCTTCCACCGATACCCTGAAGACCGTCACCCCGTGGTGGCAGACTGCCATCTATGCGCTCATCGCAGTGATGGCCGTCCTGACCATCCTGTGCGCATGGCAGCTGTCCAAGGCCAAGAAGGGTATGGTCGATACCGCTCCCGCAGCAAACCAGAAGTAATTCCCCCACAGAGTTCCGCAACTGTTAAGACCAACGGCAGCCTGTCCCCCAAAATCGGCGGGCAGGCTGCCGTTTTCTGTAAAAAAGGAGACACCGCAAATGGGTGAACAAACCGCAAAGGCGTCGGGCCTGAACCGCGCCAAGACCTACCAGCTGGTGCTGTTCCCGCTGAACAACGGCGCAACGAACGTGTACTATGTGCTGGTGCTTTCCTACATCGCCACCTTCGGCAGCAAGGTGCTGGCCCTGTCCATGATCTTCGCTTCGGTCATGGTCACCGGTATGCGCCTGTTCGACGCTATCACCGACCCCATCATCGGTGCCCTGATGGACCGCACCAACGGCAAGTTCGGCAAGTTCCGGCCCTTCATGGTCATCGGCAACCTCATCATGGCAGCCAGCATCCTCGTGCTGTACTGTCTGACCCCCCTCATCCCCGCCAGCTCGATGGGCCTGCGCTATGCCGCCTTTGTGGCCCTGTATGCGGTCTGGGTCATCGGCTATACCTTCCAGACCAGCTGCACCCGCTCCGGCCAGACCGTCCTGACCAACGACCCCAAGCAGCGCCCCCTCTTTACCATCTTCAACACCGTGGGCAGCCTGCTGGGCATGGGTGCGATGCAGTTCTTCGCCCCCATCCTCGCCAAGAACTATGAGGGCGGCTACGCCTCCGCAGGCTTCTTCCGCACACTGGCCCCTGTGGGCATCGTCATCTCTATCCTGCTCACCATTCTGGCCATCATCGGCATCTGGGAGAAGGATCAGCCCAAGTACTTCGGCATCGGCGGCGAGGCCAGCGAAAAGGTCAAGCTCCACGAGTACGTTCAGATCATCAAGAACAACAACCCCATGCAGCGCCTGATGGTGGCGGGTGCCGGCTGCAAGCTGGCCCTCTCCATCGCCACCAACACCACCGTCCTCTGTATGCTGTACGGCTGTATGATGGGCAACTACGACGGCCTCTACCTGCCCATGATGGTGCTGGGCTATGTCTTCAGCGTGCCCTTCTTCCTGCTCACCGTTCGCACCAGCCAGAAGGAGGGCCAGAAGGCCAGCCTGATGAAGTACGTCAGCGTGGCATTTATCTGCTACATCGGCGTGCTGGTCCTGCTGCTGCTCTGGGGCCGCAGCGACGCCTTCACCCTGTCCATCATGGGAGAGAACGGCCTGTCCATCAACCTGTACACCATCCTCTTCATCGCCTTTTTCGGCATCGGCTACGGCGCATACTACGCCACCGCCGATATGCCCATCCCGATGGTCGCCGACTGCTCGGACTATGAGACCTACCGCAGCGGCAACTACATCCCCGGCATCATGGGCACCCTGTTCAGCCTCGTGGACAAGCTGGTGTCCAGCCTGTCCGCTACCGTCGTGGGCATCGCGGTGAGCTTCATCGGCCTCGAAAGCCTGCCCACCCAGTACGACCCCTACACCCCCGGCATGAACTGGGTGGTCATCGTGCTGTTCTGCATCATCCCGATGGTGGCTTGGGCCGCCACCCTCATCGCCATGAAGGGCTACACCCTGACCGGCGAGAAGATGAAGGAGATCCAGGCCGTCAACGCCTGCCGCCGCGACGCGGTGGCCAAGGGCATGAAGCTGGACGAGGCCATAGCCAAGTGGCAGAGCATGGACCAGCTGCCCGCCGAGTACCGCAGCTGAGGCGCTCTTCCTCTGCCTGCGCGGGCGTAGAATAGAACCATGAGAAAAAGCACCGGTTTTCGTAAGAAAGCCGGTGCTTTTTGCGCGCTTCAAGACTCTTTTTCGGGGGTCTGCTGCCGCTGCCCGGCGCTCCCGACGGCGACTTCCTCGTTCTCGGCACCTTCTTCTCCAACTGCGGCGGCGATGTCCTGATCGACGGCGTTATGAAGCTCAGCGATAAGACAGTCGGCGGCCCCGCAAATGCCCTGAAATGCGGCAGAACGGAGGTGAAAAATTCCGGAGTAGTTGTAATTAAGAACGGATTGCGGTATTATATAATAGTTGAATTATACGCACCTGTCAGCAGGGCGTGACCATAAAGAGAGTGAAAAGGAAAACTGCGAATGAGATCTGCGGGAAGGAAACCGAAGCATGAGGGAAAAGTCGGCCCGGAAGAGAGACGGGGGCGTAGGTGAGCTTCTGGGCGAGGTCGTTCACATCGCCCTTGCGGAAGACGATGCCGTTGTCGTGGATGACATTGTAGCACTCCTCGATGTCGGAGGTGATGACGCAGTTGCCGTAGCTCATGGCCTCCAGCAGGCAGAGGGGCATTCCCTCAAGGTCGCTGGGCAGGACGAAGAGGTAGGCGTTGCTGTAAAGCTCTTCCCGCAGCGCACCGTCCACAAAGCCGGTGAAAATGATGCGGTCGTCCCCGCCGGCCTGCTCCTTCAGCTGGTCGATGTACCAGTGGGTGTCGGAGGAGCCGCCCGCGATGACCAGCTTCTTGTCGGTGTGGAGCTTCTTGAACGCATCCACCAGATAGTGACAGCCCTTTTCCGGCACCATCCGGCCCAGATAGAGGATGTAGGAGTCCTTCTCGAGGCCGTACTTCTCCCGGATGATGTCCGGGGCCGCAGGGGCCACAGGGTTGACGCCGTTGGGGATATAGCGGGTGGCGCGGTCGTAGGTGTCCTGAAAATACTTTTGTGTGCTGTGATTGAGGACGATGATCTCGTGGGCGAACCGGACGCCGGTCTTTTCGCCCGTGTGGATATACCACGAGCCGAAGGAGCCTTTCCATTTGTCCCGTGCCCAGTCCAGACCGTGGACGGTCAGGACGACCCGCTTGCCGGTGAGGCGGGGGAGCCAAGAGAACATGGCAGGCCCTTCGGCGTGGATGTGGACCACGTCATAGGGGCCGAACGCCGCCGCAAGACAACCGAAGAAGCTGGACGTCACCGCCGCAAGGCCCTTGCGGTCGATGGTGGGCACCCGCTTGAGCCGGATGCCACGGTATTTGTCGAGGTGCTCGATGTCGTATTCTTTTCCGCTGACGTGATGGCCGGTGCGGTTGTAGCAGGTGACGCTGTGGCCGTGCATCACCATCCGCGCGGCAAGCTCCTCTACAACGACCTCGATCCCTCCTTCCCGTGAGGGCACCCGCTTGTGCCCTACCATAGCGATCCGCATAGTTGCATCAACTCTTTCTTGTTTCATGTATGATTCTAGGAATACAAAGTGGAAATATTTGACTACAAGTGACAAAAAATGACAATTTGTTTCAATGATATGTATATTTTACACAATTTTGATGCAAAGGTCAATACTCGTGGATAAGAATCTTAGCCAAGCCGTCAAAAAAATCCCCTCCGGATGGGAGGGGAAGGGTGTGTGGATCAATCGTCGTCGCTGTCGAGCTTGAGGACTGCGGTGAAAGCCTCGCTGGGCAGGGAGACAGAGCCGAGCTGGCGCATCTTCTTCTTGCCTTCCTTCTGCTTTTCCAGCAGCTTCTTTTTGCGGGAGATGTCGCCGCCGTAGCACTTGGCCAGCACGTCCTTGCGCATGGCCTTGACCGTCTCGCGGGCGATGATCTTGCCGCCGATGGCAGCCTGAACGGGGATCTCGAAGAGGTTGCGGGGGATGTTGTCCCGCAGCTTCTCGCAGATGCGGCGTCCCTTGGCGTAGGCGTTGTCCCGGAAGACGATCATGGACAGGGCATCCACGGGGTCGCCGTTGAGCAGGAAGTCCAGCTTGACCAGATCGCTCTCGCGGTACTCCTTGAACTCGTAATCGTAGCTGGCGTAGCCGCGGCTCCGGCTCTTGATGGCGTCAAAGAAGTCGTAGACGATCTCGCCCAGCGGCAGGGCGTAGTGCAGGTCCACGCGGACGTCGTCCAGATACTTCATGTCGATGAGGACGCCGCGCTTGTTCTGGCACAGGTCCATCAGGCTGCCCACATATTCGTTGGGGGTGTAGAGGTGGACGTCCACGAACGGCTCCTCCTGCTTGGCGATGTTGGAGGGGTCGGGGTAGCTGGAGGGGTTGTCGATCAGCTCCACTGTGCCGTCGGTGAGGGTCAGGCGGTAGCGGACGCTGGGGGTGGTGGTGATGAGGTCGAGGTCAAATTCCCGCTCAAGACGCTCGGTGATGATCTCCATGTGGAGCAGACCGAGGAAGCCGCAGCGGAAGCCGAAGCCCAGTGCGGCGCTGGTCTCCAGCTCGAAGGTCAGGGAGGCGTCGTTGAGCTGCAGCTTTTCCAGCGCGTCCTTCAGGTCGGGGTACTTTGCGCCGTCGGCGGGGTAGATGCCGCAGAAGACCATCGGCTTGACCTGACGGTAGCCGGGCAGGGCCTCGGCGGTGGGGTTGTCGGCCAGCGTGACGGTGTCACCCACGCGGGTGTCCTGCACAGTCTTGATGCTGGCGGTCAGGTAGCCGACCTCGCCGGCCTGCAGCTGGGCGCAGGGGGTCAGGCTGGTGGCACCCATGTGGCCCACCTCCACCAGCGTGAACTGTGCGCCGGTGGCCATCAGACGGATGGTGTCGCCGGGCTTCACCGTGCCCTCAAAGACGCGGATATAGACGATGACGCCCTTGTAGCTGTCATAGATGCTGTCGAAGATGAGGGCCTTGAGGGGGGCGTCGGGGTCGCCGGTGGGGGCGGGGATGTCACTGACCACCCGCTCCAGCACCTGATCGATGTTCAGACCGGTCTTGGCCGAGACGCGGGGGGCGTCGAGGCAGGGCAGGCCGATGACATCCTCCACCTCCTGCGCCACCTCGTCTGGATGGGCCGAGGGCAGGTCGATCTTGTTCAGGATGGGCACCAGCTCGAGGTCGTGCTCCAGCGCCATATAGGTGTTGGCGAGGGTCTGGGCCTCCACGCCCTGCGTGGCGTCCACCACGAGGATGGCACCTTCACAGGCGGCGAGGCTGCGGCTGACCTCGTAGGCGAAGTCCACATGGCCCGGGGTGTCGATGAGGTTGAACTCGTACACCTTGCCGTCCTTGGCGGTGTAGTTCATGGTGACGGCGCGGGCCTTGATGGTGATGCCGCGTTCCCGCTCGATGTCCATGTTGTCGAGGATCTGGTCCTCCATCGTCCGCTCGTCCACGCTCTTGGTCAGCTCGAGGATGCGGTCGGACAGGGTGGATTTGCCGTGGTCGATGTGCGCGATGATGCAGAAGTTGCGGATGTTGTCTCTTGCCATGTAGTTCCTCCGAAATTTATAAGATCCAGTCTTCGACGGCCTTGACGCCGCCGTTTTCCAGATAAACGCGGGGCACCCGGCGGGAAACGCCGCAGAGCACCTCGTAAGAAATGGTATCGGTCTTGCGGGCGATGGTCTCGGCGCTGTCGCTCACCGTGCCGCCCCAGAGGGTGGCCTCATCCCCCTCCCGCACGTCGGGCAGGGCGGAAACGTCCACCATCAGCTGGTCCATGCAGACCCGGCCCAGCACCGGGCAGGGTCTGCCCTTGATCTCCACGATGCCCTTGCCGCAGCTCAGCAGACGGGGATAGCCGTCTGCGTACCCGGCGCAGAGGGTGGCGACCTTGGTGGGCTTTTCGGCGGTGAAGCGGCGTCCGTAGCTGGCCGACTGGCCGGGCTGCATCTCCTTTACCATGCTGACGATGGTCTTCAGCTTCATCACCGGGCGGAAAACGCCGAAGCGCACCTCGTCGCTGGGGTCGAAGCCGTAGAGGATGATGCCGGGGCGGGCCATGCAGCGGGTGCGGGGCAGGCCGGCGGGCCAGTCGGGGTGAAGCATCACCCCGGCGGAGTTGTCGCAGTGGACAACGGCAGGCTCGAACCCGGCCTCGGCGAGGCCCTGACAGGCCCGGACGAAGAGGGTGTGCTGCCCGCTGGTGTAGGCGATGCTGTCGGCGGTGTCGTCGTCGGCAACGGCAAAGTGCTGGAACAGGCCCGTGACCCGGAGACCGGGCAGGCGGCAGACTTCCAGCATCCCGGCCAGCGCGGCGTCAAAGTCGGTGCGGAGCGCAAAGCCGATGCGGCCCATGCCGGTGTCGGCCTTGAGGTGGACGTCCACCGTCCCGCCTGCGGCGGAGGCTGCCTCGCTGAGGGCCTTGGCCTGCGACAGGGAGTAGCAGGCGGCGGTGATGTTCTGCTCCATCAGGACCGCTGCGCAGCCCGGCTCCACATGGCCCAGAATGAGGATGGGCAGGCGCAGCCCGGCCTGACGGAGCTGACGGGCCTCGGCCAGACAGCTCACGGCCAACCATGCGGCCCCTTCCTCGGCGAAGACCTTGGCGCATTCCACTGCGCCGTGGCCGTAGCTGTCTGCCTTGACGACGGCACACAGCGGCATCTCGTCGGCCCGGGACTTCACGGCACGGAAATTGTGGCGCAGGGCATCCAGATCGATCTCGGCCCAGACGTGTTTTTCAAAGAGTGGTGTCTGCATGGGCAGTGTCCTCCTTATTTGATGTGCGGGCCGGGTGCAGGGGACGCCAGCCGTCGATGCCGCTTTCCTGCAAGGCGTGGAGCGTCTTCTGCCGGAAAGCCCGGTCGGTGCGGCAGCGCTCCCGGACGAAGTCCTTGGTGTCCTCCCGGGTGGTCACGCCGTCGGCGGGGCAGCGGCTTTTCACGATGGGGAAGCCCGACTCTTTCACGGCAGTGCGCACCTCCTGCTCGGTGGCGAGGAGGAGCGGCCGGATGAGGATCAGGCCCCGGTCGGACAGCTCCGTCACCGGCGAAAAACAGCCGATGCGGCCCTCCCGCCAGAGATTCATGTAAAAGGTCTCGATGGCGTCGTCGAGGTGATGGCCCAGCGCCACCTTGTTGCAGCCCAGCTCTTCGGCGGCGGCATGGAGGGCGCCCCGGCGCAGATTGGCGCAGAGAGAGCAGGGATTTTTCTCCTTCCGGTAATCGAAGACGATGGGGCCGATGAGGGTGCGGCGCACCTCGTAGGGCACACCGTACTGCCGGAAAAGGGCTTCCAGCGCGGAGTAGTCCACCGGCTGTCCCCCGAACTGGGGGTCGAGGGTGACGGCTGTCACCTCAAAGGGAAAGCCGAGATACTGCCGCAGCTGCGCAAGGCCCACCGTCAGGGCCACGCTGTCCTTGCCGCCCGAAACGCCCACGAGGACGCGGTCGCCGGGGGAAAGCATCTCATACTGCTGGACGGCTTTGCGCATCAGGCCGCAAAGCCGCTGCATCGCTTTCGTGCCGCTCATGACAGGCTCACGCTCTCCACGAGGTTCACGATGTCGCTGATGGAGGCCAGCTTGGTCAGCGCAGAGACATAGATGACGTCGCCGGTATCGTATTCGATGGTGGCCAGCACGGCGTAGTAAGCCTGAATATCACAGCGCACGGCGGTGACGGCTGCACCGTCGATGTTCAGGTTGACCTTCCGGGGGCTGATGACGCCGTAGGCCTGCTTGAGGTCGCGCTCCGACTGGCCGATGAAGTCCTCGTAGGAGTCCTTCGTGCCCCTCTGGAGCAGCACGACCTGATAGTTGGCGTCGTCGCTGCTCTGGGCGGAGGCCAGCTCCAGCGCACGGCCAAGGGTGGCGTCCTCGGTCATCTTGCAGACCGGCCAGACGGCGGACTCATAATAGACCGAGATGCCGTTTTCGGCGGTATAGCGGGTGTCGGGAGAAGCGGGGGTGCGGCGGTTGACCGCGAGGGTCAGAACAAAATAGGCCAGTGCGCCCAGCAGGACGATGATGCCCATGGCGAGCAGCAGGCGGAAAGAGCGCTGCTGTGCGCTGTCGCGCTGGTGGATGTCTTTCGGCATGAGGGGGTATCCTCCTTATAAAAGTAGGGGTCGGCCCCGGGGTGGGGCTGTATCCTTTTTAGTATAACATACTCAGCGCCAAAATTGTAGCGCCGTGCCGCAAAAAGCAGACCGAAAATACGATTCGAGAAAACATGAGATTTCGAGAGAAAACAAGAGAAAACAAGAGATTCAAAAAACTGAGCCGAAAAAATCGAAAAATGATGTTGACAGGCGGCTCCCGGGGATGTATACTAACACTCGCGCCCCCAAAAGGCGCATTGAACCGTTGAAACACTTATCAGGAGGAAATAGATATGAGCACTACTCTCGTCAAGCCCGCTGAAGTCGAGCGCAAGTGGTATCTGCTCGACGCTGCCGGCAAGAGCCTGGGCCACGTCGCTGCTGAAGCCGCTGTTCTGCTGCGCGGCAAGCAGAAGGTCAACTACACCCCCAACGTCGATTGCGGTGACTACGTTGTCGTCATCAACTGCGATCAGGCTGTTCTGACCGGCAAGAAGGCCGAGCAGAAGTTCCACATCACCCACAGCAAGTACATTGGCGGCCTGAAGAAGGTCCAGTACAGCAAGCTGATGGCTGAGAACAGCGACCTGGCTATGACCTACGCTGTCAAGGGCATGATCCCTTCCAACACCATCGGTGCTAAGGCTCTGACCCGCCTGCACTGCTACCAGGGTGCCGAGCACGCTCACGCAGCTCAGAAGCCCGAGAAGATCGAGTTCTAAGAAGGAGGCAATCGAACATGTACGAAACCAAACCTTATTTCTACGGCACTGGTCGTCGTAAGGATTCCGTTGCCCGCGTTCGCGTTTATCAGGGCACTGGCAAGGTCACCATCAATGACCGTGACATCGACAACTACTTCGGTCTGGAGACCCTGAAGCTGATCGTCCGCTCTCCGCTGGTTCTGCTGGGCCTCGAGGGCAAGTATGACGTCGTTGTCCGCGTTTCCGGCGGCGGTGTTTCCGGTCAGGCTGGCGCTATCCGCCACGGCCTGAGCCGCGCCCTGCTGCAGCAGAGCGATGAGAACCGCTCTGTCCTGAAGAAGGCTGGCTTCCTGACCCGCGATCCTCGTATGAAGGAGCGCAAGAAATACGGTCTGAAGGCTGCACGTCGTGCACCCCAGTTCAGCAAGCGCTGATTTTACCGGTACTGCGATTTTACGGCTCTGCTTCGGCAGAGCCGTTTTTGTTTGTCAGACGCTTTTCCTGCTGGACTGGGGGGCACGACTGCGCAGGTCTGTCGGTTGCCCCGAAGGGGCGAGACAGACGCGCGTTTCAAATCGTTGCTCAAGCATCGCGTGGGCGGCGGGGCCGCCCCAGCGATGCACCCCAGTTCAGCAAGCGCTGATTTTACCGATACTGCGATTTTACGGCTCTGCTTCGGCAGAGCCGTTTTTGTTTGTCAGGTGCTTTTCCTGCTGGACTGGGGGGCACGACTGCGCAGGCCGGTAAAAGTAAACTTTTTTCCAGATGGCTTGACATTTTTGCTGTTTGGCATATAATGAAGGTAGTCAAAGGAAGTTGACTGGTGAGCTCATGACGTTCACAAAAAGCAAACCCCCTCGGAGTTGCGTTCCGAGGGGGTTCTTTTGGGCTTACTTACCCTTGCGGTAGCTGTCAAGCCACTTGCAGATGTAGTACGAAACTACATTTGCTCCGACAGTTACGAGGAAGTTGCAGATAAGTGAACTCATGGCGCTCACCTCCTCTCTGATGCCAGTTTGGAGAAGGGCAGCGATACCAGTATAACACAGCAGCAAAAGGAACGCAAACCTTGTCGAAGCGGGGCAGGAGAGAAAAAAGTAAACTTTTTTCCAGATGGCTTGACATTTTTGCTGTTTGGCATATAATGA
>ENA-UOJV01001659-UOJV01001659.1-human-gut-metagenome-genome-assembly--contig:-C82-NODE-1659-length-22761-cov-17.535717_pt1 | contig 22761 bp, 28 predicted proteins | sample MGYA00242356_ERZ723903 | MGnify/ENA metagenome assembly ERZ723903
TCATGGAGCGCGGGAAGGTGTGCCTGATGCAGGATATGGGTGCAGACATGTCGGTGTGCAGGCATTTTGACATCAGGCTGGAGTGGACAGCGGACGGGGAGCACGTCCACCTGTCGGAGGGCGTGCGGGTCATGCCGCTGCGAGGGCATAAAAAATACATATGCCAGATCCGGTATAACTGCTGGGGCAGGGATGATAAGGGCGTGTGCTTTGACAAAAGCAACCCAGCAAATCGTCGGATGGGGAAGTGTTACCTGTATCCACAGGGCATTCGAGAATGTCTTGTGGATACGGAATATGAGGACTGGACGGGAATCATGGAGTGGATGGCTGCCGCAGGGATCTGCGCGGACTATAACCGGATGATGGCATGCGCCGACAGACGGATGCACAGCGTAGTGGAATATTTAGCAAAAGGCAGGTTTTACAGGCTGCTGGAAGAAACCACCGAGTGGATCAGCCTGTTTTTCTGTTCCTACAGCGGGACACTGGACCTGGACGGGAAGACGGCGGAAGAGGTGCTGAGACTGGAGGACCGCCAGAAGATCAACCGCCTGCGGGATGCGGATGGCGGGGAAGCGATGCTGGAGTGGCTGCGCTGGTCAGAAGAGACAAAAGAGAAACTGCCGCAGGAAGCACTGGAATGGGTGCTGCAGGAAAAGGTATCGCCGGGGCAGATTCCCGGAGAAATGTCGCTGCTGAAATTTAAAAATTACATCATAAGGCAGCAGGCGGAATCCTACCCGGGAAAATCGATAAGAAGCGTTATTGAACAGCATCGGGACTATCTGAGTATGTGTCGGAGATTGGGGAAAGACCTATCTGATGAGATGGTAAGCCGGCCGCGCCAGTTAAAGCGCCGTCACGATGAGGCTGTGGAGGAGATCAGGCAGCAGGAGATTCTGGATAATATCGCACAGAACCGGGAAGCGTGGGAGAAAAAAGCGCAAGAGATGGCGGGCAAATACCCCGGCGCGGAAGATAATCTGGCAGCAGTCCGCAAGATCTACGAATACACCGGAGAAGAGTACATGGTGCTCGTCCCCCGCAGGCTGGTGGACATCGCGGTGGAAGGAAATGCGCTGCATCATTGCGCAGGCTCTTCGGACCGGTATTTTGAGCGGATCCGGAATCGGGAAACTTACGTGTTCTTCCTCCGGAAAACGTCCGCGCCGGACGTGCCGTATTACACGCTGGAGGTGGAGCCGGGCGGCACCATCCGACAGCACAGAACCTATCTGGATGAGGAGACGGGGATCGAGAATGTGCGGGGGTTTCTACGGGAGTGGCAGAAAGTTATCAAAAAGCGCCTGACGGCATCCGAACGGGAGCTGGCAAAGATCAGCGCTGTAAAGCGGGAAGAAAACCTTCAGGAGCTGAGGGAAAAGAACAATACAAGAGTCCTGCAGGGGCTTATGGAAGATTTTATGGAGGCAGTGTGAAGTGGGAGAATTGATCGAATACGGGAAAAAAGCTCTGGAATATGGGAATTATGCGGATTTTAAGCAGACGATGGATGCCGTAGTGGAGGAAGTCGAAGAAGGGTTTGTAAAGATCGGCTATCTTTTAAAGGTAGCGCGGGACACACAGGTGCTGCAGGAATCCGGATATGCAACGGTCAATGAGTTTGCAGAGAGGGAGTATGGTTTGGACAAGTCGGCAGTATCCCGGTTTATTGCAATCAATGACCGATTCGCGGAAAATGGGTACGCACCGCGCCTGCAGGAACAGTACAGGGGCATGGGACGGGCAAAGCTGTCTATCATGCTGATGCTCCCGGAGTGGATCAACGAGGAGATCAGCCCGGACTATAGCAAATCTGATATTCAGGCGATCCGCGCGGAGGTGGCGGAAGAGGAAAAGACTACTGATCTCGAGATTTTAATGGAGGAGCGGGAAGACATCTACGATCGTCTGGAAAATGACCTCCAGCGGGTGCTGTGGAAACTGGGGCAGGACATTCCGGAGCTGTACTGCAAGCTCTGGAAGGAATATATGCGGGCGGATAATGTTGAGCAGCTGGCAAAAGAGGTCATGGAGATCATGGCGCCGGCAGGGGAAGGAATGCACAGCGCACGGATCTCCGGCATCGGGCGGCTGATGCTGTCGCTCAAAGGAGCAGACAGGGATCTGGTGCTGATCAATGTGCGCAGCGGCGAGAAGAAGAGATATGGATGGGACGACATGGAGGCAGCGTTTGACATGCTGATGGGCAGCGACAGCGCCGAAGAGAGCTGGGAAACCGTGTATGGCGCAGAAATGCCGGGAGTTGCACCGGTGCAACCGGAAAGCAGGAAAACGTCCCGCGTCAGTCCAGCGGTCATGGAAGAAAATAACCCGGCAGCAGGGCAGAACGGAACGAATCTGGAAGAAATTGAAACGGAACCAGAAGAAATTGAAACGGAAGTACCGGAAGAAATCGGGCCGGAGCGCCTGCCACGAGGGGAGCAGAAGAGGAACTCCGAAACCTGGAAAGAACCGGAGAAAAAGGAACCTCGCCCCATAGAGCTGCCGCCGGAGGACGCAGTCTATACCTATCCGATGGGGACGAACATGATGACAGACATCCGGAAAGGGCAGCGTTTTTTGATCCTACGCACTCATGACACGTACCGGGTCGGAAATACAGTGCGACTGCAGCATCAGAAGGATGGAGAGCAGACCGGCGCAGAGATAGATATCAGGATAACGCACCTGATAAACGACCACGGTGGGCTGGTGCCAGGATATGTGGCGCTGCAGTTTGAGATCCTTCCCGCGCCGCCGGAAGAGATACCGGGACAGATGAGCATCGACCAGATGGGAAAAGAAACAGAAGAGGACAGAAAGGATGAAGAAGAGAGTGAAAAAGAAGCTGACGCGGCATCTGGAATTCACGGGGAAATCCCGGAAAGCGATACATAAGCGTGATAATGAAACCTGCGTCTTCTGTGCGGCCGGATATGAGCCGCCGGAAGACCCGGCCTACTGCCGGACGGCACTGCAGATCATGCATATCGTCCCGCGTTCTCAGCTGGGGATGGGAGTGGAGCAGAATGGAGTGCTTGGGTGCGTCTGGCACCATCAGATGCTCGATAACGGGAATCTTGATAACCGGAAGGAAATGATAAGGATGCTTGAAAAGCGGATGCGGCGGATGTATCCCGGATGGACGCGGGAAAAGGTCACATATCGGAAAGACAGAGTAAATGAAAAAAAGCATTTGTCTGCAGATTGGGGTGATGCCGGGAAAGAGATTGAAAAAGTACAGCCAGGCAGCAGGACGGTACCGCCGGAAGGATTTGTGTTTTGGGAAACAAAGGAGGAAGCAGAGGATGTTACCAGTAAAAAAATTGAAACCGGGAGATAAGATTATGATTCGAGAAGCATGGGCACAGAAGGATGAAAACCAAAAGACTGCGCCACGCGGCCGGGCAACAGTGATCAAACAATACCGGCACCATGTTCTTGTCGAGAACGCGAAGGGAACCAGATGCTGCATCACAAATGCGGAGATTTATGGGATGGAGAAGAGGAAAGGAGTACAGGAGGCAGCAGGGATGCGTGATAGCAGCGGGAAAGAAGTGGACGTAAAAGAAAGTAAGCGGCGCTTCCCTGCACTGGAATTTGGAAAGGAGCGGAGGAGATGAGGGGGACAGCATGTGCATATAAGATCTATAAGAGAGGGCGGTATATGGGAATATATCGGGCATCAGAAATTGAAACGCTCACAGGGCTGCCGAAAGCAAGGGTGAACCGCTATGCGCGGGAACGGATGAAATGGCAGGGAATGTACCGGATCGTGCTGGCAGGGGAGGCGAAACGCACATGAATATGAGAGATGAGGTGGTCGTGATTCTGGCAGCAATCGTGACAGGAGCTTTGTTTTGGGCTTTATGCGGCAAAACGGCGTGGTTTATCGGACACGATGATGGACAGGCGTATGAGAGGTACATGGAATCAATGATGGAAAACGGGATGTGCCCGGATATCTACGGGTACGGATGGGGGCGATAATGAAAACATGGAAAGTGATACTGATTGTCACAGTTATGATGATATTGTATTTTATGCTTCTGTTCTGGTCAGTCGCGAACTACGGGCTGGAAGGCGGTGGGAACATGATGTTTATGAGATAGGAGATATTGGAAAAAGATGGAACAAAAGGAAATGAGCAAGGCATATGCTGTAGATTTCGACGGGACGCTGTGTGAAAACAGGTGGCCGGAAATCGGGGAACCGAATCAGGAGCTGATCGGTTATCTGGTCGGACGCAGGCGGCAGGGAGATAAAGTAATCCTGTGGACCTGCCGGAGCGGGGAGCTGCTTCAGAAGGCAGTAGAGTGGCGTCAGGGACATGGTTTGAAATTTGACGCCGTGAATGAAAATCTTCCGGAAAGAATTGAATTTTTCGGAGGGGACTGCCGGAAGGTGGGAGCAGATGTCTATATAGATGATAGAGCGTGGAATCCGATAACAGGTGGAGATATATAAAACATGGCAGCAGGCGAACGAGGAACCTGTGAAGGATTGGAGACAACGGAGGAACTTGCAGGGTGGAAGAAACAAATGATGAGGACATTTATGGGAGGCGGAAGCTTATGAAAAAGATAAGAGCAATAGCGGTTGCGATGGCAATGTCAGTATTTTTAAGTGGGTGCTACGATTATGGAAGGGACATTACCATAATTTGTCCGGTAATAAATTATATGGCTGTGGACGGTGGAGCGATTGTTATATACGAGATGGACGGGGAACGCAGGGAGAAAAAATTTTTAGAAAAAGATGTTTACGCCTGCGATGAATCCAGCCGGATCATTGCGGTAGGGAAGGTGTACGAGGATGGATCGAGGTCGTTGAGGTTGTACCTGTACCTTAGCGAGGAGGATTATGTGCAGTACACGAAAGATAGGTTTGATTTGGATTAAATGAGTATTTAGGCGAATAAGCCGGAAAGAGCAGAATGGAAAGAAAACCTGAGATTTAAGTAAGCAAATGGATGAGAAAGAAGGTGGCACCGATGGATAAGAACATCCTAAACGACTACATAGATGCGTGTGCGCTGATCCGGGAGACAGAACAGCAGATCAGGCGACTGAAGGCGAAGCAGAGCGAGACAACGCAGGACAGCGTCCGGGGCAGCAACCCGGAATTTCCCTACAATTCGCAGCACTTTAAGATCGAGGGGACAACCTTTTCGATGCGAGACGACGCGCGCCTACTGGAAAAGAAAAAGCTACTGGCAGACCGCCGGGCAGCTGCCGAAGAAACACGAGTGCAGGTGGAACGCTGGATGGTTACGATACCGGCACGGATGCAGCGGATTATCCGGTGGAAGCTCTTTGAAGGCCTGACATGGGATGAGGTGGCTGTGAAGATAGGGCGGAAAGCAACAGGAGAGAGTGTAAAGAAAGAATTTCAAAGATTTTTTCCTAAAAATTGAAAGTTTGTCCCGTTTGTCCTGTTTGTCCCGATCAAAAGTGTTATAGTGTAAACTGACAGTAGTGGATAAGCCACTACTTCTCTTACACAATACATCTTTGGAAGGCACCTGGTCGTGGAAACGCGGTTAGGTGCTTTTTATGATACCATATTTGGTAGTATAGATTTTTGCCGGATTATGGTGTATGATGAAGAAAAATGTATTGTGTTGAGGGGATTTTTTATGGCAGAAAAAAAGGTATACTTTAGTAAAATTGAATTATATACTTCCAGTAATCAAAAAATAGAGTATCAAGATTTGGAAGGATTATATGATGATATTTTGAATAGACATTCGAGACAACACGGAAACTATAGAACCTTGTGTTTAAATCCAAAAGCAGAAGATGGAACACCTAAGCTAATGATGGATGTAATTAACTATAAGACAGGTTATTTTTTCGGAAGATTAAGCAAACAAAAAGAGAACAACGCGCTTTTGAAAAGAGATTACGAAACGGAAGAAGCTGAGGATGTTTTTACTCCGTTAGAAGCGAAAAAGAGAGGGATAGAAATATTCACCTATTTTTTACTAAATTATTCTAAGGGCATTTTTTCTATTGTTTCCGCACAAGGAGCGCCAAAAGCAGCTGTCTTAAATAATATTCTGATTGAGTATAATGACAGTTATTATACAAAATTTATTGATATTCCGAATGGAGAGGGAATAGAAGTCCTGTATAATGCGTATAATCCAGAATTAACATCAATGGAGATTGAAGTGCCTAATCCTTCTCCGGTATATTTGGAGGAAATTCTCGAAATAAAAGAGGATGTTATGTTTGATATGTTAAACGAAGGCACCCAAAAAGTATATCTTATGATTAAACCTTTTACAAGGCAATCACTTGAACGGGACAGCAAAAAAGTAAAAAGGATAATTGAGATTTTAAAAGAAAATAAAAATAAATATACGAAGGCTATCATTTCAGGAAAAGGAGCTGGATTAAAAAATCAAAAGTTTGATTTGCACGCAAAATATTTTAGTTATCCTATTACGATAAATAAGAGTCATGTAGAAGCAGGAAAAAGGATAGAGTACTCATTGGAGGAATTAACAGATCAATTTTCATACGGATTATATAATGCATATCAATCAAATTACAATTTGATTGTCGCATTGGCGGATAGGGAGGATAATGTTTATTGAAGATAAAGAATATATATGACAGAGATGTAAAATTTTGGATCGTAGGAGCAGTAATGTTATCCTGTATTATACAGGCATTAGAAATTTTTGTAACCAAATCGCCCATAATCTTAGAATTATCAGATGTTCAAAATGAATTTCACATGGATATATTAACAGTCAATTCAATCTTTTGCGGCTTTGAATTGACTAATTTAGGGATTTTAGTAAGTTTGACTAGTGATGATGCGGTGAAGAAATTAAAAGGAACAGAGGTGGTATATCGAAGAAATAAATTGATTATGATTTCAATTTCATTCTGTACATTATCGATGATGGCATCTTTATTTTTTATATTAGGTTCGGATAAAAAATATTTTGAGTTTATCCATGGAGAAAAAATAATCGAATGTATATTTAAAATTGAATTGATATCATTGGTGTTTGGAGTGGCTTTTTTCCTTGGAACAATAAAGAAAATGATAGATGTTTTACAATATGTTTATAAAGTGCCTAGAAGATATGAAAGTGGGAAAAGGCAGAAAATTTTAGATATCCAAAGAGAAAGTATATCCGGTCAAGATGAAACGGATGAAAACGACATATTTTAATTGTTAAAGGAGCAGGTTTAACCCTTGCTTCTTTTCTTTTCCAAAAGAACAACAACGGACCTTTAGCTCAGCAGGTCAGAGCGTCCGGCTCATAACCGGATGGCCGCAGGTTCAAATCCTGCAGGGTCCACTGGCCAACGTGCCAACATTGGTTTCTCCTTGATCCTCCTAGCGGAATGCTGTTAAGGGCTGTCAAAAGTCCGGGAGGATTTTATTTGTAAATGAATTGAGAGGTGGTGAGGTGAAAAGTGAGAAAGTAAGAGAACAGGCTTTTCGGGATTATCAGGAAGGAATGAAGTATAAGGAGATCGCTGAAAAGTATGGGGTAAGTCTTTCGACAGTCAAGTCCTGGGCGTCGAGATACTGGAAAAAAGGTTGCAACCTTGAAGAAAAAAAGTTGCAACCAAAAGGGAAAAAGGTTGCAACCAAAGAAAAGAGTAAAAAAGCCGTTGCGGAAGATGTTGGTCAAGTATTGGAAAATGCTGATTTAACAGATAAACAAAGGCTTTTTTGCTTATATTATGTCCGGTGCTTTAATGCAACAAAAGCATACCAGAAAGCATATGGCAGCAGTTATGATGTTGCAAATTCAGAGGGGTACCGCCTCCTTGTAAATCCTTGTATTCGAGATGAAATCATGAGGCTGAAGCAGAACCGATTAAACCGTGAACTTTTGGATGAGCATGACATTTTTCAAAAGTATATGGATATTGCGTTTGCAGATATGACAGATTATGTTTCTTTTGGGCGCGAAACCGTTCCGGTAATGGGTGCATTTGGGCCGATCACGGTAACTGATGAGAAGACGGGAGAAAAAATCCCGCTGATGAAAGAGATAAACGCGGTAAAATTCCGGGAGTCGGTTGATGTGGATGGAACGCTCATTGCCGAAATCAAGCAGGGAAAAGACGGCGCAAGCATAAAATTGATGGACCATATGAAGGCGATGAATTGGCTGGCAGATCATATGGATCTGGCGACAGAAGAGCAGCGCGCCCGGATCGCTGTTCTGAAAGCGAAGGCAAATGTCGCAGAAGATGAGGATGTGGCAGCAGACGACGGTTTCCTTGCGGCGCTGAATGGAACCGCAGGGGAGGACTGGTCGGATGAGGCAGATTAAGCAGTTTTTCCATTTCAAGCCGTTTTCGCAAAAACAGCGGAAAGTCCTGAATTGGTGGTGTGAATCGTCGCCGGTAAAGGACTATGACGGAATCATTGCAGACGGCGCAATCCGATCGGGGAAGACTGTGAGCATGTCGCTGTCCTTTGCGATCTGGGCAATGGATACGTTTAACGGACAGAATTTTGCCATGTGCGGCAAAACTATCGGCAGCTTCCGGCGCAATGTGCTGTTCTGGCTGAAGCTGATGTTAAAAAGCCGCGGCTATCGGGTAACCGACCACCGCGCGGATAATCTGGTCATTGTGACCAGAGGGGAGACAGAAAATTATTTTTATATCTTCGGCGGAAAGGATGAGCGGAGCCAGGATCTGATACAGGGTATCACACTGGCGGGGGTATTTTTTGACGAGGTTGCCCTGATGCCGGAGAGCTTCGTCAATCAGGCGACAGGGCGATGTTCTGTAGAAGGGTCAAAATATTGGTTTAACTGCAATCCGGATGGGCCGTATCACTGGTTCAAAGTAAACTGGATTGATAAATCAATCAGCTACCTTGGAAAAGAGCGTGTCCGGAAAATCCGGGAGGAAGCCGAAAAAGAAGGAAAAGCCCCGGGGTTAAAAAAAGTGCTGTATGTCCATTTTACGATGGACGATAATCTGAGCCTGTCAGAAAAGATAAAGGAACGATACCGAAGTGATTACAACGGGGTGTTCTTTAAGCGTTACATCCTCGGGCTGTGGGCGATGGCAGAAGGGATCATTTACGATATGTTTTCCGAAGAGAAACATGTAGTTGATTCTGATGAGGTAGCGGCGTCTTGGCAGCAGGATCACGGCGGCAGCTTCTGGGTGGGGGACAGTTATGTAAGCTGCGACTACGGAACCCAGAACCCGACGGCATTCCTGTTGTGGAGCAAAGGGGCGGACGGACGCTGGTACTGCCGGAGGGAGTATTATTATTCCGGAAGAGATAAGGGGCAGCAGAAAACGGATAAGGAGTTTTCGGAAGATATGACAAAATGGCTTTGCGGTGAAAAGATCAGGGCTGTAGTTCTCGATCCGGCGGCGGCAAGCTTTAAGGCGCAGCTGGAAAAAGACGGATATAAGGTAAAGAAAGCAAAGAATGATGTTTTGGATGGAATCCGGTTCGTGGCAACGCTGCTGAATCAGGGTTCCATTTTGATTGATATAGGATGTGTGAACCTGATCAAAGAATTTGGTTCATACATCTGGGACGAGAAGGCTGCGGAGCATGGGGAAGACAAGCCTGTGAAGATGCATGATCACGCGCTCGATGGACTACGCTATATGGCGTATACGATCATCCGCCGGCTGTCGGGCATTAGTGTTCTGAAATGAGGTGGACAACATGGACATAGAAAATGTGAAAAAAATGATTAAAAAATATACGGCGTCCCATGCGTCATTTATCCAGCGGGCGGAGGAAGCACGTCGGTATTATGAAAATGAGACGGATATTTTGCAGGAACCATCCAAAAAAGAGAAGCGGAAAGCCGAAGGGGAGTCGGAAACGCCGCTGCGGAATGCGGATAACCGAATCCCGTTTAACTTCCACGGGCTGCTGGTAAATCAGAAAGCCTCGTACATGTTTACAGCGCCGCCTCTGTTTGATGTAGGAACGGATGGAGCGAATAAAGTGCTGCGATCGTTTCTTGGGGATAAGTACCCGAAAGTATGCAAGGACCTGTGTGTGGAGGCGTCAAATACGACTGTGGGATGGATCCACGTATGGAATGACAGGGAGAGCGGCGGTTATAATTACGCGGTCGTTCCATCCGATCAGATCATTCCTGTATGGGACAAGAGTCTGGAGAAAAAACTGCTGGGAGTCTTGCGTATCTACCATGATATCACGGAGGACGAGACGGAACTGGATGTGTATGAATACTGGAACGACCGGGTATGCGAGGCATATGCGGTGCAGGCGGGGAATACGGTCGATGAGGGGCTGGAGCCTTACCGGATTTTTACAGTGATTGATACGGCAGGCAATATCGCGGAAGAAAGCAGTTTTGAACATGGCATCGGGGAGGTGCCGTTTTTTGCGTTTTCGAACAACAACATCGGGACAAACGACCTGAAAAACATCAAGCCGCTGATCGACACATACTGCAAAGTATTTTCGGGATTCGTAAATGATCTGGAAGATATTCAGGAGATCATTTTTGTGTTGACCAACTACGGGGGCGCTGATTTGAATGAGTTCCTTCGGGACATGAAAAATTATAAAACAATCAAGATTGATAATGATTCAGGGGACGACAAATCAGGGGTTTCGACGTTGACGATCGAGATTCCTGTGGAAGCACGGGAAAAAATGATGGAGGTTTCCAGAAAGTGTATTTTTGAGCAGGGCATGGGAATAGACCCGGACCCGCAGAATTTTGGAAATAGCTCCGGTGTGGCGTTGAATTTTTTGTACTCCCTGCTGGAGTTGAAAGCGGGGCTGATGGAAACAGAGTTCCGGCCGAGTTTCGGACGTTTTATCCGGTGTATCTGCCGCCTGCTGGGGGTATCGGTCAAAGAGGACACGATCACCCAGACATGGACAAGGACGTCTGTCAGAAATGAGCAGGAACTGGCTCAGATCGCATCACAGAGCAAAGGTGTGATCTCAGACGAAACGATCGTGCGGAATCATCCGTGGGTGGAGAATCCAGAGAAAGAGCTGGAGCAGCTTCAGGAGCAGGAAGAGGAACAGATGCAGAAGGCGGAAGGGTATCAGGAGGCCTTTTCCAAAAAGAATGTAGGTGGCAATGATGGCAAACAGCAGGGAATACTGGCAGAAAAGGATGCAGGTTCTTGAGGATGAGCAGTATCAGCACAGCAGGCAGTATTATGACGATATGCAGAAGCAGTTCCGCCGGGCGGCGGCGAATATTCGGAGGGACGTCGACCTGTGGTATGAACGGATGGCTGAAAATAATGACGTCAGCTATGCTGAAGCAAAGAGGCTGCTGAAAGCAGGGGAACTTGAAGAGTTTAAATGGTCCGTGGAAGATTACATCAAAGCGGGACGGGAAAATGCAATAGACGAGCGGTGGATGAAAGAACTTGAAAATGCCTCCGCTCGTTTTCATATTTCTTATCTGGAAGCGATGAAGCTGCAGATACAGCAGCATGCGGAAGTGCTCTCGGCACAGTTTGAAAAAAGCATGGGAGAGTATCTGCAGGAGGAATATGCAGGGCAGTTCTACCGCACGGCATTTGAAGTATCGAAAGGAACAGGCGTCGGCTTTAACCTCGCGCGGCTGGACGAACGGCGAATCGATATGCTGATTAAAAAGCCGTGGGCACAGGACGGCAGGATTTTTTCCGACCGGATATGGTCAAACAAGGAAAAGCTGATCGCAAACCTCCATACGGAACTTACCCAGTGCATTATCCGGGGAGAGTCGCCACGTCTTGCAGCGGAGCGTCTGGCGAAAAAGATGAATGTCAGCAAAGCGCAGGCAGGAACCCTGATCATGACGGAATCGGCGGCAATCGCTTCGGCGTCGCAGAGGGAGTGCTTTAAGGAGCTTGGTATGGGGCAGTATGAGTTTGATGCGACGCTGGACGGCTCAACCTGTAAAACCTGTCAGGGGATGGATACGAAGGTATTTCCGATGGCACAGTTTGAAGTGGGTGTGACAGCACCGCCGGTTCATCCGCGCTGCCGGTGCTGCGTTCTGCCGCATTTTGATGATTGGGAGGAATTTGGGATCAGTGTGGAGCGTGCAGCCAGAAATCCGGGAACGGATGAAACGGTGTATGTGGACGGGAAACTGAGTTATCCGGAGTGGAAAGAAAAATTCATTGATGGGGTTCAGAAAGAAACTGCAGATAATGAGAAACATAAGGCTGTGAAAATGGGAGCGGACAATGGACAGGAAATGGCAAGTTTGTTTGAAAAAAGCAAAGAATCAGCTATAATGAAGATAAAGTTCCCAGATGATATAACAAGTATTAAGGGGATAGATGACAATGTAAAAAAGAAAATGGACGACGCGATAAAGGAGATTGAAAAGGAATATGAGATACATATAGAATCCATAGAGTTGGAGGAAGCGGGAAAAGGCGATATTTTTATAGTAGGATGGCATGACGGGAAAATGTCTATGGTAGTAAACAGGAATGCTGATTTTGAAAAAATCTTGAATCAGATACCGAAACGGTATGAAGATGGATTTTTCGCAGGAAAAACGCTTGAAGACTATCTTGCCCATGAAATGTTTCATGTTATGATGTATCAGGACTGCAAAAATGAATTTGAGTATCGCGCAAAATTTTCTCAGATTGAATCTTTGTATGAAAATCTGAAAGGTATATCAAAGTATACAGATAAAAGCAAATCTGGAAACGAAGCGCTGGCAGAGGCATTTGTGCGCATGCGCAATGGCGAGAATGTTCCGGCCATAGCAAAGATATTGGTGGAATCGTATGTGGGGAGGTGGAAGAGATGAGCATGAGATTACCTATTTGCGATTTTTGTAAGCATTTAAAAAGTGATGCAGAGTCCTATAAATGTACTGCATTTCCAGAGGGAATACCGGATGAGAATATCCGGCTTAAAGACGATGGAAAGGAATGTGCGGAGGGTATTTATTTTGAACCGGAGAATCCGGAAGACTGGGAAAATGAATTTGTCCCAAAGCCGGGCGGAATGCTGGAAAAAATGGGGAAGAACATAATTTAAAGCGTAAAAAAGCACTCAGAAGTTTGATCAGTCCTTTGTCAAGTAGACAAGGGACTGATCAGTTTCCGGGTGTTTTTCTTTTCGCCTTTTTTGGTATCCCAGGCGGAAAAGAGGGAGACATCACCGGACACGACCGGGAAAACAAGTGAAGATGAATCGAAAGGAGCATGACATGAAGAAAGAGGATCTTGTATCAAAGGGACTGACAGAAGAGCACGCGCAGATCGCGGTTGATCTGTGGAATGAGGCGATGAAGGGGTTTGTCCCGAAGGAGCGGCTGGATGAGGTAAGCGGTAAGTTGAAAGAAGCAAATACTACGATCGAGACGCTTAAAAAGGATAATCAGGATAACGCCGAACTGCAGAAGCAGGTCAATACCTACAAGGATAAGGTAACTGCACTGGAAACGGCAGCGGCAAATTCCAAAAAGGAATATGCCCTGAAAGAGAAGCTGGCGGCAGCAGGCGTGCTGGATGCTGATTATCTGATCTATAAGCGGGGCGGGGTGGATAAGTTCACGTTCGACAAGGAGGGCGTCCCGGTCGGGCTGGACGATATTTTGAAGCCGATGAAGGAGGCTTCGCCCCATTTGTTTAAGGCGGATCCCGGCGCGTTTTACAAGCCGAACGGAGGCGGGAACCCTCCGGCGGCAAATCCGTGGAAGGCGGAAACGTATAACCTCACGGAGCAGGGACGCATTTACAAAGAAAACCCTGCGATGGCAAAGCAGCTCGCTTCTGCTGCAGGGGCAACAATCTGAGAAAGGAAGAGGTAAAAAAACATGGCAGGAACAACTTTACAGGACGTTATCGTCCCCGAGCTTTTTAACCCGTATGTGATTAACCGGACAATGGAGATTTCCGCACTGGTACAGTGCGGCATCATTGCCAACAACACAGAATTTGACGCGCTGGCGTCGCAGGCGGCGCCGACCGTAAACATGCCGTTCTTCGAGGATCTGACAGGGGAATCCGAGCAGGTGATCGAAGGTGCGGATCTGGAAGACAACAAGATCACATCCAATAAGGACGTGGCAGCGATCATCCGCAGGGCGAAGATGTGGAGTGCGACGGATCTGTCCGCAGCGCTGGCGGGCTCTGACCCGATGGCGGCGATCGGTTCCCTTGTGGCAGGATTCTGGGCGCGCGACATGCAGAAGGAGCTTATCGCGCTGCTGGAAGGCGTTTTTGGAACAATCTCCGCAGGGAATGAGAATAAGCCTCCGGCAGAAACCAGACTGGCGTCGAATCTGCTGGATATTTCCGGGAAGAGCGGCGCGGCGGCAAACTGGAGCGGCTCTGCGTTTATCGACGCAGAACAGATGCTTGGGGATGCGAAGGCACAGCTTACCGGTATCTGTATGCACAGTGCGACGGAGGCATATCTGAAAAAGCAGAACCTGATCGAGACCGTGCAGCCGTCCAACGATGTGGCGTTCGGCACCTATCAGGGGAAACGGGTGATCATTGATGATGGCTGTCCGGCGTCCGGCGGCGTGTATACGACGTATCTGTTTGGAAATGGTGCGATCGCGCTCGGAAACGGGAATCCGGTAGGATTTGTGGCGACAGAAACAGACCGTGCAAAGAGAAAGGGATCCGGTATCGACTACCTGATCAACCGCAAAACGATGATCCTGCATCCGCGCGGGATCGCATGGCAGAATGCAGAGGTGGCAAAAACAGAAGGCCCTTCCCGTCTGGAGGTCGCAAACCCGAAAAACTGGAAGCCTGTATATGAGCATAAGCAGATCCGCATTGTTGCCTTTAAGCACAAGCTGGGCTGAGGCGGCATATGGAGCTGGAAAGATTGAAAGCGCTTTTGGGGATACAGCCGGAAGAAACGGGAAAAGACGCTGTACTGGCATTTGTTCTGGATGCGGTACAGGAAACGATCCTGAATTACTGCAATTTGGATGAGCTGCAGGAGGGCCTGATCCATACAGCATACCGTATGGCGGTTGATCTGTACCGGTATGAACATCCCGGGGAGGCGGCAGCGCCGGTAATGGTCAAATCCATTTCGGAAGGGGATACGTCAACCAGCTTCGGCGATGCCTCGGAAATTTTAAAGGATAGCATCCTGAAAAATTACCGGGCGCAGTTAAACCGATACAGGAAGCTGAGGTGGTAGCATGATTGCGGATGCGATCAGACAGGCGCAGAAAATGCACAGAACCATGATAGAGCAGACCTATGACGGGATATGCAGCATTTATCAGATAGTACACGAAAAAGACCCTGACACAAAGGTAACAAAGCAGCAGGAAAGACAGATGTCCAGCGGGATTCCGTGCCATCTGTCTTTTTCGGGATTCCCATCAGCGGATACCGGAGAGACGGTCACGGATGTGTCACAGACGATAAAACTTTTCCTGAATCCGGAGCAGGAAATCCCGCCAGGATGCCGGATAGAAGTATCCCGGCAGGGACGGATAGAAAGCTACGGCCAGAGTGGGAAAGCGGCGGTTTATTCGTCGCATCAGGAAATCGTTTTGGAGCTGTGGAAAGGATATGCGTAATGCCGAAGTGGGGAAAATGTGATTTCCGGGAATTGGAAAACTTACAGAAACGCATGGAGAAACTGGAAAAAGAACAGGATGCTTTTTGCAGAAAATGCGCGCAGGAGCTGGCGGCGAGGCTATTGTATCTGGTCGGGAAGAGGACTCCGGTAGGAACAATCCCGGAAGACGCTGTGGAGGATGAAAAAATCGCGCAGCAGTGGGAGGGATACACCGGGGGGACTCTCCGGCGCGGATGGACAGCAAGCCGCCCGAAAAAAGGTTCGGACGGCTGGGAGATTGAGATTATCAATAACGTAATCTATGCCAGTTATGTTGAATACGGGCATCGACAGACACCCGGCAGATACGTCCCGGCCATCGGAAAAAAACTTAAAAGCGGATGGGTCGAGGGAAAATTCATGCTCACACTTTCTGTAAAGGATGTGGAGCGTATGGCGCCGAAGTTGATTGAAAAGAAGCTGGAGGCCTTGATAAAGGAGACTGTGGATGCAAAATGACTTGATGGATGCAGTTACCAGGAAACTGGATGAACTGTTTTCGGGAAAATATCCGATCTATACAAAGAACGTGGAGCAGGGGATTGAAATGCCTTGCTTTTTTATTGGGTTTTTAAAAACATCCGATACGCCATTACTTAGGACTCGCAGGCAGCGCACATGGGATATGCGGGTGCAGTTCATTCCGGAAGAACATACGGATTGTACCAGACTGCTGAATGAAGTGTGCGAGATGCTTTTGGAGGGGATGGAATGGATTTTTCTTCCGGACGGCAGGCTGGTACACGGACTGGAACCGGAGGGGAATATCTCGGACGGAATTCTTACATTTCAGGTTAGCTTCAGCCGGATGCTCATACGCGCAGAGGACAAGGCGGAGACAATGGGGACGCTGGATGTGAAAGGGACGGTTACGGATGAAAAGTGAGAGGTATACCAAAAGGCAGCTCCTGTCTTCAAGGCGGTATCGCGGGCAGCAGGACCTTTTGCGGGCGCTGCTGGAAGAAAACAGGATGTACAGTCTGCGGGAAACAGATGAAATATTAAAGAAATATCAGAAAGGAACGGTGAAGTAGATGTTAGGCGGCGGAAGTTTTACTGCACAGAATAAAACCCTGCCAGGTGCGTATATCAATTTTGTGAGCGCGGCAAACAGTTCCTCGGCGCTGTCAGAACGGGGAATCGTGGCTGTGCCGGTCGAACTTGGCTGGGGGCCTGAAAAACAGGTGATAGAACTGACGGCAGAAGATTTTTCAAGGGATATGCGCAAGGTGTTGGGATATACCAGAGATGCGGCGGAAATGCGGAATCTGAGGGAGATATTCCGCAAGGCGACAAGATGCCTGCTCTATCGTTTAAATGGCGGTGTGAAGGCGCAGAACGATCTGGCAGAAGCCAGATACAGCGGTAGCCGTGGAAATGACCTGACGGTCGTGGTGACGGCAAATGTGGACGTAAAGAGCAGTTTTGATGTGTCCACGCTGCTGGACGGTCGCGAGGTCGATAAACAGACGGTGGCAGGAATCGGGGCGCTGAAAGATAACGATTACCTGATTTGGAAGAAAGAGGTCGTTCTGGAGCTGACAGCAGGGAAGCCTCTGAGCGGCGGGAACAACGGCGAAGAGGTAAAGGGAACGGATCATTCCGGATTTCTGGATGCAATGGAATCCTGCTCGTTTAACATTCTGTGCTGCCCTGTGACGGATGAAACAACGAAGAAACTGTATGTGGAATTTACGCGCCGGATGCGTGAAACCGCAGGTGTGAAGTTTCAGACGGTTGTTTACCGGATGAACGGCGCAGACCATGAGGGAATCATTTCCGTGGAAAACAAGACGGAGGAAGAGGAAGCGGGGCTGGTCTACTGGACGGCGGGGGCGGAAGCTGCCTGTGAGATCAGCAAGACCAACGATAACGCGGCGTATGATGGAGAACTGACGATTGACGTGGCATACACACAGCAGCAGCTCTCTGATTCTATTTCTGCCGGAAAGTTTATCTTCCATAAAGTTGCGGGAGAGATACGGGTGCTTTTGGATATCAATACGCTGACCACATTTACGGAAGAAAAGCAGGAAGAGTTTTCAAGCAATCAGACCGTGAGGGTATTGGACCAGATTGGTAATGATGTTGCGGTTATCTTCAATACACGCTTTTTCGGGAAGGTTCCGAATGATGATTCCGGCAGGGTGAGCCTGTGGAATGAGGTGGTCAGCTATGTAAAACAGCTGGCGGGGCTGCGGGCGATCGAAGCGGTAAGCACGGAAAACATTGTGGTGACGCGCGGCGAAAATAAACGCGCCGTTACCGTACAGCTTCCGGTAACGCCCGTCAACTGCATGAGGCAGCTCTACATGACCGTTGTGGTGGAGTAAAGGAGGACACATGGGAAATAACAAGCTGATGGATGCCAGGGATTCAATCTCCGCCTCCCTGGCGGAATGTTATGCCACGATTGAGGGAAATCGCTACAATTTTATGCAGGCGATCAATCTGGAAGCAAAGATGGAGATTACAAAAACGGAGATTCCGATTCTCGGGAAGACCGGAAAGGGGAATAAGCCGACCGGATGGAAAGGGACCGGATCGGCGACATTCCATTTTAATACGTCAGTATTCCGGAAACTGTTATACCGGTACAAGGAGACGGGCGAAGTCATTTATTTTGATATTCAGGTCACGAACGAAGATCCGTCCGCTACGATCGGCAGACAGACGGTAATCTTAAAAGACTGCTGTATGGATGGCGGGATTTTGGCGAAGTTTGATGCGGACGGGGAGTATCTGGACGAAGAAATGGACTTCACGTTTGAAGACTGGGAGATGCCGGAGGAGTTTAAGATGCTGGCAGGGATGCAGTAAGAAAGGAATGAAAGAAAATGGGTGGTTTATCATGTTTTATGGCGGAGAACGCTGAAAAGCGGGAAAACAAAAAGCTGGTGGTGTCTGAGCGGTTCAAGGATGAAAAAGGTCTTGTGAAATGGGAAATCAGACCGATCGGCGCAGAGGAGGATGAAGAGCTGCGCCGCTCCTGTACGCGTCGTGTCCCGATTCCGGGAAAGAAGAACCAGTATACGAATGAATTTGATGCTAACGGGTATCTGGCAAAGCTGGCTGCGGCAGCAGTGGTATTCCCGAATCTGAAGGATGCGGAGCTTCAGGACAGCTATCATGTAAGAGGGGAAGAAGCGCTGATCAAAGCCATGCTGTACAAGGATGAGTTTGACAGGCTTACGGAAGCGCTGGTAGAGGATTCCGGAAACGAGTTAAATGAGCTGGTTGCCGATGCAAAAAACTCATCAACGGAGACGATGACGAAGCGACGGTAGCTTATTATTGTCTCCACAGATTTCACTGGAAACCATCAGAATATCTTTCGCTGCCGATGCGTGAAAAAGCGTTTGTGATCGCGGCGATTGATATTCGGGTGGAGGCGGAAAAGAAAAAAATGAAGGAAATAAGTAGGGCAAAAGGAAAGGGGTGAGGCAATGGGAGCAATCCGGACTTCAATCGTGGTAAATGACGGGATGTCTTCCGCACTGCGCGGAATGAACAAGGCGCTGAACATTGTCCTCAATTCTTTTTCAGCCCTTGAAAGCGTGGCGGATGACCCGGTGCAGACAGCGGCGATTCAGTCGGCACGCGAAAAACTGGCAGGCGTCAGCCTGCAGGTGGATTCGGTGGAGAATGAAATCCGCCGGGCGGCAGCGGCCCAGAACGATTATACTGAAAAAGTACAGGAAAGCCACAAGGCATCAAAAGGGCTGTTGGGAACAATCAAACAGATGCTGGTAGCATATGGCGCCGGTCAGATGGCTTCAAAAGCGCGGGATACGGCAGATGCATGGTCACAGACGTCGGCAAGGATTTCCCTTGCCGCGCGGGAAGGCGAGAATGTGGACGCGATCCAGCAAAAGATTTTTGAGTCGGCAAACCGGGCGAGGTCGGCATATATGGATACGGCGGACGTGGTTGCGAAGATGGGGCAGCGTGCCGGAAGTGCGTTTGGGTCGACCGATGAGATCATCGCATTCACGGAAACGCTGAGTAAGATGTATAAGATCGCAGGGGCGTCGCAGGAAGAACAGAAATCGTCTATGCTGCAGCTGACGCAGGCGCTCGGCTCGGGGGTACTGCGCGGGGAAGAATTCAATGCGGTATTCGAGGCTGCGCCGAACATCATGCAGGCGGTGGCGGACTATATGGACGTACCGCTTGGGAAACTGAAGGACCTTGCATCAGAAGGGCAGATTACCGCCGGAATCGTAAAAAATGCCGTGCTGGGAGCTGCAGAAGAGGTAAACAGTGATTTCGCATCGATGCCGGCAACCTTTGAGCAAGCATGGAGCCTTTTTTCAAATCAGGCGTTGATGGCGTTAGACCCGGTATGGGACAAACTGGGTGAAATCTCGTCAAGCGATGATTTCCAGAGCTTCGCATCCTTATCGGGGCAGGCGCTGGCAGTTTTTGCGGGGACAGTCGTTTCACTCCTTGACGCTGTGGCAGGGGCAGCAGGTTTTGTTGCGGATAACTGGTCCGTGATTGGTCCGATCGTATACGGGGTTGCGGCGGCAATCGCACTGTATACGGCGGCGCTGGTTGCACACAATACCGTGCAGGCGGTCGGGAACGGTCTGAAAGCAGTGGCGGCTTTACGGGAAACGGTACACGCGGCGCATCTTGCCATGAGCACCGGTGCGACGTTTGCGGCAACTGCGGCGCAATACGGGCTGAATGCTGCTTTATTAGCGTGCCCGCTGACATGGATACTCCTTGCCATTATCGCGGTGATCGCGATTCTGTATGCGGTCGTAGCGGCAATCAATAAGGTCACAGGCTCAACTTATTCCGCAAGCGGGATCATCATGGGGGTGCTTTCTGTCGCGGTTTCGTTTGTCATGAATTTGTTCCTTGCGCTGTTGGAGCTGGTATTTGGAGTGGTAGAGCGGCTGGTCAATCCATTCATTGTATTTGCCAACTTTCTGGCAAATGTATTCGTTGACCCGGTCGGCGCAGTGATCCACCTGTTTGGGGATATGGCAGATTCCGTCCTTGCGATTCTGGAAAAAATTGCATCGGCGATCGATCTGGTATTTGGTTCAAATCTGGCGGCGGCAGTATCGGACTGGCGCGGGACGCTGAGTGCAAAGGTAGAAGGCGCGGCGGAGAAATACGGGAACGGAAAATATCAGAAGGTCATGGATAACCTTGATCTGTCCGTGGAAAAAACAGGAATGGGGCGTTTTGATTACGGGGCTGCATGGGATAAGGGCTATTCCCAAGGGGAAGCATGGGGAGATAAAATCTCGGGCATTTTATCCGGAAACAAAGGGTCAGGCGGGACGGGAGGTTATGAAGACCTTCTGGGAAGCATTGACGCGGGCGTTGGGGAAACGGCTTCCAATACGGGGAAAGCGCTGGATATTTCTGACGAGAACTTGAAATATATGCGTGATATTGCGGAGCGTGATGCTATAAACCGGTTCACGACTGCCGAGATCAGGGTGGATATGGTCAATAACAACAGCGTCAGCTCCAATATGGATTTGGACGGTATGATGGACTATATGGTAACAGGCGTTAAAACTGCGATGGAGCAGGCAGCGGAAGGGGTGCATGAATAATGGCATATTCATTTTATATGGACGGCGTACTCCTTCCGGTAACGCCGGAAACCTTACAGCTTAAAATAAAGGGCAGAAATGAAACGGTAACGCTGATGGACCAGGGCGAAGTAAACGTTTTGAAATCGCCGGGGCTGACAGAGGTATCTTTCGATGCGTTGCTGCCGAATGTCAGATACCCGTTTGCGGAGTATCCGGGTGGGTTCCGAAAAGCGGAATACTACCTTACCCTGTTTGAACGGCTAAAGCTTAGCGGGGTGTTCCAGCTGGTCGTTTCACGCCGGATGCCCGGGGGGAACGGCCTGCACGGCAGCAGCCTGAAAGTTTCAATCGAAGATTACGAAACAAAGGAAGATGCGGGACAGTATGGGACGGATGTGATGGTGTCCGTTAGCCTGAAACAGTTTCGGAACTATGGGACAAAGACCTGTCAGATTTCCGGAAATACAGCGCTGATCATTCTGTCGCGGGAGACATCCGGCGCGCCGTCGCAAAGAGCCTATACGGTGCAGGAAGGGGAAAGCCTGTGGGAGATTTCAAAGCGCTGCTATGGAGATGGGAGCCGTTATCCGGAGTTACAGGAGGCAAACCGCATTTCGGATCCGAACCATCCTCCGGCAGGGCAGACCATTATGATACCGAGGTGATGCTGAATGGTGCAAATATTGATTGATTCGGAAGGGGATCTGTTCATTCCAGAAGTGGAGGAAGGGGTCAGCTGGCAAACAGACCGGTTCGGGACTCCGGGGACGTTGAAATTTTCAATCCCGAAAGAGAATATCGGACGGTTTGAAGAGGGGGATCACGTTGCGCTTCAGATAGACGGGAAGGATATATTTTACGGGTTTGTGTTTACAAAGAAATCCAGCGGGAAGTCGGATATGGTAGAAGTAACCGCCTATGACCAGCTCCGGTACTTCAAAAATAAGGATACCTATGTGTATGAGGATAAAACGGCGGGAGACCTGATCCGGATGCTGGCGGCAGATTTCCAACTGCAGACAGGCGAGATAGAGGATACGGGGTTTCGGATCGCGTCAAGGGTGGAGGATAATTCCACCCTTTTTGATATTGTCCAGAATGCGCTGGATCTGACGCTGACCAATACCGGGCAGATGTATGTGCTTTTTGATGATTACGGGAAGCTGGCGTTGAAGAACATCTCCCATATGGCGCTGAACTTTTTGGTGGAGCCGTCGTCCGGAGAAGAGTACAGCTACACGTCAAGCATTGATTCGGGCACATACAACAAGGTCAAGCTTTCTTATGAGAACAGCGAGGCGGGAGTCCGGGAAATCTATATTTCACAGGATTCCTCCCATATGAATAAATGGGGCGTCCTGCAATATTACGATACGGTACAGGAAGGGGAAAACGGCGCGGCAAAAGCGGACGCGCTGCTGTCGCTGTATAACCAGCCGACGCGGAACCTGACTTTTTCAAATCTGTTTGGGGCTGTAAACGTGAGGGCGGGAAGCCTTATCGTGGTAAAGATGGATCTTGGGGACGTACATCTGGAGAACCTGATGCTTGTGGAGAAGTGTAAGCATGTATTCCGGAAAGACGTGCATTACATGGATCTGACGGTGAGAGGAGG
>ENA-UOJV01001662-UOJV01001662.1-human-gut-metagenome-genome-assembly--contig:-C82-NODE-1662-length-22753-cov-66.762402_pt1 | contig 22753 bp, 22 predicted proteins | sample MGYA00242356_ERZ723903 | MGnify/ENA metagenome assembly ERZ723903
AATCGAACCGGGGACACAAGGATTTTCAGTCCTTTGCTCTACCAACTGAGCTATGACACCGTTTTATTTTGGTGATGCAAAGGTACGTATTTTTTTTTATTCTGCAAATTTTTGCTTCAAGAATCTTTATGAAATCATTAAATTTTGAGAAAAAGAAACTTTTTTGAAAAAAACAATCATTTCTTTTGATGGAATCAAAAAATATATCTACCTTTGCACTCGCAAACGAAAGATAAGTGTTGCAATCGGAATGTAGCGCAGTTGGTAGCGCACTACGTTCGGGACGTAGGGGTCGGGCGTTCGAGTCGCCTCATTCCGACAGAAGGCGACAAGCAGTGAAAATTGCTTGTCGCTTTTGTTTTATCTTCTTTGTAACTTGCTGATATTCTACGGAATATCTTAAATACTTCATTCTCGTTATCTGTTCGATAATCGTCAACTTCTTTATCAAACAAGACACCAGTCGGAAACATCAATTTCTGCAAACTTTGACGACCGTCAAAACTAGCATTACTCCATAAATCTCCTAATTTACAAGACATTACAATGGCTTCATCTACAAATTTTGCCATGTTCGATAAATTTTGGTTCGCTTCTTCCAGCCCTTTCTTTATTTCTGCCATTTCCGCGTTCAAATGCTTATATGTGGTCTGATACACCTCATCACTGATTTCACCTAACCCATAACGGATTTGAAGTTTTTCCAACTTGGCATTACACTCCGTTCGACTTTTTAAGAGCATCCTGCGCGTTTCCGTCTTCATATCATTATTTTCCTTAAAGACCTTCTTAAACACTCCTGTAAGTACAGGAATAAGCTCCTGCGGTATCTGATAGCAGTTCAATAACCCAACATACTTACTGTGCATTTTATCAGTGCTATGATTGCTTTTGCATCCCTTCTTATTGCATTTATAATAATTACGTCCTCTTGCTTTTACGGTGTAACCCGTCAAATATCCACCACAATCAGAGCAAATGACATGACGTTTCAGTGGAAATTCATCTGTTATCTCCCTATGTTCATACCCTGCACTTGACAAACCATTTACCTTATTAAATGTAACCTCATCAATCAACGCCTCATGTTTGCCCTTGATTATCTCATCTCCCAAAAGACTATGTTTAATATAGCCGCAATAAAAAGGGTTATGCAGTATCTTATTCAGATGCTTACGGTCTATTGTCAGCCCTAAAGACCTTAATCTATCTACGATAGCTATATCTCCCAGTCCTTCATTTGCTTTCCACAAAAAAGCGTTCCGCAATCTCTTACCATCTTCATTAACCGTTATGATATGCTCACGACCAACTTTCTTGCGGTCGTAACCTAATGGGACATTGCCGAACCAATAGCCTTTTCTTAGGCATTCCGTCATTCCCATTACACATTTATCTCTGCGCAAATCATTCTCAAATTGATTGAATAGGAACAATATGTTTTCCATAAATGTACCAGCAGCACTGTCTGGGTCTGTTGCTTGTGTAGCAGATATAACATAGATTCCTTTGGCTTTCAAATATGCTTTAGTCATTATTGCTTCCGTACCTGCACGGCTGAAACGGTCAAATGAATATACCAAGATAATATTGATTTCTTTATCCTTGGCTACCTCTGCTATCATTTCGCGATACCTTCTACCTTCCGTCTTAGCACTTTCATGCGTCCCACCAAATTCCTTTTTTATGGTTATGCCATTTCGCTCAGCATATTCCCGACAAATGCGTTGCTGATTTTCAAGGCTGCAATTATTTCTCTCCTGCTTTTCCGTACTGACGCGCGTCCATAACGCTGCAACCTTTCTTTCCAATTTCGAAAACTCTGTAATTTTCACCTTATTTTTTTTCATAACACTAGATTCTAATTATTTGCTATTATTATATATGATTGTACCTATCGAATAAATAAACTCTAACACTTGTTTTTGTTCTTTGGGGCTTGTTACGCCTAATTGATTGAATACCTGCTCATAAGATTTTAATTCATCCTCACTAAACATTCAACATTATATTTTACCTGTGTCTCACTAGACACTTATATTTGGTATTTGATAGCCATCCAGCGACGGTAAAACGATAATCGTCAAATACCTGACCGTTGCCTTTCGCGTTTGCAATAAACCTACTTTCTCAAAGGGCGGCTATATTTTATCTTGTTATTTTAACTTGTTTTTCTGTTTTTCAGAATGTCAAAGAACGCCTGCTGATTCAAACATACCAAAAAGAAAATTAAAAACCAAATTAGATGAGGCTCTTGCACTTCCGTATAGTATTGATAGACGTTCCTGTTAGCTTAGAAATATTACGTAATGAATACCCTTTTCTGAGTAGCTTAATTTCCTCTATATATTGTGTTTTCATTGCTTCTTCTGCTTTCTTATACCCAGTTTTTCTACCAACTTTTCCACCATTAGCACGATAGTTATTGTAACCGCTTTCTACGCGTTCCCTTATTGTCTTACGCTCCATACGTGCAACTTCTGCCAGTATGGTAATCAAAAATTGGCTCATAGCATTAACCTTACCTTCTTTTGTTAGGGTCTCAATAGCATAATTTTGAATATAGAGGCTAATCTCTTTTTTATTCAGCATTTCAATTACTTCCAACACTTGTAAGGTGTCACGACCTAAACGGCTCAACTCTGTAACCAACACCTTATCTATATGATTGCTCTCAACATAGCTTATCATATTCAAAAGCTCAGTACGTTCAGTATTTGCCTTTGCTCCCGAAATCTTTTCGGCGAAAACAGCCTCAACACTCCAGCCATTTGATTTTGCTAGAACCGTTAACTCATTTACCTGTCTATCGTAGTCCTGGACATTTGTCGAAACCCTTGCAAAAATTACTGTCTTCATTATGTACTTGTTTTAAATATCAATTTAATACACTGCAAATACACCTATAATACAATTAAATAACAAATTACAGTTGATTTAAAAATTAATTTCCTGAGTATAATTTGATATTTAAGATAAATGGCCTAACTTTGTAATAACAATATAGTATATATGGAAAAAATATTGGCAGAAAATGTAAAACGATTATGTAAAGAACAGAATAAGCAATTAAAAGACCTTGCGGCTGATATGGGAATAGACCCTGCGAGTCTCAATCGTGCAATGTATGGTAATGCTAGATTAGATACAATTGAAAAGATAGCTACAGCTTTAGGGGTGTCTATTAAGAGCTTATTTACTGTATCCAATGATGATGAAGTGGAAGGTTACATAAAAGTACGAGGAAAAATCTATCAATTTTATAATAGAGCAGAATTAAATAAAATACTAGAATAATACGCATGATACCTAACTACCAAGAATGCATGTTGCCATTTCTGCAACTACTCAGTGACAATCAAATTCACACATCAAAAGAATGTGTTGAGAAATTATCTGTTATATTAGAGCTAACAGAAGAAGAAAAATCCGAATTATTACCCAGTGGTAAACAAACGATTATTTCTAATAGAATATCTTGGGCGAGATTTTATCTAGAAAAAGCTGGACTAGTTAAAGTGGTATCACGTGGCAAATACCAGATTACTCAAGAAGGAGTAAACTTGTTGGCAGAGCATCCAACAATTATAAATAATGATATCTTATACCGTTATGACCAGTTCCTTGAGTTTATGAAACAAAGTTCATCAAAAGGGAATAATAACACGACAAATAATACAATAAAAGAATTACAATCCTCATTTTTGGAACAGACTCCTGAAGAAATCTTAGACTCTACGTATAAACAGCTCCAGTCAAATTTATCCGAAGAAATTTTAGAAAAGGTACTACAGCAGTCTCCTCAGTTTTTTGAAAGGCTAGTAGTCGATTTACTTGTTAAGATGGGATATGGAGCTGGTAAAATCACTGGAAGAACTGGAGATGGTGGAATTGACGGAATAATAGATGAAGACAAACTGGGCCTAGATGTTATTCATATTCAAGCAAAAAGATGGCAAATAGGTAATAATGTTGGAAGAAGAGAACTTCAAAGTTTTGTTGGAGCATTAGCTGGACAAAGTGGAAGAAAAGGGGTTTTTATTACTACATCTTCGTTTACTCGTGAAGCTTTAGAGTATAATCCATCAAATGTAAAAATTGCTAAGATAGACGGTAAAAGATTAGCAGATTTAATGATAACTTATAATTTAGGAGTCTCTACTAAAGTTTTATATGAGCTTAAAAAAATAGACACTGATTATTTTGAAGAATAACTTAATAATCTTTTAGATTAGAATAATACAAATAAACGTATCAATATCGTCATTTTAATTGATTATATTGATACGTTTTAAATTTGATACGGAAGTTATAATAATCAATAACTTATATCTAAATACTGTATCTTGGGAGAGGGGGTTGTTATAACCTTACGAAGCACGACCCAACAACTGCTCCCAGACAATATCTTGTTTCCCATATTTAAATCGAATAACACTATTCAAATGGTAGAAGAACATATTTTCTAACAAAGCCTCATCTATCATATAATAGTTGAAATACAAGCCACGACTATCCAAATAGTCTTTGATTTCAGCATTATTCAAATGGACTTCCGTCCTGAACAGTTTGGTAGGATTACCATAAAACTTTAAAATGTATTCTTTACCCGAACTATTGACAATTTCCGCTAATTTATCGTATGTGGTTATTGTCACGCCTCGGCTTTTGTCTTTTATGGCATTCCGTTGCTTGACATTGACTGTCATATACTTGTTGTCCTTGTTAAGGCTACCACTTGTTGTATATGAAATCTCTGCACGGTCTTCGTCACGGTCTTTAACTCTAGTTCCATTTAGAATAGTAGTAACAGCCTTGTTTTTGATTAGCTGACGTAATGGTTTACTAACATTATAAGGAGTGTCAAGACACAAATCTAGCGTTGTAATATTATGCGGTTCCAGTCCTAGTTTAGTAGCGATGAAGCCTAAGTTGTATTGGTCATTAGAATATAGGCTTTGATTGTTGAGGCTTATCCAAACCTTGGGATTACCATTATCATGAAGATTATTGGGATTTGCCACTTTCCCGATATTGAATTTTAGCTGACCGAAGTCAACTTGGCTATCGCCATCCATATATATAATGGTGTAGACATTATTATAATATCGTCCTTCTACCCGCATCAACTGAAATTCATACATATCATAAGTTTGACCGAAGTCAAGCTCACAAATACGGTCATAGTGATAACGGTCTGTAACTTCAAAGCAAACCGTTAAGGCATCTATCATTATCTTTCTTTTACATATTCGTTTCATTATCTAATTGGTTTTCACTTTTGTTATTTTCGGTTGGTTTATTGGGTATCGTAGCCCAGTAAGCCTTCATGCTATCGCTGATAGCTTGCTTGTGAGTTTCGCTCATCGAGCGTCCTCGTAAGCTCTGACTAATACGTGACTTAGTCATATCGTTCAACTGTCTAAATTGTCTTTTCATAATTTGCCTTTTTATATATAAATATTAGGTAAAGTCAGAAAAGCAGGTATAGTAACACCTTTTTTCTCATAATCTATAGCCTAGTGAAATATGGGAAACCGTTTTTGTGCTACGCCTACTAAAAAAGTATATAGTTCGTACGAGATACATACGTCAACAGCCCTCAGGAAGTGCTGTTATGCAGGATTTTCTTATTTTGTTTTTACCTACCGTGTTATTTCAATATGAAAATAACCAATAAAATCGTGTATTTTTCGCAAATCTTCTATAAATTTGTTCGATAATTTGTAAGGGCTTTCGACAAAAGCTCAACTATTAGTTGGGCTTTTTTTATTTCAGGAATTTCCAAAGTATTGATAAGAGAAGGAAAAAGTGGGTAAAATTAGGCTTCTTTTGAAATTAAGTAATACTTTTGTTAGTCGTTTAAAATCCATGGCACATAGAATCTTTTAGAAAACGGAAACGGTAGAATGATTACAGATAATGAAAAAACATTGCGTTTCAGAAAGTTCTTCCTTGAGAATTTTCCCAAGGTGAAGGCTTTTGCGTGGAAGATTCTGAAATCGGAAGACGATGCCGAAGATATAGCTCAGGATATATTTGTGAAGTTGTGGGATAAGCCGGAATTATGGATTGACCGTGACCGATGGGATAGCTATCTGTTTTCTATGCTAAAAAACTACATCTATAATTTCTTAGCCCATAAATCGGTTGAACTACATTATATAGAAGGCACTGCAGAGAAAATACGCCTTTCCGAATTGGATGTTGAAAATGATATGACAGAGGAGTTGTATGCAAAAGAAATAAATCTTTTGTTGAAAATGGCTGTAGAACACGGAGCAGCGTCGGAAAATATTTGTCTTAAGTCGATACCGTGGACTCTCCAATCAGGAAATAGCTGATAAACTGCAACTTTCTGTGCGTACAGTAGAACGCCATTTATATTTGGCTTTGCAAGATTTAAAAAAAATCATTTTATTTTTATTTTTTTTGTGTTTGCGTTGAGTAATTGTTTTGAGTAAGCTGTCTATTATTAAAAGCAACATAGATAACTTATGAAAAATTACATACAAAAATTAATAGATCGCTTTACACGTTTTAATTATTCAGACTCCCTGACGAATGAAATCCATCGTTGGTTGCTTCAGAATCGTCATGAGGATTTGAAAGAGGAAGCTTTGAGAAAAGTTTGGAATGAAACGAAAGCGAAGTCTGATTCCCGTACAGAGGAATCGCTCCAGCAAGTATTACATCGTTTACAGGTTTCTCCTGTTTCTCGTACTTATGAAATGTCTGTATGGCGATATGCAGCAGCTGTGGCAGTTCTTTGTGTTTCGATAGTCTCTACTTTTTGGCTGACTAAACATTATGTGGAACAGCCTAGTGTTTCGATGGTGGAAAAATACATCCGATATGGAGAAACAGGAGTTATAAATTTGCCGGACGGAAGTGTGGCACATCTTAATTCCGGTTCTTATATTCTTTATCCAGACAACTTTGAAGGCAATACGCGTGTGGTTCATTTAATAGGAGAGGCCAACTTTAAAGTTGTGAAAAATCCGAATAAACCTTTTATTGTTAAATCGGCTGATGTTTCGGTAACGGCTTTGGGAACAGAGTTTGATGTAGAAGCCTACCCGGAAGAAGATGAAATTGTAGCTACTTTGCTGAATGGAAAAATAAAAGTTGAAACAACTATGGATACTACTTCTTATGTCCTTTCTCCGGGGGAACAGGTAGTATATAATAAGAAAACAGCTCAAAGCCAACTCGTCATGGCGCGTTTGTCTGATGTTACCGCATGGCAGCGTGGAGAGATTATTTTTCGCGGATGTACTGCGGGAGAAGTCTTTCAGCAGTTAGAAAGATATTATGGTATCACTTTCCGATATAACCCCAATCTGTTTAATGAAGACAAGTATAACTTTAAGTTTAAGCGTAATGCCAGCATGGAAGATATACTTGAGGTCTTGCAGATTGTAATTGGAAATTTCGATTATCAGGTTGGTGAACATATATGTTATATTAAGTCTAGAAGATAAATATTATTGAGTTTAAACCTTTGTGCCTATGAAAAAAAATACCCGAATCGGGCGCCTTCCAGATTCGGGTGTGAAATGTCTTTAGTATTCGTGCTGTAAAAGCACAATTGTCTTAAAGTAATAATATTATGAGTTTAACACTAAAAACGCTATAAAGATATGAATTTATATCTGATAAAAGCCAGAAAATATGTATTAATTAGCTGTCTTGCATTTATTGGTACAGCTCTTTTTGCTCAAAATAATGAGCGCATTACAATCAAAAGTAATAATATAACCTTAAAAAAGGCTCTTACTGAAATAGAAAACCAGTCTAAACTGTCGGTTGCTTACAACGAATCTTTATTATCTGATAAGACTATTTCATTGAATATCAATGACCAACCTTTGAATGTAGCTTTGAATGAAATCTTAAAAGAAAGTGGATTCACTTATCAGATTAAGAATAATTGCATTATGATCGTACCTGTCGGTCAAAAGGGAAAAGCTCCAGTTAAAAAGATTAGTGGACGTGTTGTCGATGAATTGGGTGAATCCTTGGTCGGAGTTAATGTTTCGGTAGACGGAACTACTATAGGTACAATTACCGATTTTGACGGAAACTTTACTTTAGACGTTGCTTCTGATGCCAAATTGAAAGTTTCTTATATTGGATATAAAACGCAGATAGTCAAGTTGTCTGCTAAAAATCATTATGATATTGCCTTAGCACAGGACAATGAAATGCTGGATGAAGTTGTGGTTACAGCTTTAGGTATAAAGAAAGAAGCAAAAGCTTTGTCTTATAATGTGCAGGAAGTATCGGCAAGTGAAATTATTGGAGTAAAAGACGCAAACTTTGTAAATAGTCTTTCGGGTAAGATTGCCGGTGTGTCTATTAATACAAGCTCTTCCGGTATTGGTGGTGGCGCGAAAGTGGTAATGCGTGGTGCCAAATCTATTTCGGGAAATAACAATGCACTGTATGTTATCGACGGTATTCCAATGCCTGTGTTGGATACAGCACAGCCGGATGACCAGTTCACGGGTATGGGGCAGTCTGGTGACGGAGCTTCTATGATTAATCCGGAAGATATTGAAAGCATGTCTGTACTGAGTGGTGCTGCCGCTTCTGCTTTGTACGGTAGTGAGGCTGCCAATGGTGTAATTATGATTACTACCAAAAAAGGAACAGCCGATAAGTTACATGTAAGCTATGCCAACAATACTTCTTTCTATAGTCCTTTTGTGACACCTGATTTCCAGAATACTTATGGAGCTGCAACAGGAAGCTTCCAAAGTTGGGGACAAAAATTAGCTCAGCCAAGTGATTATGATCCTTTGGATTTCTTCCAGACAGGATGGAATGAAACAAACTCTATTACGTTGAGTAATGGTACAGAGAAGAATCAGACATTCCTTTCTATGGCTGCCACAAATGCAGAAGGTATTGTTCAGAATAATACTTACGATCGTTACAATTTTACTATTCGCAATACGACAAGTATGCTGAACGATAAACTTCGTCTTGACTTGAGTGCCAGTTATGTAAATATTCGTGAACAGAATATGATATCACAGGGACAATATTTTAACCCTATTGTTCCGGTTTATCTGATGTCTCCGAGCTATAGTCTTGAAACATATCAGTTGTTTGAAATGTACGATGAAAGCCGTGGCTTTAAAACACAGTATTGGCCTTGGGGAAATATGGGACTTGCCATGCAGAACCCTTACTGGATTACCAATCGTGATAACTTTATCAATACCAAGAACCGTTTCCTTGTAAGCGGAGGCTTGAACTGGGATATTGCAAAAGGTATCACATTGGGAGGACGTGCAAAAGTTGATTATACTGCAGCCATTAATGAAAAGAAGTATTCTGCATCTACAGACGCTATTTTTGCTCAGCGTTATGGAGCTTATTATAAAGCAGATGCTTCTACTCGTCAGCTTTATGGGGATTTGATGTTGAATATCGATAAGTATTTCGGTGATTTCTCGTTGACTGCTACTTTGGGTGCAAGTATCCAAGATGTAAACTATGCTTATTATAGTGTAGGTGGTGACTTGAACTCAGTTGCCAATAGCTTTACATTGAAGAACCTTAATTTGGCAAATGCAGAACATGATCAGGATGGCTATCACGACCAGACACAATCATTGTTTGCTACTGCACAGTTGGGATGGCAGAGTAAATTATACCTGGATGTGACAGGACGTATCGACTGGTCTTCTGCATTGGCGTGGACTAACTCGAAGAATGTGGCTTATCCTTCTGTAGGTCTATCGGCAATTTTAACAGATTTGTTCCCTATTAAAAACGATGTCCTGACATTCTTGAAAGTTCGTGCTTCTTATAGTGAAGTGGGTAATGCTCCGACTCGCTATATTGCTTATCAGACTTTCCCATATCAATCTGGTACACCTACTACAGCATCTACTTATCCTAACTCCGATATCAAGCCGGAAAGAACAAAAGCGTGGGAAGTGGGTTTACAGTCTAATTTCTGGGGAGATAAATTGAGTTTGAGTGTATCTTTATATAAAACATCAACTTACAATCAGTTGTTTAATCCGTCTTTGTCTGCATCTTCTGGTTATACCTCTATTTATATCAATGGTGGACAGGTAGATAATAAAGGTATTGAATTAGGATTGTCGTTGAATCAGGATTTAGGACCGGTAAAATGGAATTCTAATTTTACTTATACTCTTAACCGAAATGAAATTAAAAAACTGTTGAAACCTACCACTTTGGCTTCCGGACTCACTATTCAACAGGATGTTTTGGATTTGGGAGGTGTTGGTAATGTGATGACACGTCTTACAGAAGGTGGCTCTATCGGTGATTTGTATGTTACAGCTTTGCGTACCGATGAGCATGGATATATCGATGTTGACTATGTAAATAATACTGTGGCAGTCGACAAGAATGCCGGTGACCGTAAAGACGGATGGGTCTATGCAGGAAATGCACAACCTAAATATACCTTGGGATGGCGTAACTCATTTAGTTGGAAAGGTTTGAATCTAGGCTTCTTGATTAATGCACGTGTAGGTGGTATCGGTGTTTCTATGACACAAGCCTTGATGGATGCTTATGGAACCTCTCAGGCATCTGCTGATGCACGTGATGCGGGTGGTGTAATCATTAACGGATCGTTGGTTCCTGCAGCTCAGAAATATTATCAGACAGTAGGTACTGGAGCTGGCTCCATGTATGTATATAGTGCAACTAACGTACGTCTTGCCGAACTTTCTTTGGGATATGATGTACCTGTTTCTAAGGTTGTTCCTTGGATTAAAGGCTTGAATGTGGCTTTAACTGGTCATAATCTCTTCATGTTCTATTGCAAAGCTCCTTACGACCCAGAACTGACAGCAAGTACAGCTACTCATTTTGCAGGTATGGATTATTTTATGTTGCCGAGTTTGCGTAATCTAGGTTTTTCTGTTAGACTTAATTTTTAGTATTATGAAAATGAAACATATATCAAAACACACAAGAACTGTGAGCAGTATAATGTTGGCTGGTATACTTTCTTTGTCTTCTTGTACCGATCAGTTCAAAAACTGGAATATAAATCCCAATGAAGTAACTCCGGATCAAATGCAGCAGGATAATCTGAACACTGGAGCTTATTTCACCCAAATGTTGAGAGGAGTATTTATTGTTGGTAAAAGTGCAGACGGAACAGGATTGGGAGGTGAGTATCAGATCACAGAAGTGATGACTGGAGATATCTTTTCTGGTTTTGTAGCCAATATCAATACATTTAGTTATACTACTTATCACAACGACCATTATGCTCTTTATAAAGACTGGTATAATGCAGCTTTTAAAGATGCATATACTTATATCATGCAGCCCTGGAAGTCGATTGCTGATGTCACAGAGGAAACATCTCCGACCAGAGCACTGGCTAATATTGTGAAAGTTTTGGGTATGAGCCGAATAACTGATATGTATGGACCGATTCCTTACAGTAAGTTCGGTACAACTACACAGGTTCCTTACGACAGTCAGAAAGATATATATTATCAGTTCTTCGATGAGTTGGATGATGCCATTACTATATTGACTGATTATAATAATAGTAATTCATCGGCATACATGGAGCAATATGATTATATCTATAGTGGAAATGTAGGCAAGTGGATTAAGTTTGCCAATACACTGCGTTTGCGCCTGGCTATGCGTGTATCTTTTGTGGATGAGGCTAAAGCACGCTTGGAAGCAGAGAAAGCTATCAATCATGCTTCTGGATTGATGACTTCTGCAGATGATTCTGCTATTTTGCATCAGACTACATCATTCTCTTTTGTCAATCCATTGTGGGAAATCAGTGAAAGTTTCCAGGATATTCGCATGGGAGCTACAATGGACTGTTATTTGAATGGTTATAATGACCCGCGTGTTTCCAGTTATTTCCGTTCTGCATCCAATGATGGTAAATATCATGGAGTGAGAAATGGAATGACTAACATTTCTAAGGATAACTATATTGCTGCTGCATCTGGATTGAACTTTAATGAAAACAGCAATATGCAGTGGATGGATGCATCGGAAGCTTACTTCTTGCTTGCTGAGGCTAAGTTGAGACTTGGATTGGGAAGCGAAAATGTGCAGACTTATTACGAAAAGGGTATACAGACTTCGTTCCAGTCGAAAGGTGCTACAGGATATGACAGTTATGTAGCAGATAATGAAAGTCTTCCTCTTGAATCGTATATGGATCCGGTAACCAACCGCTCTACTAATGTAAAGAGTTATTTGTCGAATTTATGCGTTGCATGGGATGACAGTGCTTCTGATGAAGTGAAACTGGAACGTATCATGATTCAGAAGTGGATTGCTCTTTATCCAGACGGTCAGGAAGCTTGGAGTGAAATGCGTCGTACCGGATATCCGGGATTTGTTCGAATTGCTTCTTACGGATACCAGTCGGAAGTAGCAGAAGGTGAGTTGATCAGTCGTCTGAAATTCCCTACAACCGAATATTCAGATAATAGCCAGAATACTCAGAATGCTGTATCCTTGTTAGGCGGTGGTGGTGATAGTGCCGGTACTCGTCTCTGGTGGGATGTAAGAAGATAATAATGGATGTACAATTAATTAGATGAAATTATGATGAAAACGATAAAAACCTTGTTTCTTTCTGCTGTGGCATGTGGACTGATATCTTCATGCGATACAGATATAGAATCTACTTCAATTCAGAATCCTTATACATACGGTGATCAATATTACCAGAATTTACGTGATTACAAAGCCAGCGATCATTCCATTGCTTTCGGATGGTTCTCTCAGTATGGACAGCAGAACTCTATGGCCGTTCGTTTTATGGGATTGCCTGATAGCTTGGATATCTGTTCATTGTGGGGAGGAATTCCTGCCAAAGAGAGAACGGATATTTGGGAAGAACTTCGTTTCGTTCAGAAGGTGAAAGGTACTAAAATGCTAGTTGTTGCCATTACTCGTATTGATGCAGAAACAGACGACCATGCATTTAAACAAGCTTATAACGAAGCAAAGCAGATGCCGGCTGGTGAAGAAAGAGAACAAGCTCTTCTGAGAGCGATTGAAATGTATGCAGAGTATTTCCTTGACCAGGTCTTCTTGAATGATCTGGATGGTTTTGACGCTGACTATGAACCGGAAGGCGACTTCTTAAGTGGAAATTACTTCGTACATTTTATGAAGTATCTGTCTAAATACATGGGACCCAACCCTGATATTACAAAGGAAGAACGTTTGAAACTCATTCAGGAAAGATATGGTACAGGTGTAACTGATACTAACAAAATGTTGTGTGTAGATGCTCCGGGTGATCCTTCATCCGAATTGTACGATATCTGTGATTATTACTTCAAACAGGCTTACGGTGGAGGTACCAGCAGTGGATGGCCTATTGAAAAGGTTGTGTTCTGCTGTAATATGGGAGATGGCTGGCAAGGTACAATGAGCGATATGTATGAGCAGGCACGCTATCAGCCGGCAAACGGACGCAAGGGAGGATTCGGTGCTTTCTTTATTCATAGAGACTATAACGTACACGAAAATAATCCATACCCTTACAAACGTTTCCGTGAATGTATTCAGATTCAAAATCCTGCAGTTTATTAATTTATTGCTTGAAAGGAACTTATGAAAAAGATTAGTACATTATTTTATATGGTTGCAGGTGTACTTTCTGTATTGGGTACTACATCCTGTAACGATGATGAGTCTTACGACTTTCCCGGTGATTCTATGAATCGTGTATACATCAAGCCGTATACAGGTAATGATTTTCTGATTGTGCATACTCCGGTAATGAGTACCAGTTCATTTGATTTGAAAATTCCGGCTTATGTAACTCGGGGACATTCGGAAGTTATAAAAGCAACTTTAGCTATTGATAATTCTCTTATTGATGCCTATAATACTGCTAATGGAACCAATTATGAGGCTTTACCTGAACAGGCTTTAGTTATAGAAAATCAAACCGTTACAATACCGGCTGGATCATATTATTCTGCTGATTCTTTACATTTAGCCATAAATGAAGAGGTTGTGTCACAGTTGCGTAGTGAAACGGGATATCTTATTCCTGTAAAACTGGTAAGTGCGGAAGGTGGTAATGCTGCTGTAAGTACTAATATGGGTAATTCCTATTTAGTTGCAGGAGTAGAAGTGAAAACTGGAATGATTGATGATAGTGCTTCAGATCAAAATACACAAGGTGCATTAGTTTCAGAACGTACCGGATGGACTGCATATGTTGAAGAATCAGATGGAGTCACTGTTAATGGTGAAATTTCCTCGCTTTTTGACGGAAACTCTTCTTCTGAATGGTCTGCATCATCCAGTCAGCCATTCCATATTGTATTCGATATGCAGAAAACTCAGAATGTAACTGCTGTTACTGCATGGTATTCTTATTATGGCTGGTATGATTATTGTTCTTTCTCTCAAGGAACTAAGATGGAATATAGCCAAAACGGAACAGACTGGGAGGAATTGGGAACTGTACCATCTGTAAATGGAAAAAATGTGGTGTTGTATGCTCCTGTTCCGATGCGTTATATTCGGGCTGAAATTCCTGTGGTATCCGACTGGAGTGGAACAAAAGCTTCAATTAAAGTTGGAGAGTTTAATGTATATGTAAAATAAAAGGTTATTAAGGTATGAAAAAGTATATATATTTTTGTTTTTTAGTATTACTTCTGGGAGTAACCGGTTGTAAAAAGGCACCCGATTTCGGTGATGCGGTTTATATGACAGGTACTTTGCAATCGTCTAATATTCGTTTCCTGGTGGACGGACAGTCAAGTATGGGACTTACCGTAACTTCTACCAATAAAACAGGTGCCGATGTAAAGATTGGTTTGAAAGAAGCTCCTGAGTTACTTGCCGATTTCAATGCATCTACTGGTAGAAATTGTATATTGCCACCGGAAGGCAGCTATACCATCGAGGGTACAGAAGTAGTAATCAATTCAGGAAAAACACAGTCTACTCAGATTAAAATCAGTGCCGATTCCGAACAGTTGCAGGAAGGAGTATCCTACTGTTTGCCTATCTCTATCACTTCTGTAGAAGGAGAGGATTTGAAAGTGTTGGAAACTTCTCGTACTGCGTATGTCATGCTGACTAAAGTAATCACTGTGAAAGCTGCTTACTTGCATAGAAACAACTGTTTCGATATTCCTGGCTTTGGAGGAGAAGATAGTCCGGTAAAAGCTTTGAGCCAAATGACATTGGAAATGAAGGTGCTTCCGGTATCTTTCCCGAATACACCAAGTAGTGCAAACGGTATCAGTTCTTTGTGTGGATGTGAAGAAAACTTCCTGTTCCGTTTTGGCGATGGTGCCGGTAATCCGACCAACAAACTGCAGTTGTGTAAAGGTTCTATTGGTGCTGCTTCTCATCCTGACAAGAAAGACCATTATGAATCATGGGTAGAAAAAGAATTTGAAACCGGACATTGGTTGCACTTTGCTGCTGTGTACGACGGTCAGTATCTCCGTGTATACCTGGACGGTGAACAGATTCACTTTGTGGAAACCAACAACGGTGGTACCATTAACTTGAGTATGGCATACGATGGACATACTTGGGATGATACATTTGCTATTGGTCGTTCTGTAGGTTATCAGCGTTTCTTCGACGGTTATATCAGTGAGTGCCGTGTTTGGAATGTGGCACGTACTCCGGCCGAACTGCAAGACGGTATCTGCTATGTAGATCCAACAAGCGAAGGACTGGTGGCGTACTGGCGTTTCAATGGAGAAACTCAGGATGACGGTACTGTGCTCGATATGACCGGTCACGGTTACAATGCTCATCCGTATAAGGCTATTGAATGGGTGGACAACCAGAAATGTCCGTTCTGATATTTTTTAAACAACTTTTATACGATAAGGTTAAGCAATAAAAAACTGAGGGCTATGTGAATAGCTCTCAGTTTTTTATTGCTCTGTTTTTATGGAAACATCAATCTATTTTGTCTGTGAGTATCCTTCTGCTTTCAACAACTCGATGATGCGTTGTTTGAATTCTCCCTGAATAATAATTTCTCCATCTTTGGCAGAACCACCCACACCGCATTTGGTCTTCAGCAGTTTTCCCAGTTCCTTCAGATCCTCTTCTTTTCCGATGAAGCCGGTGATGAGTGTGACTGTTTTTCCGCCACGCCCTTTCTTCTCAATAGATACACGGAGTTTCTGTTGCTTCTTGTCGAGGGTTTCGCAACTGTCTTCTTCGTTTGTTTCGTAGTTGAAGTCCGGATTGGTAGAATATACTATATTCAACCGTTCTTTCCAATCGTTATTTTTCATATACATGTTGTTTTTTTACAGCTTCAAATATACTTGATTCTTTATCATGAAGCAAGAAGCATTGATATCTGCTGGCCGTTTTTATTTGTGATATGTATTTATTTTCAATATTACAGGTCGTTTTCATTTAAGAATATTTTCGAAAACCTATGTAGCGTTACAAATAAATAGATTAATTTTGCAGATGAAGACAGCAAATCTATATGGCGGAACGTATACGTAAAAATATGGATAAAATTCCGGAGCCTACCTTGCGCAGACTTCCCTGGTATCTTTCGAATGTAAAACTGATGAAAGAGAAAGGGGAAAAGTATGTTTCGTCTACACAAATATCCAAGCAGATTAATATCGATGCTTCACAAATCGCGAAGGATTTGTCGTATGTAGCCGTTACCGGCCGCACGAGAGTAGGATATGAAATAGACCGTCTTATTCAGGTACTGGAAGACTTTCTGGGGTTTACCAATCTTCACAAGGCCTACTTGTTCGGAGTAGGAAGCCTGGGAGGAGCCTTATTGCGTGATTCCGGTCTGTCTCATTTCGGGCTGGAGATTGTAGGAGCTTTCGATGTAAATCCTAATCTGGTAGGAACGGAAATCAACGGTATTCCTATTTATCACTCTTCGGAATTCGAGAGCAGAAGACAGCAGGATGGAGTCTATATTGGAATACTGACAGTCCCCATTAACATTGCGCAGGAAATCACAGACAAGATGGTAGAGGGAGGTATTTGTGCCATCTGGAACTTTACGCCATTCCGTATCCGGGTGCCCGAACATATTGTCGTACAAAATACATCATTGTATGCTCATTTGGCCGTGATGTTCAATCGTTTGAATGAAACTATAAAGAAATAATTCTCATGAAAATTATAGCGATAGGCATGAACTATTCATTGCATTGCAAGGAATTGCATGCTGATGAGCCTGTACCTCAGGAACCGGTGGTTTTTATGAAGCCCGATTCGGCTTTGCTGAAAGACAGCAAACCGTTCTTTATTCCGGATTTCTGCCAGCAGGTAGATTATGAAACAGAGTTGGTTGTACGTATCAACCGCTTGGGAAAGAATATTTCCGAACGGTTTGCCCACCGTTATTACGATGCGGTGACGGTAGGTATTGACTTTACCGCTCGTGACTTACAGAAAAAGCTTCGTGCCGGAGCCTTGCCTTGGGAACTGTGCAAGTCGTTCGACAATTCGGCTGCTATCGGCGATTTTATCCCAGTGTCCGAGCTGGACAATGTACAGCAGTTGGGTTTCCATCTGGATATCGACGGACAGACCGTGCAGGCCGGAAATACCAAAGACATGATTTTCCATATCGATACACTTATTGCCTATATCAGCCGTTTTATGACCTTGAAGATAGGCGATTTGATTTTTACCGGAACTCCGGTTGGTATCGGTCCGGTAAAGATAGGAAATCATTTGGAAGGATATTTGGAAGATAAGAAAGTATTAGATTTTTATATACGATGAAAATACGGGTAGGATTTGGTTTTGATGTTCACCGTCTGGTGGAAGGACGCGACTTGTGGCTGGGAGGTATCAAGCTGGAGCATGAACTGGGATTGCTCGGACATTCTGATGCCGATGTATTGATTCATGCAATTTGCGATGCGTTGCTGGGAGCTGCCAATATGCGCGACATTGGCTATCATTTTCCCGACAATGCCGGTGAGTTCAAAAATATAGACAGTAAGATTTTGCTGGCCAAGACAGTGGAGCTGATTGCTACAAAGGGATATCGTGTGGGAAATATAGATGCTACAGTGTGTGCCGAGCGCCCGAAGCTGAAAGCACATATTCCAACCATGCAGGAGGTACTTGCCAAAACGATGAATATTGATGTGGAAGATGTTTCCATCAAGGCTACTACAACCGAAAAGCTGGGCTTTACCGGACGTGAAGAAGGTATTTCGGCCTATGCTACTGTGCTGATAGAAAAAGACTGATAGCTATTGCAATAAAAACAGAAAACTCAGCTTTCATTTCCGGTGAGGGAATGAAAGCTGAGTTTTTTATGAAGACAGAGTCTGTTTACAATAGCAGCCCGATGGTGAGCAGCAAGGCAAACAGAAACATGTTTCTGGATGTTTCCCCCAAAATCAGATTCAGCTCTTTTCCGCGGTTGATGCGTGCCATTTTCATTGTGGTCAGAATATGCAGAAGCAGATAAAGCTGAGGGAGTATTACTGCATATATTTTTCCTATCCACAGGAAATAGAAACAGCACCAGCAGGCTATGACTCCAAGCAGGAAGTACGCAATTAATCCTGCACGGGCACCGAACCGTACTACCAGTGTTCTTTTTCCGCTGATGGCATCCTGCTCTCTGTCGCGGAAGTTGTTTACCATCAGCAGGGTATCGATAAGGAGTCCGCAGGCCAAAGAAGCAAAGGTTACAGAAAGGTTCCAACTGTGTGCCATGACATAGAACGTACATCCTACCGGTACAAAACCGAAGAAAATCAGCACCAGTACATCTCCCCATCCATGGTAGGCCAGCGGATAAGGCCCTGCAGTATAAAGAAAAGCAAAGAGTATACACAATACACCTACCGGAATCATTTCCCATCCTCCGTACCAAAGCAATCCTACGCCGGTGAGGGAAGCAAGGATGGTGGTCACAAGAATTCCTTTTTTCATGGCTTCGGGGCTAATCCATCCTTGTGCACAGGCACGTTCCGGTCCTAACCGGTCGGCACGGTCGGTTCCTTTCAGAAAGTCGTACAAGTCGTTAATAAAGTTGGCATCTATTTGCATAAGGAATGCAAACAGAAAACAGAGCACAGCCGGTATCGGATTGAAGAAACCGTAGATGTATGTCAGTGTACATCCTGTCATGACCGGAATGGCTGCTCCGGTCAGTGTCTTGGGGCGGGAAGCCAGCAGCCATGCCTTTATCGAGTTTTGTTTCATTGTTTTTTTATAATAGTTTCACGAAGACAAAGGTAGGATTTTTTCACTACTTTTGCTGCATGAAAAAAGTCTTATTCTTCTTTTTGACGCTTGTCCTGCTTTCTTCTTGTGCTACAGCCTCTTTTTCCCGTTATAAGGGAGTAGGCCGTATCAAGCAGTATGACATATACAGCACACAGTTGCCCGATTCGTTCGATGGATTCCGTATCGCTTTTGCTACGGATTTCCATTATGAAAGCCGTTTTACAGTAAAACGTCTGCAAGGGATGGTGCGTGCCTTACAGGCTGTAGATGCCGATGTCTTGCTGCTGGGAGGAGACTACCGTGGGCGCAACGGTGGTAATCTGACGGAGCTTTTCGATGCATTGTCTGAGGTAAAGACTCCTTATGGTACGTATGCGGTAATGGGAAATCACGACAGGGGTGAAAATGGAGAATGGGTACGGCGTGAAATGGAACGTACAGGAATCTGCTTGCTGGAGCATCAGACCGATACGCTGTTTCGGGGGAATGCGTTCATTTTGCTTAGCGGAGTACGGAATCCCTTCGATTTGAAGCAGAACGGAGTATCGCCTACCTTGGCTTTGTGTCCCGACGATTTTGTGGTAATGCTGGTGCATACACCCGACTATGTGGAAGATGTCGATGTTTCGAATACCGATGTGGCATTGGCCGGTCATACGCATGGAGGACAGGTCAGCTTGTTTCGCCGGTATACTCCAGCTCATTTCTCCAAATACGGCAACCGTTTTCTTACCGGATTGAAACATAATTCGGAAGGGATACCGGTAATTATCAGCAATGGCTTGGGAACTTCGCGCAAGGATATACGCCTGTTTACACCGAGTGAGGTGGTAGTGGTGGTACTGCATAAGAAGTGACAGAATGTTACTTCGGTTCTTGTAATCCAAAGGCTTTGTTGCCCGATGACAATCTGTCAAATCAGATGCTTCTACACGGCTGTATTTGTACCCCGGTAAATAGTTGGTGAAAAAAATGCGCTTTTTCAGTAGTTGGCGGAATTTGAAAAGACAGTAAATTGCGCTTTTCTGTGTATATATGATGGGGTGATTTTGATGTATTTATTTGCTTTGTAATAGAATGTCCTTGTTATGTGTGTTTTTGTCAGATTGTGGTTGAGGCTGACAGGGAGGCGAAAAAGAATTCCGATTGTTAATATTTGTATAAAAAGGAGCACTCAAAGGGAGAAACAACTCCCGTTTGTTGCGGTTTTTCACACGAATAGTCACGCAATGCAACGCGACTAATCGCGTAACCCATCGATACTTGTATCATCAGCCTCTTTTACCTGTATCGTTTCCGGCTGTGAACAGTCGTGTAAATATGTTGAGCAGCATGTTTTATGGATGTTTTTTGTCCTGATTTTTCGCTGTTTTTCATCGTGAAGCTTTGTTTTGATAAAAAGTTGCGTTAGCAGTAATGCCTGTTTTTTCGATTTGTGTCAGCCGGAAAGGCTTTTCAGTATCTTTCTGATTCGGAATTTGAGCTGGAGTAGCAGGAGTCGGTGAAATAAAAAAGACCGTATTCCACCGGTAAGATACGATAGAAATACGGTCTTTGGTATAAGGAAAAGCAACGGTTTTTATTTGTTGCTCAGTGCCTCTTCAATCATAGCCTGCAGATTCTGGTAGTGACTTTTCTGTATGCCACTGCAAGAAGCAGCTGCGCTCTTGACGATAGAATTAATGGTAATCAGTTCGCCACGTGCCATGGCAGGAGCTTCCGAGTAGAAATAGTTTCTTTGTACTCCGGGTTTGGCAGGAGCTTGTGATTTATCCAACAACTTAATCAGCGATTCTACATATACACGCTGGGTATTGCGTTTGTAGAGGTCGGCCTGTGCAGTACGGGTCCAGATAGTCTTTCTCAAATCGCTGAACATCTGCTGTGCCGTATAGGCTTTACGTCCGTTTGCAGCTTCGTTCATCATCATCTTGTTGAGCGTAGCTTTGCTGATCAGACGCGACAGGATATTGGCCTGTATCGTACAGATGGTATTGATAGGGTTGATGCCTGCTTTTTCCATCAATTCCTGATTAATCAGCCAGGCAGGAGCTGTGAACAACTGTTCATTGAGGAACGCAACAGCCCGTTTCTGGATAGAAGCAGGTACGAATTCCTGAGCTACCATGTCGGTTTGTTCTACCATAATCGGATTGCTGTAAATACCGGCTACGTTTTTGGTCACATGTCCCATGTATCGTGAATACTGGTTGACAACATTCTGGTAAATCGTTCTTGCACCGGCATACGATTTGTTGGGTTCGTAAGACCACTTCAATATCTGCGGTACGATGCGCTGAAGATTTTTGATACCGTATGCACTTGCCAGCATTGCATCGTCTCCCAAATCCTCATTCTGATTTCTCGGATCGTTCGAGTCACTCTCTGTTCCGAATGTATAGCGGATATCTTCTTTCAGTTTGGCGATAATAGACTGGTTGGAGAAGGCTGTTTCCTCTTCGGGAGTCTTGAACTGAGGCAACCATCTGTATCCCCATTCAATGGCCCATTTGTCGTACATACCGATGCGTGGGAAAATACCGCTGCGGCCGATACTGTCTTCCGGCTGGGCTACATAGTTGAAACGTGCATAGTCCATGATGGAAGGAGTATGTCCGTTGGCTTCTACCCATGCCTTGTCTCTCAGTTTTTCTACCGGTATGGTATGAGACGCTCCGAAGTTATGGCGTAAACCTAAAGTGTGACCTACTTCGTGTGAAGAAACGAAGCGGATAAGTTGTCCCATCAGTTCATCATCGAACTGCATTTTTTGTGCAGCTTCGTCGAGTGTACCTGCCTGAATCATATACCAGTCGCGCAGCAGGCTCATCACATTGTGATACCAGTTGATGTGGGTTTCAATAATTTCTCCACTTCTGGGGTCGTTGATGTGTGGTCCGCTTGCATTAGGGATATCCGACGGCTTATAGACGATAGCCGAATGGCGTGCATCTTCCAGACTCCAGCTCGGGTCGTTTGCCGGAGCTTCCTTGGCATAGATGGCATTCTTGAATCCTGCCTGCTCGAAAGCAACCTGCCAGTCGTTTACACCCTGAATAAGATAGGGAACCCATTTCTTGGGAGTCGCCGGGTCGATATAGATGACAATCGGTTTTTTAGGCTCTACCAGTTCGCCGCGCAGATAAGCTTCTTCGTCTTTAGGCTCCAGTCTCCAGCGGGTAATCAGATACTTGTATTCAATTCCCTGTGGATTGGAGTCGAAATCGGTATATCCCACAGTAAAGAAACCTACGCGAGGATCGTACAGACGAGGCTTCATCGGTTTTTCCGGAAGCAGAATCAGCGAGCTGTTCAACTCGTAGGTCAGTGGAGTGTTGGGGCTTCCGGTCTCCAGCGGACTGATAGGTCTTTTTTCTTTTTTACACAGATAAGTGGCAGTAGTCTTGATTTCGATATTCTGAGGGAAAGCGGTCAGACTGTTGATGTAGCTGGCCGTCGGAATGGGTCAGTAGCTTTTTAGTGGGGATACGCATATAGTTTAGCAATGCGGAAAAGG
>ENA-UOJV01001663-UOJV01001663.1-human-gut-metagenome-genome-assembly--contig:-C82-NODE-1663-length-22753-cov-12.016345_pt1 | contig 22753 bp, 20 predicted proteins | sample MGYA00242356_ERZ723903 | MGnify/ENA metagenome assembly ERZ723903
ACGCGAAAGGAAACCCTGACGGTTTCCTTTCACACTTTTCTTCCCTCCGAAACTTTCGGCTGGGCAGGTTTTTTGACAGTCTGCGGCGTGGCGCTGCGCCACGCCTTTGCACTATGATCCCGGCTGCTGCCGGGAGGAAGGGGGAACCCGATTTGAACGACATCGCCGTGCAGTTCCGCCATGTCAGCATGGCGTTCCCCGGCGTTCTGGCGAATGACGACGTCTCGCTGGACATCCGAAAGGGCGAGGTCTTTGCCCTCGTCGGCGAAAACGGCGCGGGGAAATCAACGCTGATGAACATTCTCTACGGCATCCACACCCCGACGGGCGGCAGCGTCTCCATCCGCGGCGAGGAGGTCAGCCGCTTCAGCCCGCGCAATGCCATCGAGCACGGCGTCGGCATGGTGCACCAGCACTTCATGCTCGTGCCGTCGTTTACCGTGGCGCAGAACATCGTCATGAGCCGTGAGCCGCGCCGGTTCGGCCTGTTCTTCGACCAGCGCGCGGCCGAGCGCGAAACGCGCCGCCTTGTGGAGGAATACGGCCTGACAGTCGACCCGAACGCCGTCGTCGCCGAGACGGGCGTCGGCCTGCAGCAGCGCGTGGAAATTCTGAAAACGCTGTACCGCGGCGCGGAAATCCTGATCCTCGACGAACCGACCGCCGTGCTCACCCCGCAGGAGTCGGACGAGCTGTTCTCCGTCATCCGGCGCATCGTCCGTGAGCGCGGCATGACCGTCATCCTCATCACGCACAAGCTCTATGAGGTCATGGCCATTTCCGACCGCGTCGGCGTGATGCGCAAGGGGAAGCTCGTCGGCGTGGAGGAGACGAAAAACGTCAATGAGCGCATGCTGGCCTCCATGATGGTCGGCCGCCCCGTGCTCTATGACCAGCTGGAAAAGACCGGCACGCCCGGCGCGGAGGAAATTCGCGTGGAAAACCTGACCGTGCAGGATAACCGCGGCCTGACGGCGGTGGACGGCCTGTCGCTGTCCGTGCGCGCGGGCGAGATCCTCGGCATCGCCGCCATCGAAGGAAACGGCCAGAGCGAGCTGCTCGAGGCCATTGCAGGTATGCGCCCCGTCGAGCACGGGAAAATCTTCGTGCACGAACAGGACGTCACCGGCAAAACGCCCGGTGAAATTCGCGCCGCGGGCCTTGCCCATGTGCCGGAGGACCGTCTTGCCACCGGCCTGAGCGCCGAGGCGAGCGTGACGGAGAACCTGCTGGCGGGCAAGCAGCGCGAGCCGCGCTTCAGCGGCTTTGCCTTCTGTCAGCGCACGAGCAGCATTGAGCGCTACGCCTCGGAGCTGTATGAAAAATTTGACATCCGCGGCGCGGGCGTCGATGCCAAAGCCGGGTCCATGTCCGGCGGCAACATGCAGAAGGTCGTCATCGCGCGCGAATTCTCGTTCGACGCGCCGGTCCTGCTCATTGCGCAGCCGACGCGCGGCGTCGACGTGGGCGCGATCGAGTTCATCCACGCCCGCATCCTCGAAAAGCGCAACGAGGGCTGTGCCATCCTGCTGTGCTCGGCCGATCTGGACGAGGTGTTCCGCCTGTCCGACCGCGTCATCACGATGTATGAGGGCAGGATCACGGGCGAATTCTCCGCCGCGGAAATTTCCCGCGAGGAGATCGGCTACTGCATGACCGGCGGATGCCGGGAGGAGGCGCAGGCATGAAAAAACGGATCGATCCCGGCTATCTCATCTCGCTGCTGCTGAGCGTGGTGCTCGCGTTCGCCATCGGCGCGGTCATCCTTGCCATTGCGGGCTTCTCGCCCGGCAAGGCCTACCTTGCCATGCTGAACGGCGCGTTCTCCAGCGCCCGCCACATCGGTGATCTGCTGGAATACGCCATGGTGCTTTGCCTGTGCGGTCTGGCCTGCGTGCTCGGCGCGCGCGTCGGCATCTTCAACGTCGGCGGTGAGGGCCAGCTCCTGCTCGGCGCCATCGTCGCCTGTCAGGTCGGCGTGTGGCTCGACGGCCTGACGCCGTGGCTCGTGCTGCCGCTGGCTGCGCTGGCCGCCATGGCTGCCGGCGGGCTTTACGCCCTCATCCCCGGCGTGCTGAAGGTCAAGGTCAAGGTCAACGAGGTCATCACGACCATCATGCTCAACACCGTCGCCGCCAGCTTCTGCCAGTACCTCGCCAAGGGGCCGTGGAAGAACGCAAATAAAAACATGGTCGCAGCGACGGAGCAGCTGAACGCCCGCTACTGGTTCGGCGGCCTCATCAGCGGCTCGAACCTCTCAACGGCCATTCTGGCCGCGGCCGTTCTTGCGCTCGTCATCTGGTATGTCATGCAGAAGACGTCGCGCGGCTATGAGATGAAGCTCACGGGGCAGAACGAGCGCTTTGCGCGCTTCATCGGCATCCGCACCGACCGTCTTGTGCTTGTGTGCATGCTGCTGTCCGGCGCGCTGTGCGGCCTGGTCGGCATGTTCCGCGTGTACGGCGCGGAGCACCTGTTCCGCGACAGCATCAGCCGCGACTATTATTTTGAGGGCCTCATGGTCGCCATGATCGCCCGGTATCAGCCGCTGGCCGTCGTGTTCCTGTCCCTGTTCTTTGCCGCGCTGAAAATCGGCGCACAGGGCATGGAGCTGGCCGCAGGCGTGCCGAACCAGATCTATCTCATCATCCAAACGGTCGTCATCTTCCTCATGGCTGCGGAGAGCGGCCTGTTCGGCGCGCTGCAGAACCGCGTCAGAAAGGGAAAGGAGGCGGAAAAGCATGCTTGAATCCATTCTGAAGAGCATTTTCTCCGCCGGAACGTTCCAGCAGATGCTCCGCAGCGCCACGCCCGTGGCGCTGGCCGCCCTCGGCGGCTCGCTGACGGAGCACGCCGGAATCATGAACATCGGCATGGACGGCATGATCCTGATGGGCGCGTTCTTCGGCGTGCTCGGCAGCTGGCTGTTCGCCTCGGCGGCAGCCGGTGTGGCGCTGGCCGTCGGCGTCGGCCTTCTCGTCGGCCTGTTCTTCGCACTGTTCGTCGTGAAGCTCCGCTCCGATGAATTCATCATCGGCTGCGCGCTCAACACGTTCGCACTCGGCCTGACGGGCTTCCTGTCGCGCTCCATTTTCGGTGCAAGCGGCACGAAGGGCAACCCCTTCCTGCCCAGCCTGCGCCTTCCGGGCATCGAGAGCATTCCCTTCCTCGGCAAAATTCTCAGCGGCAACTCGCTGTTCGTCTATCTGACGCTGCTGTTCGTGCTGCTGCTGTGGCTGTTCCTCTACAAGACGCCCTACGGCTTTTGGCTGCGGGCCTCCGGCGAAAAGCCCGAGACGCTGCGCACGGCCGGCATCGACCCCGCGAAGCTCAAGTGGCTGGCAAGCATCCTGTGCGGCGTGTTCTGCGCGCTCGCAGGCGCGCACCTGTCGCTCGGCCAGCTACAGGGGACGTTTGCCGAGAACATGAGCAACAACCGCGGCTACATTGCCTTTGCCTGCGTCATTTTCGGCGCGGCCAACCCGCCGAAGGCCTATCTCGCCGCCCTGATGTTCGGCTTCTTTGACGCCATCGGCCTGCGCCTGCAGGAATACCTGAGCGCGGACCTCACCAATCTCATTCCCTATGTCATCACCGTTGTGATGATGGTCTACGTTGTCGTGCGGGCGCAGCAGCGCAAAAAGCACCGCGCACGCTCGGCGCTTGCACAGAAAGGAAAATCCGCATGAACCATCGCATTCCCGTCCTGCTGGACGGAGACCCCGGCCATGACGACGCCATTGCCTGGATGCTGGCCGCGACCGGCTTAGACATCCGCGGCGTCAGCTCTGTCGCCGGGAACCAGACCATTGAAAAAACGACGCGCAACGCCCTGCGCATCTGCACGCTGCTCGGCATCAAGGCGCCGGTGGCCATGGGCCTTGCCCGGCCGCTGCTGTCCGAGGCGCTCACCGCCCCGAGCGTGCACGGCGTAAGCGGGCTGGACGGCCCCGCCCTGCCGGAGCCGGACCGCGAGGCCGCACCCGAGCGCGCGCCGGAGCAGATGGCCCGCCTGCTGCGCGAAAGCGCCGAGCCGCTGACCATCGTGGCCACGGCTCCCCTGACGAACGTCGCCGCCCTGCTGCTGGCTCACCCGGAGCTGAAGGCGAACATCGCGGGCATCAGCCTGATGGGCGGCGGCCTTGCCCACGGAAACTGGACGCCTGCAGCCGAGTTCAACATTCTCGCAGACCCCGAGGCGGCGGACGTCGTGTTTCGCTCCGGCCTGCCCATCACCATGGCCGGGCTGGACGTCACGGAGCAGGCCCTGCTCTATCCCGAGGACTTTGCGCGCATCCGCGCCGCCGGCAACCCCGTGGCGGAGACCGTCGCGGGCTGGCTGGACTTCTTCTTTGCCTTCCACCGCACAAAGGGCTACGCCGGAGCGCCCGTGCACGACGCCGTAGCCGTGTGCGCCCTGCTGCGGCCTGACCTGCTGCACTTTGAGGACTGGCACGTCACGGTGGAGACGCAGGGCGCGTTCTGCCGCGGCGCGACCGTCGGTGACCGGCGCACTGCGCCGAACGCCCGCGTCATCACGGGCATCGACCGCGAGGGCTTCGCGGAACTTCTGACGGAGGCGGTGCGTACCTATGGCTGAACATCGGATCTGGTTTGACTGCGACACCGGCGTGGACGACGCCATCGCCCTGCTGACGGCCCACCGCCAGCCCGGGCTGGAGATCGTCGGGCTGAGCACCGTGGCGGGCAATGTCACACTCGACCACACGACGGAAAATACCCTGAAGATCTGCGGCCTTATGGGCGCGGACTACCCCGTTTATCCCGGCGCTCCCGGCCCGCTGCGCCGTGAGCGCGAGGACGCCAGCAGCTTCCACGGGGCCGACGGCCTCGGCGGAGCCGTGCTCCCCGCCCCGCGCCGCGCCCCGGAGCAGACGCCCGCATGGGACGCCCTGTATGAGGCGGCTGCGCGGATGCCCGGCGAGCTGACGCTCGTGGCCACCGGCCCGCTGACGAACGCGGCCATCGCGCTGACGGCCCACCCAGCCCTCCGGTCCCTGCTGCGCGGCATCGCCCTCATGGGCGGCGCTGCCGTGGGCGGCAACCGCACGCCCTGCTCGGAATTCAACATCCACGCCGACCCGGACGCGGCGGAGATCGTATTTTCGTCCGGTATCCCCATCATAATGTGCGGGCTGGACGTCACGGAGCAGGCCTGGTTCTCCCCCGAGGAGTTCGCCGCCCTGCCGGACACCCCCGTCGGGCGCTTTGCCCGCGCGGCGACGGCCGGGCCCATGCAGAAAAACATGGCCCGCGGCGCAGGCGGCCTGTGCCTGCACGACGTCTGCCCCGTGCTGTACCTGACGCATCCGGAGCTGTTCACCGGGCGGCAGGCGGGCGTGCATGTGGAGACGCGCGGCACGGTCACCTATGCCAAGACCGTGACCGATCTGGACTCGGACGCGAAATTCCCGGAGCGCAATGTCTTTGTGGTGCTCGGGGTGGACCGTGCGGGCTTTGCCGCGCACATCACGGAGGCACTGAGCAGCTATGCTGGATAAACGCGCCCTGCGGCGGGAGATCGCCGCGCAGAAGCGCGCCCTGAGCCCGGCGCAGATCGAGGCCGCCTCGGCCGATCTGACGGCGCAGCTGCTGGCCCACCCGCTGTTCCGGGCGGCCCGGTCGCTCTATGCCTACCTGAGCTACAATCAGGAGGTGCGCACGCTGCCGCTCATCCGGCAGGCGCAGGCGCTCGGCAAGCGCGTCGCCGTGCCGAAGGTCTATGGCGAAACGGACATGCGCTTTTTGTGGCTGGACGACCCGGCGCGCATCGCCCCCGGGGCCTACGGCATCCCGGAGCCGGTCGACGACGGCCCGGAGGCCGACGATCCGGCGGCTCTGGTGCTCATGCCGGGCCTGGCCTTTGACCCGCAGGGCCACCGGCTGGGCTATGGCGGCGGCTTCTATGACCGCTTCCTCGCCGCTGAGCCGCACCCGACCATTGCACTGTGCTACGCCTTCCAGCTGCTGCCGCAGCTGGAGACGGAGGCGCACGACATCCCCGTGGACGCGGTGCTCTCCGCGCCCGTATAGCCACAAGGAGGGATCCGCATGCATATCGATGCCATCTGTGAAACCAACGGGAAGGGCTGGCTCATCTGGGCGGCGCAGTGCCCCGGCGCCTTTGCGCGCGGCGCGACGGAAAACGAAGCGCTGGCCAAGCTGCCGGGCGACGTGCGGCGCTTCCTGCGCTGGGCCGGAGAGCCTGCCGGGGACATCACCGTCACGCCGGGCGCGCCCATCGAAAGCGGCCTGCACACCGAAGACGCCGATTCCGACCTGCTGCTCGAGGCCGACTGCGCCCCGATGACCGAGGCGGACTATGCCGCGGCCAAGCTGCTGGTGCTGAAATCCGCGCGCGACTTCTGCACGCTGTTTGAGAGCATCCCGAACCCGGATATCTCGCCCCGCGCCCCGCGCACGAGCTTCTACGGCCCCGTGCCGCGCACGCCGCGCGAGATGTATGACCACACGAACAGCACGACGGCCTATTACATGGCCGCCTTCGGTATCCCGTTCGAGAACATGCCCGACCTCTACGCCAACCGTCTGCAGGCGCTGGCCGAGATCGAGGAGCGCGAGGAGCTGCTGACCGGAAGGATCTGCACCGCGCCGGACGGCGAGCGCTGGACGCTGCGCAAGCTCCTGCGCCGCTTCCTGTGGCACGACCGCATCCACGCCCGCGCGATGTGGCGCATGGCCGCCCCGCTGTGGGGCAGCGCCGTGGCAGATCCGTTTGGCTTCCGATAAACCGTTCGACGCGGTCAGGCAAATCCCTGCCGCGTCCGCCAGCAAAACCTGACCGCACGCCGCCGAACGGCGCGAAGCGCCCGTTCTTTTCCGGGAAAGCAGACAAATCAGGCCGCGACCCCACGCCGGGATTGCGACCTGTTTTTTTGCGCCCTGCGCGTATACTTTGTCCACGGACAAGGGGGTGCGGCCATGACGGTCTATCTGGACAGCGTGTTCGCGCTGAACTTTGCGGTGAACTGGCTGCTGCTGCGCGCGGCGGCCCGGCTCGGGGCGGCGGCGGTCCGGCCCCGGCGCATTGCGGCGGCTGCGGCGCTCGGCGCGGCCTACGCCGTGGCGGTGTATCTGCCGGGGTGCGGGCTTCTGGCAGGCTGGGCGGGCAAGCTGGCCATGACGGCGGCACTGCTGGCCGTGGCCTTCGGCCTGCGACGGGAGACGCTGCGGCTCGCGGCGGTGTTCGGCGGAGTGACGCTGGCGCTGTGCGGCGCGGTATACGGGCTGGAGCTGCTGAAGCACGGCCGCGTGCGCCCCGGCGCGCTGTGGTACCCCGTGACGTTCTCGTCGCTCGTGCTGACGGCGGGCGGGGTCTATGCCGCGACACGCCTGCTGCTGCCCCGGCTGAGCCACGCGCCGGACAGCGTCGTGCCCGTGCGGCTGACGCTCGGCGGGCGGCGGGTGTTCCTCAGCGCGCTGCGCGACAGCGGCAACACGCTCTGCGACCCCGTGACGGGCGAGGCCGTGCTCGTGGCGGACTGGCGCTGCGCCGCGCGGCTCCTGCCGCACGACGGCCTGCGCGCCGCGGATTTTGCCGCGCCCGCCGCTCTGGTGCTGCACCTGCAGCGGCTCCACCCGCGCCTCATCCCCTTCCGCGCCGTCGGAACGGGCAGCGGCCTGCTGCTCGCCCTGCCGTGCGAGGAGGTCCGCATCGGAAAAAGCGTGCAAAAAAACGGCCTCGTCGCCTTCTCCCCGACGCCCGTTTCGGACGGCGGCGGCTACGAGGCCCTGACAGGAGGGAAATGCGATGCTTGAATTTCTGACAGACTGGCTGCAGCGCCTCCTGCGGCAGCCCGCAAAGCTCATGTACATCGGCGGCAGCGACATTCTCCCGCCGCCGCTTGCCGCGCAGGAGGAGCAGACCCTCCTGCAGCAGGCCGCTGCGGGCGACGAGGCCGCGCGGCAGCGGCTCATCGAGCGCAATCTGCGGCTCGTGGTCTATATCGCGCGCCGGTTCGAGAACACCGGCGTGAACATCGAGGACCTGATCTCCATCGGGACCATCGGCCTCATCAAGGCCGTCGGCACGTTCAAATCGGACCGGAACATCAAGCTGGCGACCTATGCCTCGCGCTGCATCGAGAATGAGATCCTCATGCACATCCGCAAGATCGCAGGCCAGAAGGCCGAGGTCTCGCTCGACGAGCCGATCAACACGGACTGGGACGGCAACGAGCTGCTGCTGTCCGACGTGCTCGGGACGGACGGCGACATCGTCATGCGGCCCATGGAGGAGGACGCCGAGCAGCAGCTGCTGCGCGAGGCCCTTGCGCGGCTGCCGGAGCGGGAGCGGCGCATCGTGAGCCTGCGCTTCGGGCTGGGCGGGCGGCCGGAAAAGACGCAGAAGGAGGTCGCGGACCTGCTGGGCATCTCGCAGTCGTATATCTCGCGGCTGGAGAAGCGCATCATGCAGCGCCTGCGGCGCGACCTGCTGCGGCAGGTCTCATAGCCCGGCGTAGAGCGGCGCAGCCTTCGGCTCGTAGCCCTGCGGCAGATAGCGCACGGAGGAGATGCGCGGGCCGGAGATGCCGTATTTGGAGGAATAGCCGAAGAGGTCGACATAACGCTCGAGGTCGTCCCGCTCGGTCTCCATGGCGCGCAGGACCTCGACCGTGGCGCGCACATCGTCGATGGCACGGTGCGAATTCGTCACGCGGTCCTGCAGGTCATACTGCTCGATGGCGTTGCACAGGCGGTGCGGATAGGCGCGGCGGTCGCGGTAGACTGTGAGCAGGTCGAGCTTCGGCTTGTCCTGCAGCAGGCGGGCGTCGCCGTATTTCTGCAGGAACGAATAGAGGAACAGCAGGTCAAACTGGGCGTTATAGGCCGCGAGCATCGTGCCGGGCGTCAGGAGCGCGGCCAGCAGCTCGGCAAAGGCCTGCTTGCCGATCCCCTCTTCGCGGAGCAGCTCGTCCGTGATGCCCGTCAGCTCCACGATGCGCGGCGGCAGGCTGCGCGTGCAGCGGATGAACTCATCGACCTCCTCCGTGCCGGAGGCGGTCAGGCGGATGGCGGAAAATTCAATGATCTCATCGCGCTGCCAGCTCAGGCCGCTCGTTTCCGTGTCGAACACGAGGACGGAGTCGCAGCGCGAGAACAGCGATTGCAGGGAATCAGACATGATTGGCCTCCATTCCGGAAAAATCCGTAATTCTGAGGCGATTATAGCATGTTTTTCCATGCTTGACAAATGGTTCCTTTTCGGGTATACTGAATTTACCGCAAAACAAATCCTTCTTCGGGGGGTCGGATGCTTCCGGCTGAGATTGGGCGAAGTCACGCCCTGACCCGCAAACCTGACACGGATCATGCCGTCGTAGGGAAAGAGGTCTTCCGCACTGCTTTCCAAGAACGGTTTGCAGCGCGGAATTTTTGTTTTGGAGGAATCCTCTATGTCCGTTCCCTCTCGCCGTATGGGACTGCGCCGCCTTGTGGAGTGCGCCGTGCTCATCGCTATCGGCACCGTTCTCAGTCTGTTCGAGTTCTCCGGCCCTTGGGCCCTTGGCGGCGGCATCACCGTGTGCAGCATGCTCCCGCTCGTCCTGATCTGCCACCGCCACGGCACGAAGTGGGGCATCAGCTCCGCCCTGGTCTACGGCGTGCTGCAGATGTTCCTCGGTATGAAGAACGTCATGTACGGCCGCAACTTCTGGGAAGTGCTTGCCATCATCCTGCTGGACTACGTTGTCGCGTTCGGCGTCATCGGCCTTGCCGGTATCTTTGACAAGTGCATCAAGAACCGCCCCGTGTCCATCGCCGTCGGCAGTGTGTTTGCCACGCTGCTGCGTCTGGCCTGCCACTTCGTGTCCGGCTGGATCATCTGGGAGGCCCTGTGGCCGAACGAGCTGGGCTGGGCTTCCCCGCTGTGGTCCCTTGCCTACAACGCCAGCTACATGATCCCCGAAATGATCATCACGACCGTCGCCGCCGTCGCCCTGTACTTCCCGCTGAAGAAGTACTACTACGGCGAGGACCTGAAGTAAGAAGGCTGCACCGCGCCCCGCGGCCGGTGCTTCCGATAACTCTCATTTCTGAATCGCTCTCCCCCACGCAAATGCCCACAAAATGCCGCCGGTCTTCCCCCACAGAAGACCGGCGGTCATTTTATTGCGTTATTGCGGCAACTGCACAGATCACCAGATTTGTCATTGCGAGGAGGCGCAGCCGACGTGGCGCCCTGAGCGCGAAGCGCGAGGAAGTGCCCTTGGGGTGCAATCTCGGGAAGGCACTACCAGTCCGTATCGGCCGCCGCTACAGACGCAATCGGTTCTCACCATTTTTCGATAACCGGTACGGGTCGTAAGTGCCGCTCCCCTACAATGGCCCACATAAAAGAATCCCGGACGGCGAACCGTCCGGGATATCGTTGTTCTGTTGGTGCGGATCAATACATGCCGCCCATGCCGCCTGCATTGGCTGCGGCAGCTGCTGCGGCGTCGGCTGCGGGATCGGGCTTGTCGGCCACGATGGACTCAGTCGTCAGGACGCAGGCGCCGATGGACGCTGCGTTCTCAAGTGCGGTGCGGGTGACCTTCGTCGGATCGACGATACCGGCGGGGATCATGTCGCAGTAGGTGGCGCTGTAGGCATTGTAGCCGAAGCCGACCTTGCGGCTGTTCTTGATCTTCTCGAAGACGACGGAGCCGTCGACACCGGCGTTCTCGGCGATCTGGCGGACAGGAGCCTGCAGCGCCTTGACGATGATGGACGCGCCGGTCTTCTCATCGCCGGACAGCTTGGCAACGAGCTTCTCGACAGCGGGGATGGCGTTGACGAACGCGGTGCCGCCGCCGGCGACGATGCCTTCCTCCACGGCAGCGCGCGTGGCGTTCAGGGCGTCCTCGACGCGGAGCTTCTGCTCCTTCATGGCAGTCTCGGTCTGTGCGCCGACACGGATGACGGCGACGCCGCCGGACAGCTTGGCAAGACGCTCCTGCAGCTTCTCACGGTCGTACTCGGACGTGGTCACGCCGATGGCAGCCTTGATCTCGTGGATGCGGTTCTGGATCTCCTCGGAGTTGCCGCAGCCGTCGACGATAACGGTGGTGTCCTTGTTGACCTTGATCTGGCGGGCACGGCCGAGGTCGGAGAGCTGAGCCTCCTGCAGGTTCATGTTCAGCTCGTTTGCGAAGTAGGTGCCGCCGGTCAGGATGGCGATATCGCGGAGCATTTCCTTGCGGCGATCGCCGAAGCCGGGCGCCTTGACGCAGACGCAGTTGAAGCTGCCGCGCAGACGGTTGACGAGCAGGGTGGACAGCGCATCGCCCTCGACGTCCTCGGCGATGATGACGAGCTTCTGGCCCGCCTTGACGATCTGCTCCAGAACGGGCAGGATGTCCTGAATGGAGGAGATCTTCTTATCGGTGATGAGCAGGTACGGATCATCGACAACAGCTTCCATCTTGTCGGTGTCGGTGACCATATACGGGGAGATATAGCCGCGGTCGAACTGCATGCCTTCGACAACATCGAGGCCGGTCTCGGCGGTCTTGGACTCTTCGATGGTGATGACGCCAGCGGCCGTGACCTTCTCCATGGCCTCGGCGATCAGCTTGCCGATCTCCTCGTCGCCGGAGGAGACGGTGCCGACACGGGCGATGTCTGCGCTGCCGTTCACGGCCTGCGAGTTGGCCTTGATGGCCTCGATGGCGGCGTCAACGGCCTTCTGCATGCCCTTGCGCATGACCATGGGGTTCGCACCGGCGCTGACGTTCTTCAGGCCCTCGCGGATGATGGCCTGTGCCAGCAGGGTGGCGGTGGTGGTGCCGTCGCCTGCGACGTCGTTCGTCTTCGTAGCGACTTCACGGACGAGCTGAGCACCCATATTCTCAAACGGATCCTCGAGCTCGACTTCCTTGGCGATCGTCACGCCGTCGTTCGTGATGAGCGGGGAACCATATTTCTTCGCCAGGACAACGTTGCGGCCCTTCGGGCCGAGGGTGACCTTGACGGTATCTGCGAGCTGGTCAATGCCGGACTGCAGCTTCTTACGGGCGTCTTCGCCGAATTCAATCATTTTTGCCATGATATTTTAAGCCTCCTGAATTATTCTACGATCGCGAGGATCTCGGACTGGCGGACGATGGAATACTCCACATCCTCGACCTTGACCTCGGTGCCAGCATACTTCGCGACGACGACCTTGTCGCCGGGCTTCACGACCATCTTGACCTCGTTTCCGTCCACGACACCGCCGGGGCCGACTGCCACGACTTCGGAAACAACGGGCTTTTCCTTCGTAGCGGTGGAGAGGATAATGCCGGAAGCGGTGGTCTCCATGGCTTCCACAGGCTTGAGCAGAACACGATCTGCAAGGGGTACCAGTTTCATGATGCTAACCTCCAATATAATGTCTGATGGTCTCCCATCTTTGATTACGGGCTTGAATTTAGCACTCAATTCATCTGAGTGCTAACACCCTATATAATACCCATTTCCGGAAGAAAGTCAAGAGGAAAAAATGAAAAATTTGTGACAAATTTCAAAATTCTCCCGCCCCGGACGCCCGGTTTGGGCATTTGAGTTTGCGGCAATCTCAGTAGAGGCCATCGAAACGGACGAGCTGCCAATAAAGGAATGCACCGATTGCGTCTGTAGCGGCGGTCACTGCGCAGCCGTTGGCGGCTCTGCCGCCTTACGGATGCGGCGTGCCCTTTACGGGCAGTGACCGCCTTGTACAGGGACATTTAACCGCAGGAGGGCGCTGGTGCACCTCGCGCTTCCCTGACGTGTCATTGCGAGGAGCGAAGCGACGTGGCAATCTCGCAGCACCAAGTTGGATAACAGGAAAGCCATCGGCGAAATCGTGAGTGCCTTCCCGAGATTGCCGCGTCGGCCTGCGGCCTCCTCGCAATGACAAACCTTCGGCATTCACCGTTTTACTGACAGCCTGTTTCTTACGCAGGTGCAGCGCCGGGCCCGGCTGTCCCCTCCCCTACAAGACGCGTGCGTCCGGCACGACTTTCTGTTTTCCGGTTGTGCTTTGCGGCGTTTTTCGATATAATAGAAAAGGAGGAACACAGATTGTCAAAAAACGCTCAGCTGAAAGTTACGGAGGGAAGGAAAGTGTGAAAGGAAACCGTCAGGGTGTCCTTTCGCGTTTGATCCCCCGCCGCAGCGGCAGAATTGCAAAATCATGCTGCAAAAATTGATTTTGCAATTCGGAAAGGCCTCAGCTTGGCGAAAAGTCCGAAAGGACTTTTTTGACAAGCTGAGGACAATGTCCGGAAAGGAGATCCTGCGATGGAACGAAACATTCTGGCGGTCGGCGACGTGGTCGCGCCCGCCGGTGTCAAATATTGCAAGGCGGCGCTCCCGCGGCTGCGCCGGGAGCTGTCGGTCGATTTCTGCGTTGTGAACGGTGAGAACGCCGCCGTGCTGGGCATGCTGCCCGCGCAGGCGGAGGAGCTGCTGAGCGCCGGGGCCGACGTCATCACCATGGGGAACCACACCTGGGGCAGGCGTGAGCTCGTGCCCTATCTTGAGCGGTCGCGCGAGGTGCTGCGCCCGGCAAATCTGCCGCAGCAGCAGCCCGGCCGCGGCTGGGGCGTGTTTGAAACGCCGTTCGGCGACGTGGCCGTCATCGACCTCATCGGCCGGTGCGGCATGGACTACACGCCGGACAACCCCTTCCAGCTCGTCGAGCGCATCCTGCGCAAAATTCAGACAAAGCTCATCCTTGTGGAGCTGCACGCCGAGGCCACGTCGGAAAAGCTGGCCATGGGCCGGATGCTCGACGGGCAGGTCAGCGCCGTCTGGGGCACGCACACCCATGTGCCGACGGCGGACACGATGATCCTGCCGCAGGGCACGGGCTATGTGACGGATCTCGGCATGACCGGCCCGCGCGACTCCGTGCTCGGCATCCGGCCGGAGCTGTCCATCCGGCGCTTCCGGGGCGATCTGCCCAGCCGCTATGAGCCCGCGCCCGGCCCGTGCAAGCTCGAGGCCTGCCTGTTTACGATCGACGACGCTACCGGCCGCTGCACGGCCGTCAGGAGGGTGGATATCCATGGTTAAGCTGCTGCATGCGGCGGATCTGCATCTTGATTCCGCCTTTTCGGCCCTGCCGCCGGAGAAGGCCGCCCAGCGCCGCGCCGAGCAGAGGCTCGTGCTCGAGCGGCTGACCGCGCTGTCTGAGGGCTGCGCGGCCGTGCTGCTGGCGGGCGACCTGTTTGACAGCGCCCGTGTCTACCGTGACACGCTCGAGGCGCTCCGGGCCGCGCTGGCGGCCTGCCGCTGCCCCGTTTTTATCGCGCCCGGCAACCACGACGCTCTGCTGCCCGGCTCGCCGTACCTGGAAAACGGTTGGCCCGAAAACGTCCATATCTTCCGCACGGCGGAGCCGGAGCGCGTCAGCCTGCCGGAATTTGACGTCTATGGCGCGGGCTTCCTGCGCGCGGAGATGCCCGCCATGCTGGACGGCTTCCGCGCCGCGGACCCTTCGCGTCTGAATATTCTCGTCCTGCACGGCGACGCCGAGAACCCTGCCTCGCCCTATGACCCCGTCTCGTCTGCTGCGCTGGCGGCCTCCGGGCTGGATTATGCCGCCCTTGGCCACATCCACCGCCGCGGCGAGCGGCGCGACGGCGGCACGCTGTGCGCGTGGCCCGGCTGCCTGATGGGCCGGGGGTTCGACGAATGCGGCGAGAAGGGAGCTCTGCTCGTTTCGGCCGAAAAGGGTGCCTGCCGCACGGAATTTGTGCCCTGCGGGGCGCGGCGCTATGAGCGCCTTTCCGTCCCGGCCGGAGATGATGCGCTTGCCGCCGTCCGCGCGGCCCTGACGCCGGAGCTCGAGGGCAGCTGCTGCCGCATCGAGCTGACGGGTGAGGCGGCCCCCGTCGATCTTGCCGCCCTGCAGGCGGCGCTGGAGGCGCAGTTTTTCAGTCTGGACCTGCGTGACCGCACGCGGCCGAAGCAGGACCTTTGGGAGGCCTGCGGCGAGGACACACTGCGCGGTCACTTCCTCGACGGACTGCACGCGCAGTTTGAGGCCGCAGAAACAGACGAAAGGAGGCAGGTCGTCGCGCGCGCTGCGCGGCTCGGCCTTGCCCTGATGGACGGACGGGAGGTGCCGCTGTGATCCTGCTGCAATTACGGGCAAACTTCGGCAAACTGCACGGCACGCTGACCCTGCATGAGGGGCTCAACGAGCTGTGCCTGCCGAACGAAGCCGGGAAATCGACGTGGAGCGCCTTCCTGCTGGCGATGCTCTATGGCATCGACACGCGTGAGCGCGCCACGCGGGAAAACCAGAATCTGCCCGCCAAGGAGCGCTACCGTCCGTGGGACGGCAGCTCCATGGAGGGCGCGATCGACCTGGTCTGGAACGGCCGCGCCGTCACGATCGAGCGGCGCTCGCAGGGCCGGACGCCCATGGGCGTGTTCCGCGCCTATGAGACGGAGAGCGGCACACCCGTGCCGGAGCTGACGGCCGAGAACTGCGGCCGCACGCTGTGCGGTGCAGAGCGGAGCGTGTTTGAGCGAACGGCCTTCGTGCGGCAGCTCGGCATGGCCGTTTCGAGCGACGCCCAGCTCGAGCAGCGGCTGAGCGCCCTTGTCACCACCGGTGAGGAAGGCCCGTCGGCCTCCGCGCTGGAGAAGAAGCTGCGCGACCTGAAGAACAAATATACCTACCGCACCGGTCTGATGCCCCGGCTGCAGGCCCGGCGGGACGAGCTGCAGGCACAGCTTTCCGCCCTGCGCGCCGCACAGGCAGAGGCCATGGACCTGAGCGCCGCCTGCGCCGGGGCCGAGGCCGCGCGCAGCCGCCTGCAGGACCTTCGCGCCCGTATCGAGCGGGCGCAGGCTGCCCGCCGCCGCGCCGGTCTGACGGAGCTGCAGGAGCGCGAAACGGCACTTGCCGCCCGCTGCGCCGCGCTGGCGGAGCAGACTGCGGGGCTTCCGGATGAGCAGATGCTGCAGCTCCTGGCCCGCAGTCTGGAGGACGCCGCCGAGCGCCTGCAGACGGCCCAGCTCGACGCCGCCATCGGCGTGAAGCTGCCGGAAAAGCCTGAGGACCTGCCCGGCTTTGCTGGCTGCGGCCCGGACGAGGCCGCGCAGCGCGCGCGGGAGGTACAGGTGCAGTGGAACGTGCTCCACGCCGTCCGCGTGCCGAAAAAACTCCCGATCCTGCTGCCGTGCGCCGCCGCAGTGCTGGCGGGCGCGGGGCTGTGCTTTGTTTCGCTGCCCATCGGCCTTGCCGTCGCCGGAGCTGGGCTTGCCGCCGTCGTCCTCTCGCTGGTCCTGCTGCGGAGGAAGGCCGTGCAGGCCGAGCGGGCCGCCGAACAGGCAGAGGACCTGCTCCGGCCGTTCGGGACGGACGATCCCGCCGCGCTCTCCGGGCTTGCCGCCCGGCAGGGAGAGGCCCGCACGCAGTGGCAGCAGGCCCGGCAGGCTGCGGAACGGCAGCAGCGGCTGCTGGAGAAGGCCGTGACGGCCCGGCAGGCGGAGCTGAACGATCGTATCGGCGCGGTCGCCCGCTTTGCGCCCGGCACACAGGGACTCTCCGCGGCCCGCAGCGCGCTGCAGGAGGCCCGGCAGACGCAGGAGGCCGCTGCGGCCGCAAATCGCGAGCGCGAGGCCCTGCACCGGCAAATCGAGGCCATGGCCGACATCGTCGGCAGCGCGCCCGCCGATGCCGCACCGGACGAGGAGGCGCTGCGCTATGATCCCGCCGAGATCAGCCGCCGCCTTGAGCAGGCCGACGAGGCGCTTGCCTCGCTCCGCGCCCGTCTGGCCCACAAGCGCGGGCAGATCTCCGCGCAGGGAGACGCCGTGCGCATCGAGGCGGAGCTGGAGCAGCTCGGCCGCCGGATCGCCGACGCCGAGGAGGCAAACGCCGCCGTGGAGCTGGCGTCCGAGGCCCTGCGCCGCGCCGATGAGACGCTCCGCGCGCGCTTCTCGCCGCAGATCACGGCCGAGGCGGGGCATATTCTCGCCGAGCTGACAGAAAATAAGTATCCCCGCGTGCTGCTGGAGCCGGACATGCATCTGTCCGTGCGCGAGGCGGACGGGCAGGTCATGCGTCCCGCCGCCGCCATGAGCTGCGGCACGGCGGATCAGATGTATCTTGCGCTGCGGCTGGCCATGTGCCGCCGTCTGCTGCCGCCGGATGCGCCGATGGTGCTCGACGACGCGCTCGTGAACTTTGACCCCGTGCGCACCCGCGCCGCCCTGCGCGTGCTGCGGGAGGAGCCGCGGCAGATCCTGCTGTTCACCTGCCGCCCGCTGACGCAGGAGGAGGAATGACCCATGTATTTTGATTCGCACGCCCATCTGGACGACGCGCATTTTGACGGCGACCGCGCGGCCATTTTGGACGATCTCAAAAACCACGGCGTGACCATGGTGATGAACGTCGGCTGCGACCTGCCGTCCTCGGAGCGGTCTGTGCGGCTGGCGGAGCAGTATCCGTTCCTCTATGCCGCCGTCGGCAGCCACCCGGACGACGCCGATCATGTCGACGGCGCCCTGCTTGCCCGCTACCGCGCCCTGTGCGCCTCGCCGCGCGTGCGCGCCATCGGCGAGATCGGGCTGGACTATCATTATGAGGACGTGCCCCGCGCGCAGCAGCGCGTGGCCTTTGAAAAGCAGCTTTCGCTGGCCGAGGAGCTCGGCCTCCCCGTCATCGTGCACGAGCGTGAGGCCCACGGCGACGCCATGGACATCCTGCGCGCCCATCCGCGGGCGACGGGCGTCTTCCACTGCTTCTCCGGCTCGCCGGAAATGGCGCTGTGGCTCGTCGAGCGCGGGTGGTACATCGGCTTTACCGGCGTTGTGACGTTCAAAAACGCCCGCCGCGCCGTCGAGGCCGTGCAGGCCCTGCCGCTTGACCGCATCCTGATCGAGACGGACTGCCCGTATATGGCCCCGGAGCCGTACCGCGGCCGCCGTAACGACAGCCGCTATGTGCCGCTCGTTGCGGCGAAGATCGCGGCCCTGCGCGGCCTGACCCCGGAGGAGGCGGGCGCGCTGACCGCCGCCAACGCGCGGCGGCTGTTCCGCATCCCGGACGGAGAGGAGGCGAGTGCATGCGTCACGCCCTGATCACCGGCGGCAGCCGGGGCATCGGCGCGGCCGCCGTGCGCGCCTTTACGGCCGCTGGCTACGCCGTGAGCTTCTTCTATGAGAAAAACGACGCGGCGGCAGCCGCTGTTTCGGCCGAGACCGGCGCAGAGGCCGTCCGCTGCGACGTGGCAGATGCACAGGCTGTGCAGGATGCCGTTTCGCGCCTGCCGGAGACGGACGTGCTCGTGAACAACGCGGGCATCTGCCACTATGGCCTGATCTCTCAGATCACGCAGGCACAGTGGGACCGGCTGTTCGCCGTGAACGTCGGCGGCATCTACCACTGCGTGAACGCCGTCCTGCCCGCCATGCTGCACAGGCAGAGCGGCTGCATCCTCAACGTCTCGTCCATGTGGGGGCAGGTCGGCGCATCGTGCGAGGCGTGCTACTCCGCCACGAAGGGCGCGGTGCTCGCCCTGACAAAGGCGCTGGCGCAGGAGCTGGGGCCGTCCGGCATCCGCGTCAACTGCGTTTCCCCCGGCGTCATCCTGACGGACATGGTCGCAAACGTCGCGCCGGAGGTGCTTGCGGAGCTGGCGCAGGAGGCTCCGCTCGGCAAAAACGGCACGCCGGAGGACGTGGCACGGGCCATGGTCTATCTTGCGGAGGCGGAGTTTGTCACGGGGCAGAACCTGCCGGTGAACGGCGGCTTTGTGCTCTAAGGAAGCTCTGAATCCGGAATTCCGGAAAATGGGCCTTGACGTGCTCCGTTTTCTGCGATATAGTGTAGTTGGTGCGGTAGGGCCGTACCTTTCCGAATACAGATAGAAAGTAGAGAGTTTCCCTATGACAGTGCTTCTGAAGGTCTTCACTCTGCTCGGCGGGCTTGCGTTCTTCCTCTATGGCATGAACGTGATGTCCGGCGGACTGGGTAAGCTGGCAGGCGGCTCGCTGGAGCGCTCCCTCAAGACGATGACGAAGAACCGCTTCGCGGGCATGGCGCTCGGCGCGGTCATCACCATCGCCATCCAATCCTCGTCCGCCATGACGGTCATGCTCGTCGGTCTGGTCAACTCGGGCATCATGCAGCTCGGGCAGACGATCGGCGTCATCATGGGCTCAAACATCGGCACGACGCTCACGCCGTGGATCCTGTCGTTGTCCGGCGTGAACGGCACGGGCTGGATCCAGCTGCTCAAGCCGGAGAATTTCTCCCCGATCATCGCGTTTATCGGCGTTGTGCTCATCATGATGTGCAAAAAGCCCCGCAAGCGCGACATCGGCAAGATCATGGTCGGCTTCGCCGTTCTGATGTACGGCATGACGCTCATGGGAAGCTCCGTTTCCGGTCTGGAGAATTCCAAGGCCTTTACGAGCATCCTGACCGCGTTTGAGAACCCGCTGCTCGGCGTGCTCGTCGGCGCAGTCGTCACGGGCGTGATCCAGTCCTCCGCCGCCTCCGTCGGCATTCTGCAGACGCTGGCCGCCACGGGCCAGATCTCCTATGGCGTTGCCATTCCGATCATCATGGGCCAGAACATCGGCACCTGCGTCACGGCGCTCATCTCGTCCATCGGCGTCAACAAGAACGCCCGCAAGGTCGCCGTCGTGCACATCACGTTCAACCTCATCGGCACGGTGGTGTGCCTGTGCCTGTTCTACGGTCTGCACGCCATCTTCCATTTCGCCTTTGTGGCCACGCCGATCAATGCCGTCGGCATCTCAGCCGTGCACACGATTTTCAATGTCTTCACCACGGCGCTGCTGTGCCCGTTCACGAAGCAGCTCGAGCGCTTCGCCAATTTTGTCATCCGTCCCTCCAAGAAGGAGGAAACCTACGCCTTCCTCGACGAGCGCCTGCTCGGCACGCCGTCTATCGCTGTCGGCGAGGCCAGTGACATGACGGTCAAAATGGCGACCCTCGCCCGCACGACGATTCTCTCGGCCATCAGTATCTGCCAGCGCTACGACCAGAAGGTGGCAGACGAAATTCTGAAGCACGAGGACGAGCTGGACCTCTACGAGGACAAGCTCGGCACCTTCCTCGTCAAGCTCTCAAGCCGCTCGCTGTCCATCGCGGACTCGCGGAAGGTTTCGAACATGCTGCACACCATCGGCGATTTCGAGCGTCTGGGCGACCACGCCGTCAACCTGCGCAAGACGGCTGAGGAGATCCACGACAAGCACATCGTTTTCTCCGAGGATGCCGCTGCGGAGCTGCAGAACCTGACGAACGCTCTGACGGAGATTCTGGAGCTGACCATCGATGCCTTCCGCGAGCACAACCTCGAAATGGCGCGCCACGTTGAGCCGCTGGAGCAGGTCATCGACTGCCTGATCTCCGCCGCCAAGTCGACGCACGTCGAGCGCCTGCAGAGCGGCAAGTGCACGATCCAGAACGGCTTCGTGCTCAATGACCTGCTGACGAACTACGAGCGCGTGTCCGACCACTGCTCGAACATCGCCGTCTCTCTCATCGAGACGAGCGCGGGCAGCTTCGACACGCACGAGTATCTCTCCGAGGTCAAGGAGGGCGGCAGCAAGGACTATACCGACCTCTACCACGCCTATACAAAGAAGTACGCGCTGCAGTAAGCGCATAGGACCGGGACACGCCGCAAGACGTGCCCCGGTTTTGTTATGCGATATACTGCCGTAAGGGCGGGGACAGCCGGACCCTGGCGAAATCGCAGGTGCCTGCTAGAGATTCCCACGTCGCTTCGCTCCTCGGAATGACACGGGAGGGCGGCACTCGCAAGCTCGGCGCTGCGCCCCTCCGAATGGGAAAGGCACCCAAGTTTGTCATTGCGAGCCTTGCGGAGCAAGGCGCGGCAATCTCGCAGTACCGGCCGGAGCACGGGAAAGCCCCGGCGAAGTCGAAGGTGCCTACTTGAGATTGCCGCGTCGGGCTTGCGCCCTCCTCGCAATGACACGGGAGGGAGGCGATTGCAAGCTTGCCAATGCGCCCCTCCGGATGTAGCTGGCCCCCAGATTTGTCATTGCGAGGCGCCGCAGGAGCCGCGGCGCAGGCCTTCCCGCAGGGAAAGGCCGAGAGCCATCGCCATATCAGCGCCGTTTCCTCTATTTCTCATCTTTTTCGCACTTTTTGCAGGATGTTAAACGTTTTCGTCATGGTGCACAAATTATGGGGCCACTTTTTGGCGGTTCAATGCATTGCAGAGCGCGGCAGGATATGCTACAATTTATGGTATTAAGGTAGGCGCCGCTACTCCACCCCGTTAGCGGCGGACCGCCGGATAAGGAGGAATCACCCACCGCAGGCTTGCGGTGCGGCAGTGTGGAGACCTGCCGTAATGCATCCGCGCTTCGCGCGCCGATGTGAGGTCCGGGCAAGCGGAGGCTCCCGGATCAGAGCCGGTAGCATGGCAAATGTTACGCTGAAAAACATCAAAAAGATCTACCCCAACGCCGACACGAAGAAGAAAAAGAAGAAGAAGGAGCACACCTCTGACGAGCCGAAGGCCAATCTTCAGATCACGGACGAAGGCGTCGTCGCCGTTCAGGAATTCAGCCTGGACATCGCGGACCGTGAGTTCATCGTTCTCGTCGGCCCGTCCGGCTGCGGCAAGTCCACGACGCTCCGCATGATCGCCGGTCTGGAAGAGATCACGGACGGCGAATTGTACATCGGCGACCGTCTGGTGAACGACGTGGCCCCGAAGGACCGCGACATCGCCATGGTCTTCCAGAACTATGCTCTGTACCCCCACATGACCGTGTATGAAAACATGGCATTCTCCCTGAAGCTGAAGAAGGTCCCGAAGCAGGAGATCGACAAGAAGGTCCGCGAGGCCGCCGAAATTCTCGGCATCACGGAATACCTCGACCGCAAGCCGAAGGCCCTGTCCGGCGGCCAGCGCCAGCGCGTCGCCATCGGCCGCGCCATCGTCCGCAATCCGCAGGTCCTGCTGATGGACGAGCCGCTGTCCAACCTCGACGCCAAGCTCCGCAACCAGATGCGCGCTGAGATCATCAAGCTCCGCTCCCGCATCAACACCACATTCGTCTACGTCACCCACGACCAGACGGAGGCCATGACGCTCGGTGACCGCATCGTCATCATGCGCGACGGATTCATCCAGCAGATCGGCACCCCGCAGGAGGTCTTCAACCATCCGAAGAACCTGTTCGTCGCGGGCTTCATCGGCACGCCGCAGATGAACTTCTTCCCGGACGCCAAGCTGACCGTGAAGGACGGCAAGTACGTCGTCGAGCTGCTCGGCAAGTCCATCGTCCTGCCGGAGGACAAGCAGGCCGCCCTGCGCGCCCGCAAGCAGCCGGAAGGCACCGTCACCGTCGGTGTCCGTCCCGTGCACCTCTCCCTGCATCAGGAGGGCTTCCCCGCAACGATCGACGTCTCCGAGATGATGGGCAGCGAGATGCACCTGCATATGACCGTCTCCGGCCACGATGTCATCGCCGTCATCCCGACGGCCGGCCTCAGCCTCGACGATGTCCGCGCAGGCGGCACGGCGCACTTCACGTTCGATCCGGAGCTTATGCACCTGTTCGATCCGAAGACGGAAGAGAACCTCTTCCCCGTGGAAAACAGCAAGGCAAAGGTCTGATCCAGACCATCCCCAGGCGGGCGGCACTGCCGCCCGCTTGAGCTTGTCAAAAAAAGATTTTTGACAAGCTCTCAAACGAGACCCGTTTCACTGGGCTCTCGTTTGAAAGG
>ENA-UOJV01001670-UOJV01001670.1-human-gut-metagenome-genome-assembly--contig:-C82-NODE-1670-length-22658-cov-21.449763_pt1 | contig 22658 bp, 21 predicted proteins | sample MGYA00242356_ERZ723903 | MGnify/ENA metagenome assembly ERZ723903
ACCGGATGCTGTTTTCGGTCTCCGGTCACTCCTGTTCTTTTACATATTTATCCGCCATTCACTTTTCTAACACGGAGGACTGCTCAAATGGACGAGTTGAATCCTACGGTGCGCGAACAGGAGATCTACGAGGAGATGGAACTGACCCCGGAAATGATTAAGTCCATCCGAACCCTCTGTGCGACCTGTCTGCGGCATTTCGTAGAAGCCAAGGCTTTCAAAATCGCTCTCGTGCCGAGCGCAGACAGGAGTATGGACACCTGCACCGTCTGCCAGACCCGGCGCGGTCACGATTATGTTGTCATGCACCGCTGATGCCGGTGCTTCATTCCAATCATGGGAGGTGATGCTCGTACCGTATAAATAAAACAGCTTTCATATTTTAACAGAAGTCTGCTGCCTAGGAGGTACAGCGGGCTTCTTACATATCCAGATGGAGGTTTCGCAATTGGAATCCACTCTGAAATTCCAACGCGGAGACATCTACTTCGTCCGACTTGACAGCAGCACAGGTTCCGAACAAAACGGAACCCGCCCTGCGGTCATCCTGCAAAACGATGTAGGAAACACCCATTCACCGACTTTGATCGTTGCGACTTTGACAAGTAAGACAGAAAAGAAAGCTGCACAGCCGACTCATTGTCTGGTGGAACCGGAAAAGCTGGAGCCATCCATTGTTCAGGCCGAACAGATCTTCACCATCGACAAGAGCCGTGTCCAGAATTTTGTTGGGCACCTCACCCCGGAAGAAATGAGCCGGGTCGATGATGCCGTAAAGATCAGCCTTGCCCTGAACCCGATGGGGAGTATCCAGAAGCTCAAACCTATCATCCGCTCTGCAGCGGCTTACGCGCCGCCTGAAGTGGTTGACGGTAAGCCGCCCGTTTATCCCTATACGTCCATCAAATCCGATTTTGAGGACGCAGAGACGGTCGAAGAAATGATGTTATACACCGAACTGCAATCCGCTGTTCATGCCATGATCCAGCGGCTCGAATACAGCTTCACCTTTAATCCCAGCCTGCTCACCAGCCCGAAGCGTAAGAAGCAGGTGGCTGAGATTCTGACTGAAGCCGAAAAATACATTTGGCGAATCAAGGAGGAAATGCGATGCGCCTGAAAAACGACACGAACAATTTTGCCGCTTCTTTCAATATCACCCCGCCTTACCAGATGCTGGTGCTTCACAGCAAGATGCTGATTTATCCCCGTGAACTTTATCAGCGGGGCGTACAGCGCAAACGGGTGGAAATGATTGCTGCGGACTTCAACGAATATGTTGCGAACGAACCGAAGGTCAGTTTCCGCAACGGTAAGTATTATGTGGTGGACGGTCAGCACACTATCGAGGGGCGCATCCTCCGTAACGGCGGCAAAGACCTGCCGATTCTCTGTAAGGTCTACACCGGCCTGACGATGGAGCAGGAAGCCCTGTTCTTTGCTGAACAGAACGGTCACTCCGCACCGCTTACTGCTGGCATCAAGCTGCGCGCCAAGGTCGTGGGCGGCGATGCACCTTCCAAAGCATTTCTCGCAGCCACCAACCGGGTTGGTCTGGCGTTCAACTATGACAGCCTGCAGCTGAGCGACTACCGCATCAGCTGTGTGGGCACCGCTCTCAAGCTGTACAACCAGATGGGCGAAAAAATCTACTGCGAATCCCTGCGGCTGATCGTCGCCGCATGGGAGGGTAAGCCTGATTCATTCCGGGCATCTGTCCTGCGGGGCGTGATGCACTTCGTAGAACTGTATCACGGTGAGTTCAGCGAGGAACGGCTCATCCGTGCGCTGGGCAACGTCCATCCTATGGAGATCTACCGTGTCGGCAGGGATAATCCCGCCAAGCTGCCCGGATGGAAGAAATACGTTTTCCCCATCTACATGGCCTACAACGGCAAAGGTCGCAAGGACGCTCTGTCGATGAAGTTCTAAAACATATTCTCTCTGCCAAGGGGCATCTGCAAGCTGCGGATGTCCCTTGTTACATATTGAAAATTACAATATATAGGAGTGATGATACAATGGTCGATAAGTTTTCGCAGGTCGCTGGCAACGTTCCGGTGACCAATAACGACCCGAATCGCCGATATACCGTTATCAATGGCTATCCTGTCGTCCTCAATTTTGCAAAAGAACCCAATCCGGGTGTCTTTGAGCGTGTCCGTGACATCCTGCTCGCCACCAGCTATACCAAAAAGACCAGCTGACATCGTGGACGAGGACAAAAGAACGCGCTATACTGAGGATGGCAGTGGTATTCGGAGCAATCCATGAACCACGACCAACCGTTCTTTGATAACCGAATATCGTTCATCCTCGCTTTTATAGCGAAAGTGAGGAACCCCCTATGACTGAAAATAAAAACCGTGTCTGCTGCCTGTACCGTGTTTCCACCGATAAGCAGGTGGATTTCAACTCGAACCATGAAGCAGACCTTCCCATGCAGCGCAAGGCGTGTCACAAATTTGCCGAAGCAAAGGGCTGGGTCATCGTCCATGAAGAACAAGAAGAAGGCGTGTCTGGCCACAAAGTCCGCGCAGAAGCCCGTGACAAGCTGCAAATCATCAAGGAATACGCCCGAAAGGGCAAATTTGATATTCTGCTGGTGTTCATGTTCGACCGTATCGGACGCATCGCAGATGAAACGCCATTTGTCGTAGAATGGTTTGTACGAAACGGCATCCGGGTATGGAGTACCCAAGAGGGTGAGCAGCGATTCGACAACCACACTGACAAATTGCTGAACTATATCCGCTTCTGGCAGGCAGACGGCGAAAGCGAAAAAACTTCTGTCCGTACCCGTACCAGCCTGCGGCAGCTTGTGGAAGAAGGACACTTCAAGGGCGGCAGTGCGCCGTATGGTTATGACCTTGTGAAAAGTGGCCGCATCAACAAGCGCAAGCACGAACTCTACGAACTGCATATCAACGAGCAGGAAGCCGAAATCGTTCGGCTGATCTTCGATAAATATGTATACGAGGGTTACGGCGCACAGCGGATTGCCACCTATCTGAACAATGCTGGATACCGTGCCCGCTCTGGAAAGTGCTGGCATCCGGGCAGCTTGCGAGGAATGGTCGGCAACCTGACCTACATGGGCGTTCTCCGCTGCGGAGATGCCCGCTCCGAATTGATGCCCGAACTCCAGATCATCCCGCAGGAGGAGTTTGAAGCTGCACAGCGTATCCGGGAAGATCGCTCTGCCCACGCAGCGGAAGAAGCCGAACACCATGTTCCTCTTCGTACCCGTGGACAGGCATTGCTTTCCAATAACGTTTACTGCGGCCACTGTGGTGCAAGGCTCGCCCTGACGACCAGCCGGAAATGGCGTAAGCTCTCCGATGGTACTCTGGACGATACGCTCCGCATTCGCTACACCTGCTACGGAAAACTCCGCAAGCAGACGGATTGCACCGGGCAGACCGGCTACACTATGCACATTCTGGATGAGATCATCGACAAGATGGTTCGCCAGATTTTCTCCCGCTTGAGAGGTATCCCAAAAGAGCAGCTTATCACCAGCCGCTATGCGAAGGAAACTGCGGAGCGCAAGAACCATCTGCAAGCCCTTCAAGCAGAACGCGACAAGGCCGAAAAAGACTTGCTCGCCTTAAAAACTGAGATTCTGGCTGTAATCAAAGGGGAGAGTGCTTTTCCGAAAGACACTCTTGCCGAGATGATCGCAGCACAGGAAAAGAAGCACACGGAGTTGGACACTCTGTGTGAAGAAGCCAGTGCAGAACTGGAGCGAAACGCTGAATTGATGGCAAATGTATCGCAGCTGTACGAAGAATTGATCTCTTACGCAGACCTGTACGATAGTGCCAGCTTTGAAGCAAAAAAGATGATCGTCAGCCAGCTTATCCGCAGGGTAGAAGTTTATCGCGGATACCAAATCCATGTGGACTTCAACTTTGATCTTGCACAGTATTTGGAGAATAGCGATGAACTTGCTTGCTGACAAACACAAAAACACCGTTGACTTCGATTTGAAATCAACGGTGTTTGTAACTCTTATTTGAGCCAATGGTGGAGAATACCGGGATCGAACCGGTGACCTCTTGCATGCCATGCAAGCGCTCTCCCAGCTGAGCTAATCCCCCATAGCTGGCGTGTCATTCCTGACGACGCATATTATTATACCAGCCAAAAGGAGAGTTGTCAATAACTTTTTTATTTTTTGTGAGCGACGCTGCGGCGGGTGCTGCGCTTGTAGTAGAACAGGTACTGCTGTACGATGCCAGCCTGCTGACCATAGGAAGGAAAAGGGTCGCGGCCGCCGAATTCCTCATCAATGAGTCGCTGTATCCAAACATCAATGGGAGCCATCGCGGTACGGCCATAGCCAAAGAGGCAGACGCAGTTTGCTACCTTTTTGCCGACGCCGTCCAGCTCGAGGAGGCGGGAAAAGAGAGCGTCGTCGGGCAGCGCTGCCAGAGCACCGAGGTCGAGTGTGCCGCTGGAAGCCTGTGCGGCAGCGTTCTGGATGTAACGGGTGCGGTAGCCCAGACCACAGCCCATCAGCTGCGCTCCAGAGAGGCCGCAGAGCTGCTGCGGGGTGGGGAAGAGGAAGACTTCATCGCCTTCGGCACTGAGCGGTTCGCCGCAGCACCGGGCAAGGCGTTCTACGGCGGTGCGGATGGCCGGAATGCTCTTGCGCTGGGAGATAAGAAAGGTGATGAGCATTTCCCATGGGTCCTGATGCAGGATTCGGATGCCCTGCCCAAATTCGAGCGATTTGTCCAGATAGCTGCTCTGTCCCGCCAAGCTGCACCGCAGCGCGGCATAGTTCCGGCCCAAATCAAAGTAGTTGGCCCAGCACTCCCAATCTGAGCCATACCATGCAGCGTCGTATTGCCCAGCGCCCAGCGGAGTCAGATAAAGGAGTGCGCCGCCGGAAAGAAAACGGTAGCGCCCGTCGGCCAGTTTCTGCGGCCGGAAGCACTGGCCGCTTTCGATGATTTTGTCGAGGTCAAAGTCGTCCTGGATGGTGACGAGCTGATGGGTAAGGGGAACGGTATGCATGGAAAACTCCTTTTTGGAAAAATTGTGGCGATGCCCGATTCGAGGTGGAAACTGATTTCTATCCGTACCCTTTGCGGGGAGGGCAACCTTGATGCTGAAAAGACCGGCGTGGTTGTGACAATTTCTATCTGCGCCCTCGGTGAAGAGGACGTCTTGGTTACGCCTTTGAGAACCGCGATATGATTATTATGTTATTCTATCCACACCCCTCAAATAGGAGCGACTTCAAGTCGAAGAATGCACCGGGGAACACAAACTGATTTCAACCAACGTCTTTAAGAGACGGAATTGTAGGTCAAAATACTCGGTTCCTTAGAGAGCGCATGGCAACAACTTAATAAGAGTTTACCATATTTTTGTGTCGATTTCTACCTGCGCCCTCCGCGAGGAGGGCGACCCGGCGATCATAAAGATAACTGCCAGCCATTCAGGATTTCTATCCACGCCCTCCGCGAGGAGGGCGACGGTGAGCTTCTGCTGGTTCCCGAAAACGGCGAACTATTTCTATCCACGCCCTCCGCGAGGAGGGCGACAGTATATCGATGCCCATCTGGACGATGAAGTTCAATTTCTATCCACGCCCTCCGCGAGGAGGGCGACCCGCTTCCGTGCTGCCGTGGGTTCATGCTTCCCGATTTCTATCCACGCCCTCCGCGAGGAGGGCGACGAGTGCCGCGAACACGCCGGCCGCAACCAGTGCATTTCTATCCACGCCCTCCGCGAGGAGGGCGACGTGTTTTTCTTGACGAAGATCAGTCCGATATTCTGATTTCTATCCACGCCCTCCGCGAGGAGGGCGACAGAGTGCGCTTTCTCAGGTCATCGCAGCGGCACAATTTCTATCCACGCCCTCCACGAGGAGGGCGACGGCCGGCATCCAGTTCTTTGCTGTTTCGGATACTATTTCTATCCACGCCCTCCGCGAGGAGGGCGACGACCACGATATTGACCGCATTGCGGCATCTGGAGAAATTTCTATCCACGCCCTCCGCGAGGAGGGCGACTGATTTCGGCCTTGCTCATATACAGCTCCTTGGTATTTCTATCCACGCCCTCCGCGAGGAGGGCGACTGCTCGTCAGGGTCAAAGTTGCGGGCGTACTCAAATTTCTATCCACGCCCTCCGCGAGGAGGGCGACTCCAGCTCGTGCGCGGCTTCAACTCCCAGCACAAATTTCTATCCACGCCCTCCGCGAGGAGGGCGACGGGTGATGTAGTCAGCGCCCAACACATTGTCGATATTTCTATCCACGCCCTCCGCGAGGAGGGCGACGCAGGAGCCGGTAAGTGCTGAGCAGGATGTGCAATTTCTATCCACGCCCTCCGCGAGGAGGGCGACTTATCTATCAGGCCACTACCGAGGATGACCGCAAATTTCTATCCACGCCCTCCGCGAGGAGGGCGACCTGGACAGCGACATTGCGCAGATCATTTACAAAATTTCTATCCACGCCCTCCGCGAGGAGGGCGACCAGCGACAGCCCTGCATCGTGGCAAAGCTGCTGTATTTCTATCCACGCCCTCCGCGAGGAGGGCGACGAAAGAGAGGTAAAACCTTATGAGAGACAATATATTTCTATCCACGCCCTCCGCGAGGAGGGCGACCTCATCGGCGTTCTTCATGCCCCAGAACCACAGATTTCTATCCACGCCCTCCGCGAGGAGGGCGACCCTCGCCGCTTGCGCCGCGCTCCACGCTGACGCGATTTCTATCCACGCTCTCCGCGAGGAGGGCGACACCGTGCCGTCGTCAGAGACCACGAGTGTAGAGGATTTCTATCCACGCCCTCCGCGAGGAGGGCGACTCCAGCCCGTTTTTCAAGGGGAAAATTGCTGTCTTAATTTCTATCCACGCCCTCCGCGAGGAGGGCGACCAGTGTACTTTTTTAAACCGCCGGGAGAGACAACATTTCTATCCACGCCCTCCGCGAGGAGGGCGACCTATTGAGGGGGGGCAGGTTGTGACCATGGACGATTTCTATCCACGCCCTCCGCGAGGAGGGCGACCCGTACTGTAATAGCCGCTCGAACCAGCCGTACTGATTTCTATCCACGCCCTCTGCGAGGAGGGCGACTACAGGGCTGACCATCGAGCAAGAGGCAAAGGTGATTTCTATCCACGCCCTCTGCGAGGAGGGCGACGTAATACAAGCTATCAAAGGGCCATGGCAGACATATTTCTATCCACGCCCTCTGCGAGGAGGGCGACATTTTCTGCTTCTTGCATCTTGTCAAAGTACCTTGATTTCTATCCACGCCCTCTGCGAGGAGGGCGACGCGAATGACATCGAGATGGAACAAATCCGCAGGAATTTCTATCCACGCCCTCTGCGAGGAGGGCGACGCCAAAGAATCAAAAGCAACGGAGGCCAAAAAATATTTCTATCCACGCCCTCTGCGAGGAGGGCGACGTAACTGGCACGGCGGAAAAACCAGCGCCTTACATTTCTATCCACGCCCTCTGCGAGGAGGGCGACTTTTAACGAGATACACAAAACCAAAATAACCTACATTTCTATCCACGCCCTCTGCGAGGAGGGCGACGATCATCGTATAGGTCGTATGGGACTGCTTGGCAATTTCTATCCACGCCCTCTGCGAGGAGGGCGACGTAGTCAGGCTGGGCCTGCTTGGTATAGCAGGCAAGATTTCTATCCACGCCCTCTGCGAGGAGGGCGACGCCGAATTACGCCACGGTTGCCGCCGAGGTTGTCCAATTTCTATCCACGCCCTCTGCGAGGAGGGCGACGTTCGGATTCTCAACAATTTCAACAATGTCGAGTATTTCTATCCACGCCCTCTGCGAGGAGGGCGACAGCCGTTCATCGTTCAGATCACGGCCAGCAGCCTATTTCTATCCACGCCCTCTGCGAGGAGGGCGACGAACCTCATGCAGGAACTGACACGAACCTACAAGATTTCTATCCACGCCCTCTGCGAGGAGGGCGACCTACCGACTTGTCAGGCTGGCAAAGTTCGATGAATTTCTATCCACGCCCTCTGCGAGGAGGGCGACCGGTGTTGGCGTTAAGTTTTCCAGTTGTCCGAAATTTCTATCCACGCCCTCTGCGAGGAGGGCGACGAATTCCGACAAAAGTATGCAAGGATGCAGATACAATTTCTATCCACGCCCTCTGCGAGGAGGGCGACACTACGCAAGCGTAAGGACTGGAGCACACGCATGATTTCTATCCACGCCCTCTGCGAGGAGGGCGACTATGTCCCACTTGTTGCGACGAGCCCTGCATCAGCATTTCTATCCACGCCCTCTGCGAGGAGGGCGACGCACTACATCTGCACCCTGGAGGACCAAACCGGAATTTCTATCCACGCCCTCTGCGAGGAGGGCGACCAACAGTTTCAACATACTTTTCAACATCGTTATGCATTTCTATCCACGCCCTCTGCGAGGAGGGCGACCAAATTCTTTTTGGGGCAAAGTCAGCAAGCGCAAGATTTCTATCCACGCCCTCTGCGAGGAGGGCGACAGCAAAAACAGAGACAAAATCTCTATTTTCAAACAAATTATACAACATTCTGCACGAATTTAGAAGAGCCTTGATTTACAACGGGTCAAAGAGCTATCCAAATCATGCAAAATGACACAAAAATCCGGTGCGAAGGTGCCGGAAAAATACTGAGAACTCGCCCTTCGCACCGGGGTGGGAAACTCAGAACAACAGCAGGCCGTCCTGCTCGAAGGGCGGATGAACGCCGATATGCTCCACCTTGCTCTTATAGCTGTTGCCCAGCTGGTAGAAGCGCAGACTGTCCAGCGCAGGGTCGATGAGAGACGTCAGCTCCGCCTTGAGAACGGCATACTGCGCGGCATCCAGCAGACACTCGAACACGGAGTTCTGCACCCGCTGGCCGTGGTCCACACAGCGCTTGGCGACTTTGCGCAGACGTTTGCGCCCGGCAGGAGTTTCGGTATTGACGTCGTAGGTGATAAGGACCAGCATACACATCCCTCACTTCCAGAAAAATGGCGGGTAAAGCTCCATATCGCCCCGCAGGGTGCGGGCCAGAAGCAGAGCCTGCACATAAGGCACGAGGCCCCACGGAAGCTTTTCGTTCAGGAACGGGTGGGTGATAGTCTCCTGCTTGCGGGTCTGCCACCCGCCCAGAAAGGCGCGGCGGCCCTCATCGGTGAGAAGGACGGCCCCGTTCTCCTGCTTCTGGAAATGCTTCGGCGTCATGATTTTCTGGTTGATGCAGGAGAGCACGAAGCGGTCGGCATAAACTGCACGCAGCTCTTCCATGAGGTCGAGGGCGAGGCTCCTGCGCCCGGGCCGGGCGCGGTGGAGAAAGCCGACGTAGGGGTCGAGGCCCACACTCTGAAGAGCCGCCGTGCAGTCGGAGGCCAGAAGCGAATAAGCGAAAGAGAGCAGGGCATTGGTATTGTCCAGCGGCGGGCGGCGGCTCCGACCGGTGAAGGCAAAATCATCGTGCTGCTGCAGGATGAGTGAATCAAAGCAGTCGAAATACCGCTGTGCCGCCTCGCCCTCCAGACCGCGAAGCTGGTCGAGGTCGTCACACTGCTCGATGAGGGGCAGCGCCGCCGCCAGCTGGGCGCTGGTGCGCTTGAGCTGTTCCACCGGCACCCGCTGGGGGTGGTCGCGGGTGGCCCGTTCCAGCACCCAGCGGGCGTTATAGACTTTGCCCAGGATGAAATTGCGCGCATAGAGACAGCTCTCTGCCTCGCTGTCTGCGATGCGGTACTGGGTCTGCCGCAGCAGGACGTTGCCCCGCTCTTCGCCTACGGCCCGGGCCAGAAAGCGGCCCTGCGGGCTGAAAAAGCTCAAATCGACCCCGAGGCTGGCGCATTTACCCATCAAGGCAGGGCTTGCGCCGGGATAGCTGAAGCAGACGATGCCTTCCAGCGTGTGGAGCGGGACCCGGCCAATTTCAGCCTTGTTGCAGAGCAGGACGATGTTCTCCCCCTCGAGGGAAAGGTAGGCGTCCTTGTTGAGGACGTAGAGCGTGTTCAAAAACTTTCTCATGGCGCGGCCTCCTGCATCTCGTCCAGATGGGCGCGGAGATAGGCTTTCGGGTCGGCACGCTGATACAGCACGGGGAGGCAGAGCTCTTTGAGGGAGCAGGCGTTGCAGTGAGTGCCGGGCTTTGACTTGGGGGTATAGCCCCGGGCAAAATAGGCGTGCATCTCATCGGCCATCTTCTGGGTGGCCTGGCGCAGTTCTTCGGTCAGCGGCACGACCTCCCGCCGCCGCGTCTCTTCGTAGAAGAGCGCACCCTCCGGGATGCTGCACACCAGCATCTCTTCCAGCGCCATGGCCTGTGCGCAGAGCTGCAGCCGATCAGCGTCGCTGGCCTTGGCGCGGCCATGCTTGTACTCGACAGGCATGGGCTTCCAAAGCCCTTCCGTGCTTTGCAGGGGGATGCCCTCCGGGTCGGCCCGGAACTCGACGACATCGCAGTTTCCGCTCAGGCCAAGCCGACGGCTGACCACCTGCATCCCTCGGGTGATGAGCAGGCCGCCGCGCCGTTCGGTCTGGTTTGTGTCATGGCAGCGGGCGTGGTCGAGCTGGCCTTCGACGGTGCGGCGGTTCTCCGCCCACTGCTGTTCCAGATGGATGAGCGCCCACTGGCGGCGGCAGAAGCAGAAGTGCTGGATGCCCGACAGGGGCAGCCAGTCGTCTGCGCCGCCCATCAGGACAGCCTCTCGCAGGTGACTCCTTCCGGCAGAGTGTCTGCCACCGTGACGGTGTAGTCGCGGTAGCTGCGGGCGGCGTCCACATCGGGCTTGCGCTGGACGGCGACGGAGTCGAAGAGCTTATAGGCCGGGGCATTGCCCAGCTCAGAATCGTGTTTGAACACGATGAGCTCCCGCACGGCCATCTTGCCCCGGGCAGCGCTGTGGTCGTTCTCGAACATATTCAGAATGGCAGTCCACAGAAGTTTCAAATCATCCTCGGAGAAGCCGGTGGTCTTCCGGGCGAGGTTGGCCGAGACATAGCCCTCGGCGCGGTAGAGGGCGTAAGGCACGATGTGCTTGCGGCCCATCTCAGTACCCTTCTTCTCGGCATCGGCCTCGGTAGTGATGGCCACGCGGGTGATGGTGACTTCCTGCGGGACGATGGGGTCTACCGAGCGGGCAAAGCTCAGCTGGACGGGGCCGCGCACCTGACCGCAGTTCAGCGCACCCTTGACGAAGGTGGTCATGACGGCACCGAAGGTGCGGATGTCGAAGTAGTTCTCACACATATAGTCCCGCAGCTTGGCATCGATGTCGGGGTCGGCCTTTTTGGCAGCTTTCAGGTCGGGGTCGATGCCCAGCGTGCTGATGGCCTCGGCATCGCTGCGGTTGAGGGGAACGCCGTCCTTGATGTAGATACGATAGCCTTTTTCGTCCTCTTTCAGGGTCTCGACATAGTTGCGGATCTTCCGCTTGAGGCAGACGTCGGTCACCAGACCGTAGCCCGTCTCGGGGTCGATACGGGGCATATTGCCTGCATCGGGGTCGCCGTTGGGGTTGCCGTTCTCGACGTCGAACAGGATGACGAAATCATAGCGGTTCTTGATGGGATCAGACATGGTTTATTCCTCCTCATTCTTTTTGGCGTAGCGTTTCTGGATCTGGTGGTAGTAGCCGATCTCAAAGGCACCCTGCTCCGGCAGGCTGAGCCGCGCCGGGAAGCCTGTCTCGGGCAGCTGGGCCATCAGCTCGGTGAGCTGTTTGCTGAAATGCACCTCGTTGGGAGTGCTCATCTTCTGCAGATGCTTCTGAGCCAGCTTGACCAGCGTAGGGAAGGCCGTTGCCGGGGTGGCACAGGCCGAGTTGAAGTACCGGTCTTTGATGGTGGCGTTGATGCCGGGATTGGCGACGCTCTGGATCGTCTCCAGCACAGAGAAGAGACGCCCCAGAACATAGGGGACATTGCTGCTTTCGTTCAGGCTCACGGTAAATACCTCCTTGTTGAGCTCGGTGGGGTAGTTGCGGAGATAGTAGGCTTTCAGGATAGCGGCGCGGCCCCGGGTGACTTCCCGTTCGGCCCGGATGCGGAGGGTCACGCCGTTGAGCAGAGTGGCGGGGTACGGCCCGCCGGTGAGGATGGCCCGGAGCAGATCGCCCACCAGCTGGGGCGATGGATTTTTGTCCCGGGATTTCTGGTTGACCGTCTCCTGCGCCAGCGCCCAGACCGACAGGTTTTCCCGCTTGTCGAAGGCGGGGCGGGTGATGCTGAGCCGGTCGGCGTGGTCCTGCAGATTTTTGGCAAACTGTCCGAAGCTGCTGTGCAGGAAGAACCGGACGGAGAGCCGGGCCGCGTTGGGCGAGATGCCCAGCACATAGAAGTTCTGATTCGGGTCCAGCTTGTCGTCGAGGAAGGAGACGGGGCGTCCCTGAGAAAGGGCTTTCAGTGCGGCTGCAAGGTCGCTTTCCGAGACGCCGCGCGCCTCGGCACCGCCGCAGAAAAACATCAGCATGGCATTTGAGTAGGCGGGAGCGGCGTTTTCGGCCCAGCAGACGATGGTGGTGTCGCCGATGCGCTGGCAGCAGTTCCGGTCAGCCAGCAGCAGATTGAGGGCCGTGGTGTAGGCGAAAGCTGCGTACTCGCTGACAGGGGCGTTGGCACCCTGCTCATGGCCATAGGAGCAGAAAGCGGGTGCGTTGAAGGAGACCAGCGCCGCACCGGCGGCCTGTGCGCCCATCACACCCTTGATGGCGGGGTGGATGCGGGCGATGCCGGCCTCTTTGCCGGTGATGAGGCAGCGGGCCGTCTCGGCGTCTGCATCGGAGGTGTCAAAGGCGAACTGCCATGCGGCCCGGATGTCCTTATCGGTGGTAGCCAGCCAGTGGTCGCCGTCGGGGGATTCGTAGCCGAACACAAGGTTCGCGTTGTTGTTCAGGTCGGCCCACTGCTCTGCCAGCAGCGGGTGGGTGGGGGCTGTATCCGGCTCCCAGCTGTCAAAAAAGGTGAGGATGGCTTTGGCGGCAGGGGAGTCCACGCCGTCGAGAACCTTGTGGTGAAGGGCGGCACAGGCCTCGAAGCACTGGCGGGAGCGCTCGGGCTTGCCCTTTTCGTCTGCGCCCAGCAGATAGGACGTATTGTCGCACAAAAAGTTTGCGGCGACGCCGGAGGCGCGCTTGACCCGGTGGGGGACAGGGAGCTCACGGGGGGCGATGACGGTCTTTTTGCCCTTGGGGACTTCCTGCCGCAGGTCGTTGAGGGCGAGAAGCTGGCCGTCGGGGCCAAGGCGTAGTTCATAGCTGACTTTGAACTTACTGTCCCAGCCGGGGGCCTCCACCTTGCCCTGCTTCAAGAGCTGTTCATAATAGGCGGTGAGTGCTTGGAGTATCATGTAAACACCTCCACGTCCCGGCATTCCATCACGCCGTCCACCAGCTTTGCGCGGAAGAACTGGCTGCGGATGTTGGCCGAATCAGAGTAATCGAGGCTGTGGAGCATGAAGCCGAGGTCCTGCGTGACCTTCAGCGCCGGAATGCTGCCGCCCGGCCACTCCCGGAAGTTGGCCGGGAACTCCCGGCACCCGAAACAGGGCTGGTGATAGCACTGACCTTTGCGCAGGCGTCGGCGCAGGATGTCCTGGAACTTGCCGGGATTGTCGCTGGGGGCGGCCTTGTCTGTCAAATCAAAGTGACACTCGATGACGTAGTGGACGTCCTGCAGGACCATCGCGGCCCGCTGCTGGATGTCCTCCGAGGTGTAGAGCACCGGCGGCGTGCCGCCTTTGGCCGCACTGAGGGCGGCGGAGGACAGCAGGGTGGACTTGACCTCGTTGCGCCGGATGTTGGTGAACCGGATGGGCCGCTGGGTGTATTCCTCGGTGGACGCTTCGTCCTCGGGGTCAAGGCCGAAGGGCTTGAGCAGATAGATGCGGTCAACCGTATAACGCAGCCCGGGGTGCCAGTAGATGGCCTCCACAAGGCCCCGCGCAGCGGATGGAGTGATCATGTCGTAGCTCACACGCTCGGTCTTCATTTCCGGACGAGTGAAACAGGCATAGTCGCCCCACACCTCAATGAGCATGGACATCAGCATCGCCTCCTTTCTAGGTGAAGTTGAATTTTCAGACTAAGATGAATATCGGTCATTGAAACCACCTCTTTCTTTTAGAAGTAAAGGCCGATGCCCGTCTCCACATCCATGGCAAGGCCGGTCTTTTCACTGTAGCAGCTGGTGTCGGTGAGGATGGCGGAACCATCGGGCCGCAGTTCCAGCGCCCCGGCGGCGTCAAGCTTGTCGAACTGGTCCTTATAGCAGGAGACACTGTAAATGCCCAGCTTCCGCAGCAGCGTCCGGGTAACATGACCGCTGCGCAGCTGTTCACAGAGGGCCGCGCCCTCGCCGACGGGCAGATAGACCGTGCGGGCAGCGTTCTCGATGAGGCGGAATTCCTCCGCCACCTGTGCAAAGGGGAACTGGCAGCCCCGGATGCCCCGGAGAAAGGCATCCAGAATGCCGTGCTTGTCCACGGCGTCGGGGCCGCGCAGGTCGGAAAGCTCGTTGAAGTAGAGCTGAATGGCCCGGGGTGTGTCCAGTGTGTCCTGATGCCGGGCGGTGTAGTCCAGCGCGCTGACGTTCTGCCTGAGCATCTGGGGCGTGGAACACTCGTCCAGCTGGAACCGGTAGACGATGCTTTCCTCTGTGCCCCGCCGCCCCTCGCGGTTGCAGCGCCCGGCAGTCTGTAAGAGCGAGTCAAGACCGCACTGCTCGCGGTAAGCGACGGGAAAATCCACGTCCACGCCCGCCTCGATAAGAGAGGTGGACACCACCCGGCAGGGCAGACCCTCTTTCAGTCGCTGGCGGATGGCGTCCAGCTGACGGCGGCGGTCGGCGGCGCAGAGCAGGGTGGTCAGGCAGTAGCTGCCCTCGGCGGGCAGGGATTCATAGAGCTGCTGGGCCGTCTTGCGGCGGTTGACCACGCAGAGCACCTGCGGTTGATTTGCCAGCCGGGAGGCGAACTCCTCCTGCGGCAGGGTGCCGAGGTCTTGCAGTGTGGTGCGCCGGAGCACTTCGTAGAGGCGGGCCGCGTCGGGTGTGATCTCCTGCGGGTGGAGCTCAGGCACAAAGCGCCGGAACAGCGGCTCAAGGGCAGGCTGGGTGGCCGTGCAGAGGACAGCCGTGGAGTGGTAATGCTGGATGAGCTGGGCGATGGCACTGACGCAGGGGGCAAGGTAGTCGCCCGGGAGGGTCTGCGCCTCGTCGAAGATGATGACACTGTCGGCGATGTTGTGGAGCTTGCGGCAGCGGCTGCTGCGGTTGGCGTAGAGCGACTCGAAGAACTGCACCGCCGTCGTCACCACGACGGGGGCGTCCCAGTTTTCGCTGGCCAGCATCTGGCGGTACTGGGCGGGGGTCAGGTCGTCCTGCTCAACAGTCTTGTACTCGGCGTTGGAGAAGTCGGCCAGAACATTTTCTGCGCCCAGCAGGCCCGAGAAGACGGCGGCGGTCTGATCGATGATGGACATATAAGGGATGACGTAGATGACCCGCTTCATCTTCTGGGCGGCGGTGTGCTCCAGCGCAAAGGCGAGGGAGGCGAAGGTCTTGCCGCCGCCGGTAGGTACGGTGAGGGTGTAGAGCCCCTGTGGGCCGTGCGCGCCTTTCTCGAGGCAGGCGCGGAGGACGGTGTTGCGCTGGACGCTGACGGGCGAGGGCGATTCAGCACTGAGATAGCGCTGCGCCTGTGCCGAGACGATGTCCCGCAGTGCGGCGATGTCCGCGCCGCTGCCCCGGGGTGCGGCCTTGCCGTCCATGAAGGTCTCGGTGTCGATGAAGTCGGCGTCCACGAGGCAGGAGTAGAGCATCCGGGTAAAGAACGCGAGGCTCAGCGGGTCGGCGCAGGCCCACGCGGGCGGCGTCGAGGCGGGGAGCGTTACTTCCTGCCAGCCGTCGTAGGGGGCTACCGGCTTCTTGCTCCGGCCAAACAGGGTGGCGTCGCCCGGGTCATCGGCGGGGCTCCCGCCGTCGGGCAGGCCGCTGTGGTGTCCGGCCACGGCAAAGGCAGTGTGGAGATGTTGGCGAACCCAGGCCTCCTGCGCCCCGGCGGTGGAGTGGTCCACCTTGGGGCCGCCTTTGAGCCGCAGCTGGAAGGCGTCGCTGTACTTCCCGACGTCGTGGAGCCACGCGGCAAATTCGGCCTCGCTCTGCGCCCCGAAGGGGGCAGCGAAGGAACCGGCCAGTCTGGCAGTGCCGGCGAGATGGTCGTAGACGGTCTGGGTGCGGGTGCCGTCCTCGCTGATGTGGGCAAGACGTGTGGAGTGCTCCATAAAATGACCTCCTGACTCTGGTTTGCAATAAGGATACGCTTTTCAAAAAGCGGCTGTCAACAAAACGCGCTTTTCGACGAAAAATTCTGGGACTTTGCACAAAAAGCAGGCGGAAAAATCTGCAATGTGCCAAATAAGAAAGAAACGAGTATTTTCATGTTTTTATAATAATACAAATAATATCCAATAAACTGGACTTTTACTGCTTTTTCAGGCAAAAATGAAAAGAGAACTGCGTTTGCTGTACTGCAGGAGGAAGACCGCCCATCAGCAAAGAAAAAATGAAGATGTTGTGTACAACAACACCGCATTAAGATGGAATTAAGGCAGGGTTAAGAAAGCCGCAAGAAAAGTGCTGAGTTATTCCATTTGGGAATGGACTTTCGGGAAAATCAAGGCGAATATCCCCCTTTTCATTTACTGAAATCTGTTGTATTATGAATAACGGATATGAAATCAGAGAAAAAGCGCCGCGATGAAGCGCAAACAGGAATGATAAGAAAAATAAAGGGCAATAGGGGGAGAGCTACGATGGACGAAAAAGATTACGAGCTGCTGCACGCACTGGACGAGACGCGCAACATCACCCACGCAGCGGACAAACTGTACATGACCCAGTCGGCACTTTCCAAGCGCATCAAGGCGCTGGAACAGGAGCTGGGGGTGGAGATCGTCCTGCGCTCACGGCAGGGCATCCGCTTCACGCCGGCCGGTGAACAGGTGCTGCTCCACAGCGCCGCCGCCGCCCGCGAGATGGAAAAGATGCGCCGCCAGCTGGCTTCCATTCAGGGCGAAGCCTGCGGCACCCTGCGGGCAGGCATCTCGGTGAACTTCTCCTACTACCGTCTGCCCGAGGTGCTGACCGAGTACCATAAAGCCTACCCGAAGGTACGCCTTGACATCGCTACCGGCCACAGCCGGAACATCTACCAGCAGATGCTGGATTCCTCGCTGGACGTGGCAGTGCTGCGGGGCGAGTATCCGTGGGACGGTACCCAGTTCCTGCTCTCGCAGGAGAATATCTGCCTGATCTGCAGCGAGGAGAACAAGGACAGGCCCATCTCCGATTACCTTTATATCGACCACAGCAGCGACGCCACCATCAGCGCCCAGATGGCCCGCTGGCGCTACGAGAACGGCGTGACCAACGATGCGGGCAATTTTGTGGTGGATAACATCATGGTCTGCCGCGAGATGGTGGAGCGGGGCCTTGGCTGGGCGCTGATGCCGGAAGTGGCGCTGAATAACTTCAAGGGATATGTCAAGCCCTGCACCTTCGAGAACGGCGAGCCCTTCGTCCGGCGCACCTATATTTTCTGCCAGAGAGACGCAGCCGCCCTGCCGCAGGTGCAGCTCTTTATGGACATGCTCAAAAAGCACCGCTGAGAGGAGAAAAACATGGAAACGACTGTTTCACTGGTCCAGATGCTGGATGCACGGGAGCGCCGGGTGCAGCACCAGCAGGAGCTGCTGGCCCAGTACCACAAGCCGCTCATCTGCTTTACCATGAATATCTGCGGCCCGATAAAGGATTCACCCCTCATCCGGCGGGGCTTTGCGCGGGGGCGTCAGCTGCTGCGCCAGCAGTTTCTGCGGGCAAAGCTGACGCCGCTGTATCAGGACGCCGTCCGGGAAGTGACCGGCTGCGAGGCGTTCTATGTGCTGGACGCCGACCCGCTGACTATCAAGAAATTCACCACCGACATCGAGGACGCCACCCCGCTGGGGCGGCTGTTCGACATGGACGTCATCCGTCCGGACGGCCTCAAAGTGGACAGAGAAGAGCTAAACCTCGAAGGCCGCCGCTGTCTCATCTGCGGCGGGCCTGCTAAGGTGTGCAGCAGCCGCCGCATCCATACCGTGGCCGAACTGCAGGAAAAGACGACGGAGATCTTGACCGAGGCCCGGGACGCGCAGGACATTGCCGACGCGGCCCGTCTGGCCGTCCGCGCCCTGCTCTACGAAGTGACCACCACCCCGAAGCCCGGCCTTGTGGACCGGCGCAACAGTGGAAGCCATAAGGACATGGACGTCTTCACCTTCATGGACAGCGCCGCAGCGCTCTATCCCTATTTTGAAGACTGCGCCCGGACGGGCCGCGAGACGGCGGAACAGCCCGCGCCCGAGACATTCGCGGCCCTGCGGCCTCTGGGCTGTGAGGCCGAGGGCGAGATGCTGGACGCCACCGGCGGCGTCAACACCCACAAGGGCGCGGTCTTTTCGGTGGGCATCGTCTGCGCGGCGCTGGGACGCCTCGACCGTTCCCTCTGGGCCGAAGCAGCCCGCGTTCTGTCAGAAGTATCCGCAATGACGGCGGGCCTGACCGAGAAGGATTTTGCAGGCGTCACTGCCGAGAACGCCGCCACCGTGGGCCAGAAGCTTTATATTCAGTACGGCATCACCGGTGTGCGCGGGCAGGTGGAAGCTGGACTTCCCACGGTGCTGAATGTCGGTCTGCCGGTGCTGGAAGAGGGCCTTGCCAAGGGTTACGACTTCGACCGCGTCGGCGGCGGCGCACTGTTGGCCATCCTGGCCAACAGCACCGATACCAACATCATTGCCCGCTCGAGCCGGGAGCGTCAGCTGGCCCTCACCGAAGAGCTGAAAGCCCTTCTCGCCCAGACACCTTACCCGGATAAAGATGCGCTCGCGGCGCTGGATGACCGGTTCATTGCGGAAAATCTCTCGCCCGGCGGCAGTGCCGACCTGCTGGCGCTGACCTGGCTGCTCCATTTTGCAACTACTGAGGGGAATATCAATGAGTGAATATACCATTTCGCAGGTCTATCCGACCGATAAAACCGTTCTGGCCCAAATCGACACACTGCTGGGTCAGGAGGGCATCCGCCGCGACGGCAATCTGGACTACATCTGCGCCATGTTCGACGAGGAATACAACGTCATCGGCACCGGCAGCTGCTTCGGCAACACCCTGCGGTGCTTCGCCGTCAGCAGCGCCCATCAGGGCGAGGGTCTGCTGAACCAGATCATCACCCATCTCATCGAGGTGCAGTGCGCGCGGGGGAATATGCACCTATTTCTCTACACCAAGGTAAAAAGCTCCAAGTTTTTCGGCGACCTCGGCTTCTACGAGATCGCCCGGGTGGAGGATACCCTTGTCTTCATGGAGAACCGCCGCGACGGCTTCGGGGCTTATCTGCGCGATCTGAAAAAGACCAGGACCGAGGGCAAAAGTGCGGCCCTCGTCATGAACGCGAACCCTTTTACCCTCGGTCATCAGTATCTTGTGGAAAAAGCCGCTGCCGCCTGCGACACGCTCCACCTGTTCGTGGTCAGTGAGGACGCCAGCCTCGTGCCTTTTGCCGTGCGCAGGAAGCTGGTGGAGGCGGGCGTGGCCCATCTGCCGAATGTGGTGCTCCACGACAGCGGCCCCTACATCATCTCGAATGCCACCTTCCCCAGTTACTTCCTGAAGGATGAGGCAGCTGTCATCGACGGCCACGCCCGGCTGGACCTCGCCGTCTTTACGAAAATCGCGGCGGCGCTGAACATCACTGCCCGCTATGTGGGCGAGGAGCCTACCAGTCAGGTGACGGGGCTTTACAACCAGATTATGTGCGAGCAGCTGCCCAAAGCGGGTATCGAGTGTGTTGTTGTACCCCGCAAAGAAGCAAACGGCAAGGCCATCAGTGCTTCCACCGTCCGCCAGTGCCTGCAGAGCGGCGACTGGGATACCCTCGAGACGCTGCTGCCCAAGACCAGCCTCGACTATTTCCGCAGCCCGGAGGCAGAGCCGGTGCTGGCACGCATCCGCAATGCGGGCAATGTCGTGCATTACTGAGAAAAACTTCCTCTCTCTTTGTGGTCATGACAACAGAAATAGGACGAAGCATCTGTTATAATAGGCCCATCAAGAAAAGGAGAGTGTGGATATGATACGTAAAATCATTCATATAGACGAAGAAAAATGCAATGGCTGTGGTGCCTGTGTCACTGCCTGCCATGAGGGTGCCATCGGCCTCGTGAACGGAAAGGCCAAGCTTATGCGCGACGACTACTGCGACGGCTTCGGCGACTGCCTGCCCGGCTGCCCCACCGGTGCCATCACCTTTGAGGAGCGGGAGGCCGCTGCCTACGATGAGCAGGCTGTGCTGGAAAACAAACAGAAAAAGGCTGCTGCCGCTGCCGAAAAGCCCGTCTTCCACGGCTGCCCGGGCAGCGCTATGCGCCAGTTTGACCGCCAGCAGGCCGCACCGGCTGCAGCTCCTGCCGCCGCCCAGCCCTCGCAGCTGGCCCAGTGGCCCTGCCAGATCAAGCTCGTGCCGGTGAATGCACCCTATTTTGATGGTGCCAAGCTGCTTATCGCCGCCGACTGCACCGCCTACGCCTACGCGAACATCCATCAGGAGTTCATGCGCGGCCATGTTACCCTCATCGGCTGCCCCAAGCTGGATGCCGTGGACTATAGCGAGAAGCTGACCGAGATCATCCGCAATAACGACATCAAGAGCGTTACCGTCCTGCGGATGGAGGTGCCTTGCTGCGGAGGTCTCGAACACGCCGCCGTCACTGCCCTCAAGAACAGCGGCAAGTTCATCCCCTGGAATGTCGTCACCTTCTCGGTGGATGGCCGTATCCTCGACCGGTAAATAATCGCAAACAAAAAAGCAGACGCTGCACAAAGCGTCTGCTTTTTTTGTATCATTCAGTTTGTGGTCTGGGTGGCGGACTGTATCATCTTCCAGACAGACTCGATGCTCTGGCGTATCTGAGCCAGCGTGACGATGTCCTCGTCACTCATCCGGGAAGCCGGGGGAGAGAGCACCGTCTTGGCAGAAGTCACCGTGCCGGTGAGCTGGATGTGGACGTTGTGGTCCGGGAGGGTCAGCAACACATGGATGGGCGTGGTCTTCGAGAAGAGAGCGTCCGTCGAAAAGCCAAGCACGAGGGTCGTGCCGTCGGCTGCGGCGGGGAACTGATAGTAGCGGTAGCCGTCCCGTGCGGCAGAAGGAGAGACTTTTTTCAGCCCCTTGAGCGAGAGGGTGAAGCCGGAAAGCTCCTGAAGCTCGACCTTGTTCGTCTCGACGCCCAGCACGGCGGAAGCCTGCGTCTGGGAGATGTAGTCTCCGAGGCTCCACTCGGGCAGAAGAACGCTTGCGATGGAGAGTTTATCGGTGACAGCCTGACGCAGAACGGTGTAGAGCTGCCCGATGTCGAAGAGCGTCTCTTCCGAGTCGATATAGACCCGGGTGAAGGGAGACGTCTTGACGGAGTCGTCTTCGTTGAGCTGGTAGAAAGAGAGCTGCAGCTTTCCGGGCGCATACTGGCCGCTGACGCTGCCGCTGGAAGCGTTCACCCGCTCGAGGATGTTCAGCAGCGGCGGCTTATCCGGGCTGTTGGGCGTTATCTCATACCGGAAGGTGAAGGATGCACCGGTTTGCAGAGCCGAGATTTTGCTGTGCAGTTGGAAAAAGACCACGCCCACAGCGACCACTACGGCCACCAGCACGACCGCTAAGGCAACAAAAAGCGGATTGACACGTTTTTTTGGAGATGCCATCTGCAAGACCTCCTGTCATAGACTCTATGATTATAGCATACGAGCAGGTGGACGAAATGTCAAGCCGGAACTTGACGTTATCAGACGGTCAGCGTATACTGTCTGATACATCTTATATAAGGTAAAAGGAGGCAGAGATGAAAATAGCGATACTTGGTACCAGCGGCAGCGGGAAATCCACGCTGGCAAAGCGCCTGGGGGAGAGATACGGCCTGCCGGTGCTCCATATGGATACCGTGCATTTCCTGCCCGGCTGGGTGGAGCGGCCCTTCGCCGAGGAAGAAGCCATTGTCCGGCAGTTTCTCGACGAGAACGCAGGCGGCTGGGTCATCGACGGCAATTATAGCAAGACCTGCTATGCCCGTCGGCTGAAAGAAGCGGATAAAATCATCGTGCTCTGGTTTTCACCGCTGGTCTGCCTTTGGCGGGCGATACGGCGCTGGCAGCAGAACAAAGGCCGTGTGAGGGAGTCGTCTGCGCCCGGGTGCGAAGAGAAGATAGATGCCGAATTCGTCCGCTGGATCCTCCACGATGGGCGCACGAAGCAAAAGTGGGCGAAGATGGAGAGGATCGGGGAAAAGTACCCGGAGAAATATGTATTGATTCGGAACCAGCGGGAGCTGGATGGGTTTTTGAAGGAACTTTGAACTGGTTCTCGCGCCGGTGGCGCGGGGGTAGAGCGCGGTTACGCGGGGCTAAGTTCTCTTTTGCGCACCAAAAGAGAACCAGAAAAGTGCCCGCTACTTTCGAGGCGCGGGAGGCACGAATCAAGGGCTGCTCGCCCTTGATAATCCCGAAGGAGTTGTCGAAACGGAAAAAAGCTAGCCGCTTCGCTAAACGCTTTTTTCTCGTTTCTCCG
>ENA-UOJV01001673-UOJV01001673.1-human-gut-metagenome-genome-assembly--contig:-C82-NODE-1673-length-22607-cov-47.210580_pt1 | contig 22607 bp, 16 predicted proteins | sample MGYA00242356_ERZ723903 | MGnify/ENA metagenome assembly ERZ723903
TCATCGGCGCGGGTCCCGGCGGCTATGAAGCGGCGCTGCGCGCTGCGAAGCTGGGCCTCAAGACCGCCGTTGTGGAAAAGCGCGAGGCAGGCGGCACCTGCTTGAACCGCGGCTGCATCCCCACCAAGACGCTGCTCCACTCCTCCCAGGTCTATCACGACGCCAAGTACGGCGCGCACATCGGCGTGCACACCGAGGACATCAGCGCCAACATTGAGGAAATTTTTGCCTACAAGCGCGAGATCTCGCAGAAGCTGTCCTCCGGCATCGAATCTCTCTTCAAGACCGCGAAGGTCGACCTGCTGCGCGGCACGGCGCTCATCACCGCGCCCGGCATGGTCCGCGTGACCGATGCCGAGGGCAACGCCAAGGACTACACCTGCGACGACATTATGATCGCCACGGGCTCCGTTCCCGCGCGCCCGCCCATTCCCGGTCTGGAGCTCGCCATGACCTCCGACGAGCTGCTTGAGGGCAGCGACCACCTGTACCGCTCCATCGTCATCATCGGCGGCGGCGTCATCGGCATCGAGTTTGCGACCTTCTACGCTGACCTCGGCTGCGAGGTGACCGTCATTGAGGGCATGGACCGCCTGCTGCCCAATATGGACAAGGAGCTGGGCCAGAATCTTTCGCTCATCCTCAAAAAGCAGGGCGTGAAGGTCTTCACGAACGCCATGGTCCAGAGCGTGGAGAAGTCCGGCGAGGATATCGCCGTCAACTTCACCTGCAAGGAAAAGAACGAGACTGTCGCGGGCGAGGCCGTGCTTTGCGCCATTGGCCGCCGTCCCTACTGCGACGGCCTGTTTGCAGACGGTGTCTCCGTCGAGATGAATCGCCGCAGCATTGCCGTGAACGAGCGCTATGAGACGAGCATCCCCCACATCTACGCCATCGGCGACGTATCGTCGAAGATCCAGCTCGCGCACGTTGCCACCGCGCAGGGCATCGCCTGCGTCGATATGCTCTGCGGCAAGGAAAACCACACCTCCATGTCCGTGGTGCCGAGCTGCATTTACTGCCGCCCGGAGATCGCGGTCGTCGGTATGACCGAGGCCGAGGCCAAGGAAGCGGGCATTCCCGTCAAGGTCGGCAAGCACGTCATGTTCGACAACGCCAAGACGCTCATCGCCGATCCCGGCCGCTGCTTCATGAAGTTCGTCGCCAACGCCGAAACGCGCGAGCTTCTCGGCGCGCAGCTCATGTGCGAGCATTCGAGCGACATGATCGGCGGCGTCTCGCAGGCGCTCGCCAACCACATGACCGTTGAGCAGTTCAAACTCGCCATCCGTCCGCATCCCTCGTTTGAAGAGGCGATGACCGCCGCGCTGGAGGAGCTTTCCGAAAAGCTGGGCTGATCCCTCCGCGGGAAAACTTGCCTATCTTACAAGGACAAAAACAAGCGTAAAAGTACGCCGTGGAACGAAAAATCTGCGGCGTATTTTTATGCTTTCTTTTTTCGCATTTTTAGCATACCATTTCCTCATTTTTTCTTGACAAAACGTAATGGGGTGATATAATGACAACAATTTCCACCGCAAAGGAGGCGATCACATGAAGGCTTCGTTTACATCCGAAAAGCGCTTTTTCGATGTAAGCTGGCGACTGATCGTAGGCATAGAGGGACGCACGTGTGCATCTATGCTGTCTGAGCAGTCTCCTGCGGTTTGACCGGCTTTTTGGCAGAGCTCGGTTTGATTCGTCGGCTGCAATGATCGGCAGCATCAGGTCCGGTGTGTTCCGTTGGTCCGGCCTTTCGCGCAGGGTATCCGCGCGGGGGAGGGCAGAGAAGGAGCAGCCGGTTTTTTGTTACTACGATCATTTTCGGCACGGCCCGGACAAGGGCCGCATCGCCGCCACGAAAGGAAAAATAACCATGAAACACAAACTCAGTGCTAAAGAATATACCTACGTTGCCAGTATGCTCTTCGGCCTCTTCTTCGGCGCCGGCAACCTCATCTTCCCCGTGCATCTCGGCCAGATGGCCGGCTCGAACGTCTGGCAGGCCATTCTGGGCCTCCTCATCACCGCCGTGGGCCTGCCGCTGCTCGGCGTGGCCGCGCTCGGCATCAGCCGCTCGACGGGTCTCTTTGACCTGAGCAGCAAGGTCAATCGCCCCTACGCCATGTTTTTCACCTGCGCGCTGTATCTGACCATCGGGCCGTTCTTCGCTATTCCCCGCTGCGCAACGACCTCCTTCACCGTGGGCCTTGAGCAGATCCTGCCGCAGGACGGCAACACCACGCTGTACCTGCTGCTCTTCTCGGTCGCGTTCTTCGCCGCGGCGCTCTTCTTTGCGCTGCGTCCCGGCAAGATCCTCACCTGGGTCGGCAAGATCCTCACGCCCTGCTTCCTCGTGTTCCTCGCCATCCTCGTCATCGTGGTGCTCGTCACGCCGAGCGTCTCCATTGCAGACGTGGAACCCCTCGGCGACTATGCCTCCCAGCCGTTTTTCGCCGGCTTTCTCGAGGGCTACAACACCATGGACGCACTGGCGAGCCTCGCCTTCGGCATCATCGTGGTGCAGGTCATCCGTGACCTCGGCGTGGACGATCCCGCTGCCGTGGCGGGCAGCACCGTCCGCGCGGGCATCTTCAGCTGCCTGCTGATGGCGTTCATCTACATCGCCGTTACCATTGCCGGTACCCAGAGCCGCGGCGTGCTCGAGGCCGCCGAAAACGGCGGCACGGCGCTCGCGCAGATCTCGCAGCACTACCTCGGCTCCACCGGTCTCTTCATCCTTGCCGCGACCGTGACGCTCGCGTGCCTGAAGACCGCCGTCGGCCTCATCACGAGCTGCGCCGAGACCTTTACCGCTCTTTTCCCCGACGGGCCGAAGTACCGCGTCTGGGCCATCATCTTCAGCCTTGTGTCGCTGCTGTTCGCCAACCTCGGTCTCAGCGCCATTATCAGCTACTCGCTGCCGGTGCTGATGTTCCTCTACCCGCTCTCCATCGCGCTCATCGCGCTGGCGCTGCTCGGCAAATTCTTCGGCCACGACCGCACGGTGTACTGCTGGACGATCGGCTTTACGCTCATCGCCGCTGTTTACGATCTCATCGTCGCGCTGCCGGAGGGCCTCTTCAACGCCATCCAGGGTCCGGCTATCAAGGCCTTCGGCCTCAAGTATCTGCCGTTTGCCGGTCTCGGCCTTGGTTGGGTGTGCCCCACGCTCATCGGCGCGGCCATCGGCCTCATCCTGCACTTTACCCGCGGGAAGAAGGCCAAGGCCTAAAGCGCTCCCCCCATCATGAAAAGCCGTCCGAAGCAGGTATGCTTCGGGCGGCTTTTATATTTTCTGCAAATGCTCACCATGCGGCGACCGTGCCGTCGCAGCGCGGCTCGGTGCCGGCGGCGTAGACACCGTTTTCGCACCTCCAGATGATCTCGCCGCGGCCCATGGCCGTGCGGTCGTCAACGATCTCGACCTCGTGCCCCATGGCGCGCAGCGCTTCGGCGATGTCCTCGCCCGCCTCACGCTCGAGCTGGAGCTGTTTGCCGCCGACCCACTGGATGCGCGGCGCGTCGAGCGCCTCCTGCGGATTCATGTGGTAATCGATGGTATTCACGAGCACCTCGAGCTGGCCCTGCGGCTGCATGAAGGCGCCCATCACGCCGAACGGACCGACGGCCTCGCCGCCCTTGAGCAGAAAGCCGGGGATGATCGTGTGGTAGGACTTCTTGCCGCCCGCGAGACAGTTGTCGCTCTTCGGGTCGAGCGAGAAGTTCGCCCCGCGGTCCTGAAGGGAAATGCCCGTGCTGGGGATGGCAATGCCCGCGCCAAAGCCGCAGTAGTTGCTCTGAATAAACGAGACCATATTGCCCTCGCTGTCCGCGGTGCAGAGGTAGATGGTACCGCCGCAGTGCGGATCGCCCGCCTTAGGCTCGAGCGCTTTGTCCGAGATGAGCGCGCGGCGGGAGGCAAGATAAGCAGGGGAGAGCAACTCGCTGACCTTCGTTTTCATATAGCGCGGATCGGCGACGTAGGTCTTTGTGTCAGCAAAGGCCAGCTTGATGACCTCCATGACCTTATGGTAGTGCGCCGCATCCTCGCGGCACTCGGGAAGTGACAGCCCCTCCAGCATACCAAGCGCCATCAGCACCGTGATGCCGTGGCCGTTGGGCGGGATCTCGCAGGCGGTGTAGCCGCGGTAGTCCTGCGTGATGGGCTCGACCCACGCGGGGCGGTAGCTCCTGAAGTCCTCCTCGCTGAAGTATCCGCCCGTCGCGCGGGAGTGGGCGACGATCTTCTCCATCAGCTCACCGCGGTAGTAGCTCTCGCAGTTCGACTCGGCGAGGGAGCGCATCGTGTCGGCATAGGCGGGGAAGCGGAAAACATCGCCCGCGCGGTACGGCGTGCCGTCCGGCTTCATGAAGCACTTCCACCAGTATTCATAGGGCGCGGGGTCCTGCTCCATGGCCCTGGCGATTCGCCTGCTGTCGCGCGCCCAGAGCTTTGCGACGTTGACGGGCACGGCGTAGCCGTTTTCGGCGCAGGAAATGGCGGGGGCGAAGAGCTCGGAAAGCGGCTTTGTGCCAAAGCGCTCATTCAGCGCCGCCCAGCCCGCGGGCGCGCCGGGCACCATCGTGGGCAGCCAGCCCTCCTCTGGCACTTCTGCAAAGCCTTTCGCGCGGACGAGCTCCGCGCTCAGCGCCATCGGAGCAACGCCGCTCGCGTTCAGGCCGTAGAGCTTTTTCTCCTTTTCGATCCACACGAGCGCAAAGCAGTCCGAACCGAGGCCGTTGCCTGTCGGCTCAAGCAGCGGCATGGCGGCTGCCATGGCAACGGCGGCATCCACGGCGTTGCCGCCGGACTTCAGCACATCGAGGCCGATCTGCGCGCCGAGCGGCACGCTTGTGCAGCACACGCCGTTTTTGGCATAGACCACGTTGCGGCGGGAGGAATATCGGTAGGTAAACGGATCAAAATTCGGCATGATCGTTTCTCTCTTTCGTTGTTTTTCCCCAGTATAGCAGGGAAGCGGGAAAAGGGCAAGGAAAAGGGGCGTCCCGGACCGCCGCCTTTCCCCACGTTCCCCTTGCCAAAGGGGGTTATCATCTGATATAATGGAAAAGAGAAAAGGAGGTCGTTATCCATGGAGGCCACATTGCGCGCCCCCGTCTTACCGTCTGCCGGAAAGGGCTGAAGTTTTGATATCCTGCCGCGGCCGCCCACGCCGCAGCACAGCATCGACGCGTTTTTTCGCGCCTGTTTTTTTATCCTCTTCCCGGTTTGGGAAATACAATATTTTTTAAGGACGTGTTATTTTGTTACTCTCGGGGAAAAGTCTGAAACATGACTTCATCCGTTTTGTCTCGGCCACCGTTGCTTCACAGGTGGTCTTCTCCCTCTACTCCATGGTCGACGGGCTGATGGTCTCGATCGGCGTGAACGAATACGCCATGAGCGCCGTCAACCTCGCCATTCCCTTCACCAACGCGCTTTTTTCCATCGCCGTGCTCTTTGCCGTCGGCTCGTCCACGCTCATTGCGATCTTCATCGCGCAGGAAAAGCGGCCCGAGGCCGACACCCTCTTTTCGCAGAATCTTGTCACGCTGCTCCTCCTCGGCGCGGTCATCACCGCGCTCGTCCTGCTCTTTTTAGAGCCGTTCGCCTACCTTCTCGGCGCGGATGAGATCACGCTCGACTATGTCAAGCAGTACCTTCTCGGCATCGCGCCGTTCAGCGTGTGTTACCTTGTATCCTATAACCTCGAGGTGCTCGTCAAAACGGACGGCTATCCGCGCTATGCGCTCTTCACGGTCATCGGTGGGTGCCTGACCAACTGCGTGCTCGACTACATCGCCATTTTTCACCTCGATATGGGCGTATTCGGCGCGGCAGTTGCCACGGGCATCTCCCAGCTCGTCACCTGCATTTCCTATTTTATCCACTTTTTCAGCAAAAAGTGCACCTTCCGCCTGCGGAAATTCCGCTTTGACCCGCGGCTTTACGCCCGCATCCTGCCCATCGGCCTTTCCGACGGCGTGACGGAGCTGTGCACGGGACTTATGATCTTCCTCTTCAACCGCACGGTGCTTCGCTGCATCGGCACAGACGGCGTCGTGACCTACACGGTCATCGCCTATGTGACGACCATCATCATCAACCTGATGGTCGGCATCTCGCAGGGCTCGCAGCCGCTCGTGAGCTATCACTACGGCAGGGAGGACCATGCCGGCTGCCGCAAGCTGCTGCGCTATGCGCTCACGACCGTGTGCGTCGCCGCGCCGCTGCTCTTCCTCGGGCTCTATGTCTTCGCGCCGCAGATCGTGAGCGCCTATCTTTCGCACGCAAGCGCAGAGCTGGTCGACTATTCGGTGCACGCCTTCCGCCGCTACAGCATCTCATATCTGCTCGTCGGCTTCAATGTGGTCATCGGCGGATTCCTGACGGCGCTGGAGCGCCCCGTCCCGGCTATCAGCATCTCCGTCGGCCGCGGGCTCGTGCTGCAAAGTGCCGTGCTGCTGGCGCTCGCGGCCGTCTTCGGCGGGGACGCGCTGTGGTACACGCCCATTCTCTCTGAGGCAATGTGCCTTGCGATGTCCCTCTTCTTCCTGCGCCGCTACCGGCGCGAGCACAGGGGATAATCCGCAGCCTTCTGTAACAACGAACGGGCCTGACCGGTCAAGGTCAGGCCCGTTTTGCGTTTTCGCTTGCAAACGGAGCGGTGCGCCGTATAATAAAGATAAAACATCTCATTTTTTGAAGGAGGTATCCCCATGAGCACCGCCAATGCTTCCCGCGCCGCGCTGCGCGCGGACGGAGAAACCATTCTGCGCAAGGCGATCCGCGCAGTGCTGCCGGATGGAGCCGTGCGCCGCGCGCTTGCGGGCGTGCAGTTCCCCGGGCGGGTGTTTTTGGTCGCGGCGGGCAAGGCCGCCTGGCAGATGGCAAGCGTTGCGCGCGAAGTGCTCCCCACGCTCGCGGGCGGTGTGGTCGTGACCAAGTACGGCCACGCAAAAGGCCCTATCGACGGTGTCGCCTGCTATGAGGGCGCGCATCCCGTGCCGGATGAGAACGGTCTGCGCGGCACGGAGGCCGCACTTGCGCTGACGGAAGGCCTTCGCGCGGACGACACGGTGCTCTTCCTGCTCTCGGGCGGCGGCAGCGCGCTTTTTGAGCAGCCGCTCCTGCCGCTTGGCGAATTGCAGGACATTACCGATCAGCTCCTTGCCGCGGGCGCCGGCATCGTCGAGATCAACACCGTGCGCAAGCGGCTCTCGCGCGTCAAGGGCGGGCGCTTTGCCGCGCACTGCGCGCCGGCGCAGGTCTTTTCCATCGTGCTGAGCGACATTGTCGGCGACCCGCTCGATATGATCGCGTCCGGTCCCGCGTGCCCCGACCGCTCCACCTGCGCGCAGGCGCTTGCCGTTGTGGAGAAATACGGCTTGCGGCTTTCTCCGCAGGCGCGGGCACTGCTGACGGTCGAAACGCCGAAAACGCTCGAAAACGTGACGACGAGGATCACAGGCAGCGTGCGCGAGCTGTGCGCTGCGGCGGCGATCGAGTGCCGCGCACGCGGCTATGAGCCGTTCCTGCTCACCGACTGCCTTTGCTGCGAGGCGCGCGAGGCGGGAAGCTTTCTCGCCTCTGTTGCGCACACACACGCTTCCGCCAAACGGCCGCTCGCCTTCCTCGCGGGCGGAGAGACGGTCGTGCACCTCAGGGGCAGCGGCAAGGGCGGGCGGAATCAGGAGCTCGCGCTTGCGGCGGCAGACGGCATTGCAGGCCTTTCCAATGTGCTCATCGCTTCCGCCGGGTCCGACGGCACAGACGGTCCGACCGACGCCGCGGGCGGCATTGTCGACGGCGGCACGGCGGCGGAAATGCGTCTGCGCGGCATCGACCCCGTGCGCGCGCTCGCGGACAACGACTCCTATCACACCCTGCGGTCGGTCGACTCGCTTTTTATCACCGGTCCCACAGGGACGAATGTCAACGATATCTCGCTCGTGCTGGTGCGCTCGGAGGAATAAGAAAAAAGCTTGCCGTTAAAAACGGCAAGCTTTTTTTCAATGCGCAGAGAGGGCCGCGCGAAAGGGAAGAGGGAGAGTCAGTCCTTCGCCCCGCAGATATTCTTCCGGCAGGCGCTGATGGGGAACCACTCGCAGTCCCGGCAGATGTCGGCAAGCATCTCGACCGTCATCTTCTCGTCGATCTCGCGGATGAGGTCCTCGTAGACGTACTCCTTCTCCTCAAGGCCGAAGTATTCGATCGTCTTGCGGTCGAAGCGCTTCACCTTTTCCTGCGTGTCGCAGAGGTCCTCGCCCTCCTTGTGGGGGCAGCAGGAGCAGAGCGTGTCCGTGGAGAAGGTCAGCATGATCTTGGTGCCGGGCACATTTCTCAGCTCATACACGACCTCGTTCATGTGGGCGACGAAGTTCTCGTCATAGCCCTTGCCCGAGTAGCCCTGCGTACACAGCAGGTGATGGGGACGCAGATGGATCATTTCTTCAGCTCCGGCACGCGCGCCTTGATGGCAAAGCCGATCACACTGGCGAGGATCGCCTTGATGATGGCGGTGGGGATAAAGGGCAGCACGCAGGCGGTGATGCCGGTGGCAACGCTCGCCTTGGCCACGGCGCAGAAGAGCGCCACGCCGATCACATAGTTGATGACCGTGCCAACAATCAGCGCGATCACATACGCGCCCTTGAAGTCCTTGCGGTGCTCCGCGCCCCAGCCGATGATGAAGGCCATCAGGGGGAAGGAGATGAGAAAGCCGCCCGTGGGGCCGACGAACTTATCAAAGCCGCCGGAGAAGTTGGCGAGGACCGGAAGGCCCACCGCGCCCATGATGATATAGATGAGGCTCGAAATGGTAGAGAGCTTGCTGCCCAGCACCACAGCCGCCAGCGTGATGGCAAAGGTCTGCATGGTCATGGGCACGCCCATGGGCATCGGAATGGAGATCTGCGCCATCACGGCGATGACCGCCGCGAAAAGGCCGGCGTAGCAGATGTCCCGCACACTCATCTTCGATTTCTTGGCGGCCACGGCCGCCTGCTGCATTTCGCTCATAATAGAATTCCTCCCAGAATACGCCCCGGTCATCGCCGGGCCACAGTAAGATTACTGTAGCATAAAACCACAAAGCGCTCACGCTGTCAACTATTATTTCAGAAAAGGTTTACAACTTTGGTTTGCGGTAAAACCCCGGCACCTGCCTACAGCAGATGCCGGGGTTCTGTTACCCTATAATGCGCTTGAATTTTTGGCGTAAGTGGCGTAAGGCAGGCGTAAATCCGTCTTTTCGCCTCGCAAAAATCCAGTGTTTTCAAGGGGTTAAGGCGTCTCTTAGTACATACCGCCCATGTCGCCCATGCCGGCGGGAGCGGCCGGTGCGGGGGGCTCGGGCTTGTCGGCGACGAGCGCCTCGGTGGTCAGCACCATGGAGCTGACGGACGCGGCGTTCTCCAGCGCGGAGCGCGTGACCTTCGCGGGGTCGACGATACCGGCGCCGATCATATCGCAGTAGACTTCCTTGTAAGCGTCGAAGCCGTAGCCGACCTTGCGGCTGGACTTGATCTTCTCGAGCACGACGCTGCCGTCGATACCGGCGTTGGCCGCGATCTGACGGACGGGCTCCTGCAGGGCCTTGACGATGATCTGGACACCGGTCTTCTCATCGCCCTCGACCTTGCTGACGAGCTTTTCCACCGCGGGAACGGCGTTGACATAGGCCGTGCCGCCGCCGGCAACGATGCCCTCTTCGACCGCCGCGCGGGTCGCGTTGAGCGCGTCCTCGATGCGCAGCTTCTTTTCCTTCATTTCGGTCTCGGTCGCAGCGCCGACCTTGATGACGGCCACGCCGCCGGCGAGCTTGGCAAGGCGCTCCTGCAGCTTTTCCTTGTCGTATTCGCTGGTGGTCACGCCGATCTGCGCGCGGATCTGCGCCACGCGGTCAGCGATGGCCTTCTTGTCGCCGGCACCGTCGACGATGGTGGTGTTCTCCTTGGTGACCTTGATCTGGCGGGCACGGCCGAGCATATCGATCGTGGCGCTCTTGAGCTCGTAGCCGAGCTCCTCGGAGATGACCTGGCCGCCGGTGAGGATGGCGATATCCTGGAGCATCTCCTTGCGGCGATCACCGAAGCCGGGCGCCTTGACGCACACAACGTTCAGCGTGCCGCGCAGACGGTTGACGATCAGCGTGGAGAGCGCCTCGCCCTCGACGTCCTCGGCGATGATGACGAGCTTCTTGCCGCTCTGGACGAGCTGCTCGAGGATGGGCAGGATATCGGAGATGACGGAGATCTTCTTATCGGTGATCAGCAGGTAAGCGTCGTCGATGACGGCTTCCATCTTCTCGGTATCGGTGACCATGTACGGGGTGATATAGCCGCGGTCGAACATCATGCCCTCGACGACCTCTGAGTAGGTCTCGGCGGTCTTGGACTCCTCGATGGTGATAACGCCGTCGGCGCTGACCTTCTCCATGGCCTCGGCGATCAGCTTGCCGATGAACTCATCGCCGCTGGAAACGGTGCCGACGCGGGCGATATCGTCCGTGCCGTTGACCTTCTGGGAGTTTGCCTTGATCGCCTCCACAGCGGTCTCGACGGCCTTGGCCATGCCCTTCTTCATCACGACGGGGTTGGCGCCGGCAGCGAGGTTCTTCAGGCCCTCGCGCACCATGGCCTGCGCCAGCAGGGTAGCGGTGGTGGTACCGTCGCCCGCAACGTCGTTGGTCTTGGTGGAAACCTCGCGCACGAGCTGCGCGCCCATGTTCTCAAACGGGTCCTCGAGCTCGATCTCCTTGGCGATGGTCACGCCGTCGTTGGTGATCAGCGGCGCACCGAACTTCTTATCGAGCACGACGTTGCGGCCCTTGGGGCCGAGGGTGACCTTGACGGTATCGGCAAGAACGTTAACACCGGCCTCGAGCGCCTTGCGCGCCTCTTCGCCGGACTTAATCAGCTTAGACATAATTTTTTACCTCCTCGATTATTCCACAATAGCGAGAATATCGCTCTGGCGGACGACGACGTACTCCTCGTCGTCCAGCTTGACTTCCGTGCCGGAATACTTGCTGGTGATGACCTTGTCGCCGGGCTTGACGGTCATCACAACGTCGTGACCGTCCACCATTCCGCCGGGGCCAACGGAAATGACTTCGGCAACGGAGGGCTTCTCCTTGGCGCTGGCGGTCAGGATGATGCCGCCCTTGGTGGTCTCTTCGACCTCGACCATCTTGAGGATGACGCGGTCAGCAAGCGGTGTGAGTTTCATGGCTTGGTGCCTCCTTGTATATTTCAAAATTTTTAACGATCTCAGGTCGGTTAGCACTCATTCTTATCGAGTGCTAACCGATGGTGCTATCATAGCGCACCGTCAAGGCATTTGCAAGGGGTATTTTGGTAAATTTTCAAAAATTCACAGCTTATTCAAAAACTCCGCTTCTCCTCCGTTCTCGCTTTTGCGCCGCAGGACAGAAAACGGGCGAATGCTGCCGCATTCGCCCTGTTTATCCAATATTGGTGATCACCGCGCCGTCGCGTCCGGGTCGCAGCCCGCGGGCGCGAAGAAGTTGACCTTTTTGTCCGCAAGCTTCAGCGTCACACACTGCGAGTGCATACTCTCGCCGTCAAGGCAGGTCGTGAGGTCGCCCTCCAGCGCCTCGATGCGCACGACCTTCGCCGTGGACACGCGGATGATATCCTGCGGCAGCTTTTTGTAGTCGCCCGCGCTGTAGCCGCCAAAAAGCGTGGCAAAGCGCGCCTTGCTGACATTCCTGACGAGCACCGTATGCAAAATGCCGTCGGTCATGCGCGCCTCGGGCACTGGGGTCGAGCCGCCGCCGTAATAGCGGCCGTTGCACATCGACACGAGGGCGTAGGTATCCTCGAGCACCTCGTCGTCGAGCGTCACGCGCCATTTGCGTCCGATCCTGCGAAACAGGAAATTGACCGCAACGCTCGCAAGATAGCTCCCGCGGCCCGAGAGCATCGGCGATGCGCCGAACTCGTGCACGCTCTCGGCAATGCGCGCGTCGATGCCTGTGCAGGCAATCGTCAGGCAGTATTTGCCGTTGCAGTCGATCAGGTCCAGCGGCGTGACGGGGCCGTTCCACAGGTTTTCCGCGTCGAGGAACAGCGGCATCGCGTCCCTGCCGAAGTTTTTGAGAAAATCGTTGCCCGTGCCGATGGGGATGCAGGTCATCGCGGCGTTAGAAAAGCCCGCGATGCCGTTGGCGATCTCGTTGATGGTGCCGTCGCCGCCGCAGGCGTAAAAGCGCACGGGCTCGCCGGTCTCGGCGATGGCGCGTGTCAGCATCGTCGCGTGGCCGCTCGATTTGGTGAGCATACACTCCACGTCCAAATTGTGGTCCCTTTTCAGCTTTTCTGCCATCGCGTACACACGCTGGCGGCCGTCCTTTTTCCCGGCGGCGGGATTGATGATAAAAATGTGCCGCAAATCGCTCACTCCTGCTCAGAATTCGTTCTTTTCTTTACTATACCGCAGCGAGTGCAAAAAAGAAATGAACAGCGTGTTAATTCTGTGTGAAGGATTGCGCGTTTTTATTCCGCGAAAAATGCTTCGATCGCCGCGCGGTCGGCACTCACGCTGCCCTGCACAAAGTTCGGCTTGCCACCGCCGCGGCCGGAAAGCGCCGCATTCATTCTCTTCGTCAGCTCGCGTAGGTCGCCGCCCGCACAGCCGATGGCGTACTTGTACGCGCCGTTCGTCCCCGCGAAGACCGCGCAGCGGCCGCCGCAGCGATTTGTGACCGCGTCGCAGAGCTTGCGCAGGCTGTCGCCGCTCATCTCGTCCTCAAAGAGCAGGACGTCGCCCTTGCCCTCGTACTGCGCGGCGGTCCGGGCGAAGGCAGCTTCCTCGAGCCCGGCGCAGCGCTGCTTGAGCGCGGAAAGCTCACCGAGCACACGCTCCACGCCCGCCGCGCTCGCCGTCGGCTTGACGGAGAGGGCCTGCGCGATGCGCACATCCTGCTCCCAGCAGGCGGAAAGGTAGCGGCGCGCGCGATCGCCGCAGAGGAGTTCGATGCGTACCCCCTCGCGGAACTTCTGCACGGAGAGGAACTTCACAAGCCCCACCTGTCCTGCGCGCAGCACGTGCGTGCCGCAGCAGGCGCAGCAGTCCGCGCCGGGGAAGGCGACGATGCGCACGTCGCCCTCGAGCGGCTTTTTGCTGCGGTACTCGACCTTGTCGAGCTCTGCGCCGCGGTAGAAGTGAATGTCGATCGCATGGTCCTCGCAGAGGTAGCGGTTCGCGTCCTCTTCAATCTCCAGCAGCGCCTCCCACGAAATGTCGGCATTGTAGTCGATCGTCACGCTGTCGGCGCCCATGTGGAAGCCGACATTGTCGCAGTGGAAGCGCTCGCAGATGAGTCCCGAGCAGATATGCTCGCCCGAATGCTGCTGCATATGGTCGAAGCGGCGCGCCCAGTCGATCCTGCCTTCGACGCTCGCGCCGACCGCGAGAGGCCTGTCGCAAAGGTGGGTCACGGCGCCGTTTTTCTCGTGGACCTCGAGCACGCCGGCTTCACCCAGCGTGCCGGTGTCGTAGGGCTGACCGCCGCCCTCGGGATAAAAGGCCGTCCGGTCGAGGGTCACGAGATATCCGCCCTTAGTCTCCTCGCAGGAGGTGACGGCGGCGGTGAATTCCCGCAAAAACGGGTCCTGATAGTAGAGCTTTGTCATTTCCATGATAGTTTCTCCTCAGTCGATCAGGCCGAGCGCCTGTTTTTCATACAGCACGCGGTAAACGTGCGCGTCGATCTCCCGCTCGTCGATCTCGCCCGCCTGTACTGCGGCGATGACCTGCGGGATCTGCGTCTGATAATCGGTGGTCACGATCATATCGTTGCCCGCCTGAAGCGCGAGCACGGCCACGCTGCCGTCCTGCGCGTAGGACCTGACCGCGTCCATCGCAAGGTCGTCCGTCACGATAAGGCCGTCGAAGCCGAGCGTGCCGCGCAGTATCTCGTGCACCTTCGGCGAAAGGGAGGCGGGCAGGGTATCGTCCATGCAGTTCACAATGTTGTGGCTCACGAGCACGAACGGCGCGCCCGCCGCAATGCCCGCGGAAAAGGGCAGAAAGTCGGAGGTATCAAAGGTCTCATAGCTGCGCTCGTCAATGGCGATGCCCGTGTGGGTGTCGACATTGTTGCCGTAGCCGGGGAAGTGCTTCAGCACGCACGCAACGCCCGCAGCCTCATACTCAGGTACGACCCCGGAAACGTAGTCCGCCGTCGCCTGCGCGTCCTTTCCGAACGAGCGGGCATGGATAAAGTCGTTTTCATCGGTCGATACGTCGCACACGGGGGCGAAATTCACGTTGATGCCGAGCGCCTTGAGACGCTCGTTGTACGTGCGCGTCGTGCTGAGGAGCCCATCCATGCCCTCCGCGGTGTAAAGCTCCTGCGGAGAGGGGAGCGGGGCGGAGAAGAGGTTCGGGTTTTTGCTCGCACGCGTGACCGTGCCGCCCTCTTCATCGCTGCCGATGAAAAGGGGGATATCCGCAGCAGCCTGATAGGACTGCACCGCGGCGGTAAAGTCGTCCGCGCTCAGCCAGTTGCCGTCTGCGTCCTTATAGTCCCGGCCGAAGAGCAGCAGACCGCCGATGTGATAGCTCTTCACGTCCTCCGCCGCGCCGGTCTCGGGGCAGCGGACGAAAAAGAGCTGCCCGACCTTTTCTTCCAGCGTCATGCCCGCGATGCGCTCGTTCAGGCGCTGCTCGGCAAGCTGCTCCGGCGTCTGCTCCGGCGGTGCGGGCGTGGGGTCGGCAGCCGGAACATCCGGCGTGTCGGGCGCGTCGGTCTTCTGCTTGCCGCAGGCAGGCAGCGTCAGGCAGAGCAGGAGCGCAAGCAGCGCGATCAAGCCTTTTTTCATGATGCATCCTCCTTGAGATGTGTTTCAATATAATACTGCGCGCGCAGGTAGCGCTCGTTCTCATCCTCCGCCGCGCCATCAAGCTCCATGGTGAGCTGACCGTTCTGCATCCGCCAGCCGTTCGAGCTCATCAGGGGGGAGACCTCTCGCATCTCGCGCTGGAGCTGCATGAGTCCCGGACCCTCCCAGCCGCACTCGTCGAAGACCTTCGCCATCAGGAAGCACGGGGAAAAATCGCCGCCGGGCTCGGCAAAGTCGTTGCCGAGCAGGTCTCTCGCCGCTTGATTGGCATAGATGACATAGGGCGTCGCATAGTAGTTGTAGAAGCCGTCGAGCGTGGAGACATCCATGTTGATGCCCATTTCGGTGTAGACGCTGTTGCCGTTGCCCATCCAGGGCTTGTGGTCGCCGAAGAAGACGAAGACGACGGGCTCGTCGCGCTTTTCCAGCTCCTCGGTCATGCGGCACATCTCGTTCACTGTGCTGTGGATGCCGGCAAGGTAGTTGTTGATGACGCAGCAGGTCTGCATCGACCAGCCGTTCTTTTCGGGCGTTACATATTCCTCCCAGTAGGTTTCGGAGGGGTAGGGGCCGTGGTTCTGATACGACACGGAGAAAAGGAAGAGGGGATCGTCCGTCTCCGTGCGCGAGTCGATATCGTTCAGCAGGTAGTCGACCAGCACCTTATCGGAATGGTAGAGCGCGTCGGAGATGGAGATGAGGTCGCCAAAGCCCGTGTCGTTGAACACGCTCTCGTCAAAGCCGAGATACTCGTTCACGTTGCTGCGGTTGTAAAACCAACTGTAGCCGGGGTGACGGTAAAGCGCGTCGTAGCCCTGCGACTTGAAGTAGCGGACATAGGTATTGACGGGGCTGCGGAACTCCTCGTGCTCGCTGTAGCCCGTGAGATACCCCCATTCGGTGTCCACCGTGCCGCCGGCGAAAATATTGGTGAGAAGCCGTCCCGAAATGCTGCGCTCCTCCAGCTCGTGCAGCGGCTCGTAGATCTTGTGGATGGCCGGCACCTCATCGAGCACGGGAAAATCGGTCAGATCGGAGAACGCCTCGAGCATGATGCCGACGACGGTGATCTTCTCTCCCTCCGGGATGTCCTGATCCTCATAGGACGCGAGCGTGCTGCTCGCCTCGCTCTCGCGGTATCCGCTCGGCGCGTTGGGGAGCATATCCTGCACGCTGTAGAGGAATGGATACGTCGTGCCGCGCGAGAGGTAGATCTCCACCTCGGACCAGGGGTTGATGAGGCTGTTGTTGGCCGTCTTTTCATAGATATCGGCGCTGGTGTAAAACTCAAAATAGCTTGCAAGGGTCAGTGCGAGCATGACCATCAGGCCCGCGAGTCGACCGCGCTGGCTCATGCGCTCCCTGCGCAGCAGCACGAGGGAAAGAACGAGCATCCCCGCAAAGCCCGCGATCACGAGCTTGACGGGCTCCGTCAACTCAAAGGTGTAGTTGCCCATGATGCCGCCCGCCGTGCGGATGAGGCGCAGATCGGTCGCCAGCACCGGGTCGCCGCGCAGCTGGATCTTATAGTAGCTCGCGAGCGCCAGGCCGAGGAACGGCACCGCCGAGAGCAGATACGCCGCCCAGGGCCGCGCGAAGAGGAAAAAGCCGAGGTACACGACGAGCAGCGGCAGCAGCAGATTCATCACAACGAGCAGCGGCAGCTTCATGTAGGACACCCAGAGCGCCTGCGCGTCGATGCCCGCGTAGGAATTTGCCGTGAGATAGAGCGACAGAAGGCCTATGCCGAGGCCGAAGACCGTGAGCCACAGAAAGACCCACACGCGGTGCGCCCAGCGCATGGCCGCGCCGGTCTTCTCGTCCGGGCGCAGCAGAGAACGGAAAGCTTGCATAGAAAAGGTTCCACCTTTCGATCGGGCAAAAATAGAATAATAGAAAAGTATAGCATTTTCCCGCCGAAAACGCAACGGACAAGTGCCGCCCCGTTGCGCAAAGTATTTCCCCGCGCTTGACAAGCGCCGCTGCGCATGGTATTCTGAAAAATAAGAAAAAGCTGAGAAAAAGAAGCGTTTCTTCCTCACCGCTTTCAGAGAGGGGACGGCCGGTGCAAGTCCCCGCGGAAGAAGAAAGGCGGCGCTTTTGAGCTGTGCGGCGGAAATGCCGCGCCGGACCCTCCGTTACAAGGGAACGAAGTGCCCCGCATCCAGCGGGGAATTCAGGTGGAACCACGGACAATTGCTTTGTTCGCCCTGAGCCTACTATTCATAGGCTCAGGGCGTTTTTTATCTCCTGAGCCAGACATCGAAAGGAGAAATTCACCATGAAAAACACCGAAAAGACGATGGAAAAGATCGTCGCGCTGTGCAAAAACCGCGGCTTTGTCTTCCCCGGCAGCGAAATCTACGGCGGCCTTGCCAACACCTGGGACTACGGTCCCCTCGGCGCAGAGCTGAAGAAGAACATCAAGAACGCCTGGTGGAAGAAGTTCGTGCAGGAGAACCCCTACAACGTCGGCCTTGACGCCGCCATCCTGATGAACCCGCAGACCTGGGTCGCGAGCGGCCACCTCGGCGGCTTCTCCGATCCTCTGATGGACTGCCGCGAGTGCCACGAGCGCTTCCGCGCCGACAAGGTCATCGAGGACTGGTGCGCCGAGAGCGGCTTTGAGCTGCCCAAGCCCATCGACGCCTTCTCCCAGCAGGAAATGAAGGATTTTGTCGAGGAGCACAACATCCCCTGCCCCACCTGCGGCAAGCACAACTTCACCGACATCCGCCAGTTCAACCTCATGTTCAAGACCTTCCAGGGCGTGACCGAGGATGCGAAGAACACCGTCTACCTCCGTCCCGAGACCGCGCAGGGCATCTTCGTCAACTTCAATAACGTCCAGCGCACCACGCGCAAAAAGCTGCCGTTCGGTATCGGCCAGATCGGTAAGTCCTTCCGCAACGAGATCACGCCGGGCAACTTCATCTTCCGCGTGCGCGAGTTCGAGCAGATGGAGCTTGAGTTCTTCTGCAAGCCGGGCACCGACCTTGAGTGGTTCAACTACTGGCGCACCTTCTGCCACAACTGGCTGCTCTCCATCGGCCTCAAGGACGAGAACCTCCGCCTGCGCGACCATGATGCCGAGGAGCTGTGCTTCTACTCCAAGGCGACGACGGACTTCGAGTTCCTCTTCCCCTTTGGCTGGGGCGAGCTGTGGGGCGTGGCCGACCGCACGGACTACGACCTGACGCAGCACCAAACCGTCAGCGGCGAGAAGATGGTCTACCGCGAGGGCGAGGGCAAGGACATGGTCGAATACGTGCCCTATGTCATCGAGCCGTCGCTCGGCGTGGAGCGCAGCGTGCTCGCCGTCCTCTGCGACGCTTACGATGAAGAGGTCGTCGGCCAGGACAAGAAGGGCAACGACGATGTGCGCGTCGTGCTGCACTTCCATCCCGCGCTCGCGCCGTTCAAAGCCGCGATCCTGCCGCTTTCCAAGAAGGAAGTGCTCACCGGCCCCGCGCAGGAGCTGTATGCCGAGCTTTCCAAGGAGTTCATGGTCGATTACGACGAGACCGGCTCGATCGGCAAGCGCTACCGCCGCGAGGACGAGATCGGCACGCCGTACTGCATCACCTTCGACTTCGACACCGTGGGCGATGAGGCCAACGGCATCGCGGCCGACCACTGCGTCACCATCCGCGAGCGCGACTCGATGGAGCAGGTCAGAATCCCCATCAGCGAGGTCAAAAACTTCCTGCGCGAGAAGATCGCGTTCTAAGGTTTTCCGCAGAGAACAAAAAGAGGGCCGTTCCCACATAGGAACGGCCCTCTTGCTGCATGATACTGCGCCGCAGGCTTTGCCGTCCGCAGACGGCAAATGATTTTGATTTGTTTTTCGCCGCGGCGTGTACGCAGCGAAAAACACTCTGCGCGAAGTGCGTGTCGAATTGGCCGCTTACAGCGGCCAACCGAGGCACAGAACGCAGCGAAATCTTCTCGAAGAAGAGGCTTCGCCTCTTCTTCGAAATTACTTCTTCTCGTCTTCCAGCAGACCCTTGAAGCTGGCGGCGAGTCCGGCAAGGCTCTGGATCTCGCTCGGGACGATGATCTTTGTCGCCTGACCGTCGGCGGCCTTCTCGAAGGATTCGAGCGCCTTGATCTTGACGACCTGATCGTTGGGGTTGGCCTCATTGAGCATCTTGATGGAGTCGGCAAGTGCCTGCTGCACGTTCAGGATGGCCTGCGCTTCACCCTCGGCCTTGAGGATGGCGGCCTGACGCTCGGCCTCGGCCTTCAGGATGGCAGCCTGCTTTTCCGCGTCCGCGCGCAGGATGGTGGACTGCTTTTCGCCCTCTGCCACGAGGATCTGAGACTGCTTCTGGCCCTCGGCCTGAAGGATGGACTCGCGGCGCTCGCGCTCGGCCTTCATCTGCTTTTCCATCGCGTTCTGAATTTCGCGCGGCGGCAGGATGTTCTTGAGCTCCACGCGGTTGACCTTGATGCCCCACGGGTCGGTGGCCTCGTCGAGGATGGAGCGCATCTTGGCGTTGATGACATCGCGGCTCGTGAGCGACTGGTCGAGCTCCATCTCGCCGATAATGTTACGCAGCGTCGTCGCCGTCAGGTTCTCGATGGCGTTCATCGGGTGCTCGACACCGTAGGTGTAGAGCTTGGGGTCGGTGATCTGGAAGTAGATGACCGTGTCGATCTGCATGGTGACGTTATCCTTGGTGATCACGGGCTGGGGATCGAAGTCGGCCACCTGCTCTTTGAGGCTGACCTTCTTCACAACGCGCTCGAAAAACGGAATTTTGAAGTGCAGGCCCACGCCCCAGGTCGCGCTGTAAGCGCCGAGGCGCTCGACGACGTAGGCGCGCGACTGCTGCACGATCTGGATGTTCGTCACGAGCACCAGAAGCACCAGCAGCACTAAAATGCCAATACCGATATAGCCGATCCATTCCATAGTTCTTTTCCTCCTAAAATCTTTCTGTCGGTTGTGGTTTTTTACTTCTCGCCGGGATTTCGCGCCGGACGGACATAGAGCTTCACGCCCTCCATGCGCACGATCTTTGCCATGTTGCCTTTTTCTATGATCTCGCCGCTGTCGCTGCGCGCGGTCCAGGTCTTGCCGTCGATGTACACAGCGCCGGTGGCGTTCTCATTGTCGACCGTTTCGGTCACCTTGGCCTCGTGGTGCAGCACGCGGTCGGCGTTCGTGGGCACGATGGTCTTATCCAGCATCTTGCGCGCAAGGGGCCTTGTCGCGATGAGCGCCAGAATGGATACGATCAGGAACACCGCAAATTGCAGCCACAGCGCCGCGCCCAGCTCCGTTGCCACCAGCGCGGCCACCGCGCCCACGACGAACCAGATCGACACCAGCCCCGCCGTCGCCGCCTCGGCAATGCCGAAGATGATGATGGCGGCGATCCAGATAATGGTCATCATTTCATCTGCTCCTCCTTTCAAGCTTCGCATACAGTAGACGTATGCCGGACCGATCATGGCGATGACGGTCAGCAGCATGATCCCGATGCTCTTGTTGTAGGGTGACAGATTCGCGTAAAGGTTGGAAAGCTCGCTGCCGAGCGTGCGCACGGAAAGCCTCGGCGCTTCCTCCGGCGGCTCGCCGGGGGCGGGGACCTCTTCTTTGAACAGCTCGTCCATCGTCACGCCGTAGCGGTTGCAGATGAAGATGATCTTCTCCATTTCTGGATAGCCCCGGCCGGACTCCCAGCGCGAGACCGACTGGCGTGAGACCTGAAGCTGTTCGGCAAATTCCTCCTGTGTCGCTCCGCTGCGTTTGCGGACCTCCTGGAGCCGCTCGCCAAATGCCATTGCGTTCCCTCCGTTTCTCTGTCTGAGGATAAGATAGCAAAACCGCGCGTTCTTTTCCAGCAACTTCAGTGTTGCATTCCGTGTTTTTCACGTAAATTTCGCGCAAGTTTGATGTTACATCGATGTGACAGCGCGCTTTCCGCGCCGTTTTTCCTATTGTACCACACACTCTATCACTTTACCATGCTTATTTTGACGCGGCGATTGCCTTTTTTGTTCCCATCCGCTATACTAAGGGCAAATCATTTTTTCGGGAGCGTTATTATGCTGGAATTTGTCATTCCCTGTCTCTTGGGACTGGAAAGCTTAGTGGGCGACGAGGTCAGAAAGCTCGGCCTCGGCGACGTGCGCGTGGAGAACGGGCGCGTCCTCTGCCGCGGCGAGGCGCGCGATATCGCGCGCCTCAACATCAACCTGCGCTGCGGCGCGCGCGTCATTCTGGTGCTGCATAAGTTCCGCGCAACGGATTTTGAAGCGCTCTTTCAGGGCGTGCGCGCGGTACACTGGGAGGACTGGATCCCGCGCGAGGGCGAGTTCCCCGTCGTGGGATACTCCATCAATTCGACGCTCCACTCCGTGCCCGCCTGCCAGTCGATCGTCAAAAAGGCGGTCGTTGACCGCCTCGCCGCTGCCTACGGCCTCGCGCAGCTGCCCGAAACGGGGCGGCGCTATCAGGTGCGCTTTTCCATCATGAAGGACGAGGTCACGGTGGGACTCGACACCTCGGGCGAGGGGCTTTATAAGCGCGGCTACCGCGCGCAGGGTGTGGCCGCCCCGCTCAAGGAGACGCTGGCCGCCGCGATGGTCAAGCTCTCGCACTACTCAGGGCGTGACCCGTTCTGCGACCCGTTCTGCGGCAGCGGCACCATCGCTATCGAAGCGGCGCTCATCGCGCGCAACCGCGCGCCGGGGCTGAATCGCAGCTTTTCCGCCCAGCACTGGCGCTCGCTCGAGCGCGATATCTGGCTCGACGCGGCGGACGAGGCCATGGACAACGAGTTCCACGGCAAGTACGAGATCTGGGGCGGCGACATCGACCCCGACGCGGTCGCGCTCTCGCGCCACAACGCAGAGTTGGCCGAGGTGGACGACATCGTAAAGTTTGAGGTCGGTGACGCGACGCGCTTCCACTGGGGCGGGCTGTACGGCCGCATCGTGACGAACCCGCCCTACGGCGAGCGCCTTCTCGAGCGCGAGGAGGCGGGCGAGCTCTACCGTGCCTTCGGCAAGGCGATGGACAAGCTGCCCGACAGCTGGAAGGTCTACGTCCTTTCCTCGCATCCCGATTTTGAGCGCTGCTACGGCAAATTTGCCGACAAAAAGCGCAAGCTTTATAACGGAATGCTCAAGTGCGATCTGTTCATGTATGGAAAACGGCTGTAAATGCCGCGGTTGACGCGGCGGGGGGATGGCAGCGCCCTTTGGCGCTGCTGCGTGACAAAGGGGGTATTCTCTTTCCGAAGAGAATACCCCCTTTTGATCCCCCAGAGAAAGGCGAGGGGAGTCCCCCCTCGACCCCCGCATTGGCAGTCGGGCGCTTGAAGAACTGCGCAGCCTGCGGAATCGGGTGCCTGCCAAGTAATATATCTAAACGATTTGGTTTGCTCCTATCTTCGCTGTTGCTCTGCCTGCGTGTCGGCAGTCTTCAGCAATTTCCGTCTACTTTGGATTTTATCAGACTTGCAGGTGCCTACCAAGGCGGCATTGCTGCGCTCGCCGCGTTTGTTGGCACCATCGGCAGACGGTAATTACACCGCACTTGCGCTCAGATTCGAGAGCGGCAGCGGGTAGTAGAAGGAAGTCAAATCGTCTCGCAACAACAATGGCGGCGAGCGAAGCAATGCCGCCACGCAGGACACTTCCATTCCCCAGGCGCCGCACCCCTTCGAGCCGCAAGCCGGCAATGGAGTCCCTTTCTCTTGGGGGGTGTAAGGGGG
>ENA-UOJV01001680-UOJV01001680.1-human-gut-metagenome-genome-assembly--contig:-C82-NODE-1680-length-22560-cov-19.539791_pt1 | contig 22560 bp, 19 predicted proteins | sample MGYA00242356_ERZ723903 | MGnify/ENA metagenome assembly ERZ723903
TCAAGCAGACGCCCTACGACGCCGAGACCAGCGCCGCCGTCATCGACATCATGGAGGAGTTTGGGGATGAGTGCAAGCGCCGCCACGGCAAGCGCATCATCTACCCCAGCGACGAGTGGTACCTCAAGGCGGGCCGGCCCATCCCGGCCCCGGAGTTCTATGAGGACTACGACCAGCTGGAAAACGGCGTGGGAATGATGAGCCTCTTCCGGCAGGAATTTCTGGCCGAGCTGGAAAAGCCCCACCGTGTCTATGGCTCCAAGAAGCTGGACGTCGTCACCGGCACGATGGCGTCCCCCCTCATCACCGAGATGATGGACGAGCTGCACCGTCAGTACCCCATGATCGAGGTGACAGTGCATACCATCAAAAACAACTTCTTCGGCGGCAATGTCGGCGTGGCGGGCCTCGTCACGGCGACGGACATCATCGCCCAGTGCGAGGGCAGGCTGACCAGCGGCACGCTGGGGGTGCCTGCCGTGATGCTGCGGGAGGAGAAGGACACCTTCCTCGACGATGTTACCATCGAGCAGCTGGGCCAGCGGCTCGGCGTGAAGGTGGAAGTCCTGCCCGTCAGCGGCGGCGACGAGGCCAAGGCCCTGCTGCGCAGCGGCCTCCACATCGCCCGCCGGAGAAGACCGTAATCGTTACCCCTTTTGTGAAAGGAGGAACCCCCTATGAGCAAACCGATCGTAGCTGTGGTGGGCCGTCCCAACGTGGGCAAGTCCACCCTGTTCAATAAGCTCTGCGGCCAGCGTCTGGCCATCGTGGAGGATACCCCGGGCATCACCCGCGACCGCATCTTCGCCAACTGCGAGTGGAGCGGCCACGAGTTCCTGCTGGTGGACACCGGCGGCATCGAGCCGAAGGCCACCGAGGGCATTCTGGCCCATATGCGCGAGCAGGCTCAGATCGCCATCGACACCGCCGACTGCATCATCATGGTGGTGGATGTCCGCAATGGCCTGACCGCTTCCGACGAGGACGTGGCTCATATGCTGCGCCGCAGCCATAAGCCCATCATCCTTGCCGTCAACAAGTGTGATAATGTGGGCCAGACCCCCATGGAGCTCTATGAGTTCTACAACCTCGGCTTCGACGAGGTCATGCCCATCTCGTCCGTCCACGGCCACGGCACCGGCGACCTGCTGGACGCCGTCTGTGCCCACCTCGATTTCAGTGAAACCGTCGTGGAAGAGGACCGCATCCCCGTCGCCATCATCGGCCGCCCCAATGTGGGCAAGTCCAGCCTGACCAACCGTATCCTCGGAGAGAACCGGATGATCGTGGCCAACGAGGCCGGCACCACCCGAGATGCCATCGACACCCCGGTGGACAACGCCTACGGCAAGTTCATCTTCACCGATACCGCCGGTCTGCGCAAGCGCAGCAACATCACCGACGGCCTCGAGCGCTACATGGTCGTCCGGGCACTGGCCGCTGTGGAGCGCAGCCGCGTGGCCCTCATCCTCGTGGACGCCACCGTCGGCTTTACCGAGCAGGACAGCAAGGTGGCCGGTTATGCCCACGATCAGGGCAAGGCCTGCATCATCGTCGTCAACAAGTGGGACGCCGTGGAGGGCAAGGAGACCAACACCATGGAACTGCAGCGCCGGGGCTATGCCGAGTGCTTCAGCTTCATGGGCTACGCTCCTATCATCTTCATCTCGGCCCAGACCGGCTACAACGTCAACAAGCTGATGCAGCTCATCCGGGATGTGGACAGCCAGAACGGTGCCCGCGTGCCCACCGGCGTCCTCAACGAGATGCTGGCCCGTGCGACCGCCCGGATGCAGCCGCCCAGCGACAAGGGCCGCCGCCTGAAGATCTTCTACCTGACGCAGGCCTCCACCCGTCCGCCGACGTTCGTGGCCTTCGTCAACGCAAAGCACCTGTTCCATTTCAGCTACCAGCGGTATATCATCAACCAGATCCGCGAGAACTTCGGTCTGGAGCACACCCCCATCCGCCTTGTCGTGCGTGAGCGCGGCTCCGGCGAAGTGGGCGCGAAGGACGTATAAGGAAGGGAGACTGGTTCTATGACCGCATTTCTCATTGTGCTGGCGGTCGCTGCCGGAGCCTATCTGCTGGGCAGCGTGGACACCGGCATCCTCGTCAGCAAGTATCTGTACCATGACGACGTCCGAACCCACGGCTCGGGCGCTGCCGGTATGACCAACATGCTGCGCACCTTCGGCAAGAAGGCCGCTGCCCTCACGGCGGTGGGCGATGTGCTCAAGGGCGTCGTGGCCGTCTGCCTTGGCCGGTGGCTGTTCGGCCATCTGCCCGCCGATGCTGCCGTCTCGCCCTATCTGGGCGTCTACCTCGCCGCCATCCTCGCCGTGGTGGGCCACTCCAAGCCCATCTACTTCGGCTTCAAGGGCGGCAAGGGCGTGCTGGTGGCCGCTGGTGCCATCCTCGCCGTCCAGCCGGTGCTGCTGCCGGTGCTGGCGCTCATCTTCCTCGCCTGCCTGCTGCCCACCGGTATGGTGTCGCTGGGCAGCATCACGATGGCTGCAGCCTATCCGGTGCTGACGCTGGTGTACAGCCTCCTGCGCGGCCTGCCGACGCAGGACGTCGTGGTCTGCACCGTGGGCGCTGCCATCGTGGGCGGTATGGTCATCTGGATGCACCGCACCAATATCCAGCGCATCCGGGACGGCAAGGAGTACCGTTTCGGCCAGAAGCACAAGAGCAAGTAACCGCAAAAAGCAACGCCCCGCAGGGCGCTCGTTCCATCGAGCTGCCTGCGGGGCGTTTTGCTGTTTGGCAGAGTTATTCCGCGTCGGCTTCCTGAAGGGTCTCGGTGTTGTCCTCGTACTCGGGGTCTTCGATGGCGATGGTCTCTTCCCGTTCAGCAGACTTGCTGCTGAGGTGCTTGCGCAGCCGGGCGGCAAATTCGTCTTCCGGGATGCCGCTCTGGGAGGGGGTGAGGTCGGGTGCGGGGTGGCCGTCGGGCAGGTGAGCGCCGAAGGCCGGGACGAAGAAGAATTTCCGCACGACGAAGATGAGGGCGATGGCCCCCACGCTCAGCAGATTCTCCAGTGCAGATTCGTGGCCCACCACCATGTGGCGTGCGATGGCGTAGAGCAGCACTTCGAGGCTGGAGCCGGGGCTGTGCTTGGCCAGCATCTTGATGAACTCGATGCCGATGACGATGTCCAGCGCGCGCTGTAAGAAGATGCTCACCTCGACGTCGTTGCCGTCGAACAGCAGACCGGGCATCCATTGCAGCAGGGGGATCATCGACAGCAGCAGGCCGATGAGGACGAGGCCGGACAGCAGGATCTCGAGCAGCGTGGCGGCGCTGATGATCCGGTTGCGCAGTTCGGCGCGGTTGTGGCTTTCGACACGGGAATTGGACATGGCGGGGACCTCTCTTTCGAATCTGACCGGAAATATTTTACAATAGTTTGATTCTATTGTAACAAAAGTGAAAAGTGAAGTCAATTCTCCGGAAAAGAAAGTAAGCCGCCATGAAAAACTGGAATCGATAGTAGCACAAAAAGGCCGTCCGCACCCCGGAGAGGGTGCAGACGGCCTTTTTGCAGACCGGGAAAAACTTATGCTTCAGCGATGGCCTCGATCTCGCAGAGCACGCCCTTGGGCAGGTCCTTCACCGCCACGCAGCTGCGGGCAGGCTTGGAGGTGAAGTACTTGGCGTACACCTCGTTGAAGGCGGCAAAGTCGGCAATGTCGGCGAGGAAGCAGGTGGTCTTGACCACCTTGTCGAAGCCCACGCCCGCAGCCTCAAGGATGGCGCCTACATTGCGGCAGCTCTGGTCTGCCTGTGCAGCGATGCCCTCAGCGACCGCGCCGGTGGCGGGGTCTACCGGGATCTGGCCGGAGGTGAAGACGAGGCCGCCCACGGTGTAGCCCTGAGAGTAGGGGCCAATGGCGCCGGGGGCTTTTTCGGTGCTGATGATGTTCATATCGATTACCTCACTTGTCCTGAATAGGGATGTCTCCCGCAAAAGGGGAGCGGATGCCAAGAGTCTACCACCAACGGCCTCTGCCGTCAACTGTTGCCGGGGAGAAGATTTTTCAGGAGATTTTAGAGATATTTGCAAAATTGCCTTGACAAGAAATAAACTTTTATGATAATAATAGGATACGAAACTAACATTTTAACGAAAAAGAACGCAGGCGCAGCGCAGGCAGGGCAGTCCGCTTTGCGCAGGCGCATTTCTTTTTTGCAGAAAAAACGATTTCTGAACCACCGGGAGGGGCAGAAAAGGATATGTCGATTTTAGTGCATGATTCAAACAAAGCGGCCTGCCGTGCGGCGGCAGCCGCCTTGCAGCAGGGCTGCCGGGCCGCGCTGGTGCGTCCGGCGGGCACCGGCAAGGGCCGCATCGTGTGGGAGATGCTGGCAGAACAGCCTGACACCCGCGTCCTCTGGGTGGCCTCCTGCGCCGCGCGGCTCGAACTGCGCCGCGGGCTGGCGAAGGAGCTGGGCAAAACACTGGACGGCAGCGTCCGGCTGATGGACTGTGAGCAGCTGGCTGCACAGAGCGCGCTGGGCTGGGTGGCGCTGGCAGAGTTCCGGCCCGGTCTGTTGGTGCTGGACGGCTGGCGGGAGATGAGCGCACGGGACTGGACGGACTGTGTCCAGCTCCTGTTCCGCCTCTGTCCGGAGGCCAAGGTGCTGGCGCTGGCCGAGCCGGACGCCCCGGGCGAGAGCTGCCGCGCTGCCGAAGAGCTGCTGGGCGATGCTGTGGTGGAGCCGCTGACGCTGGGCGGGGCATTGGCCGATGGGCTGCTGCCCATGCCGACCTCCTACACGGCGCTGCTCTGGCCGCAGGAGGCCGCAATGGCCCGTCTCCGCGCCGAGGTGAAGAATCTCCGCGTGCCCGGCACGCCCGACCCCAACGCCGAAAAATATCAGGCACTGAGCCTTGCTGTGGAGCAGCTGCCCTCCGTGGAAGTGCTGCTGGCGCGGTGGCTCCCCAATGCCGCCGGGCGGTATCTCGTCCTCTGCGAGGATGCCCAGACGGCGGCGCAGATGGCCCAGCAGGCCGAAGCGCTGTTTGGCGCGGGGGTGCATATCTGCTGCGCCGATGCGCTTTCCAGCGATGCAGAGCCCTTCCTGACCGACGAGGCCGACGCGCTGCGGCTGCTGGTCTGCGTCAACAGTCCTGCCGCCGAGACGCTGCTGACCGGCATTTCAGGCGTTGTCCTCGTCCGCCGCACCGCTGAGGCACCCGCCTATCGGCAGATGCTGGCCCGCGCCCTCGCGGCCTGCGGCAGTGTGCCGGTGGCAGAGCTGAGCGCTACCTTCGAAGGACTGACCTGCGTGCCGCAGCTCCGGAAGGAGTGCGGCGAGAAGCCATTCCCGCTGTCTGAGCCGCTGTCCGCCTGCCGCCGGGCCTACCGGCAGCTTCGCCGGGCACTGGACGCCGAGTGGGAGCGCTATTTTGCCGCCGCGAAACAGATGGCCGCAAAGAAGCTGCCGCTGGATGTGCCCCGCGCCTACACCTTTGAGGGGGTGGCCGTGGGCCGCTGGCTGGAAAACCAGCGCCTCGTGCGGGCCGGAAAGAAGAATGGCCGCCTCACTGCCGAGCAGGTCGCCCGGCTGGACAAGATCGGCATGAACTGGAAAAAGCGCCTTGAGCTGGCGTGGGAGAATGGCTGGGCCTCGGCCCGGCGGTACCGCGACAGCCACGCCGACCTTCTGGTGCCGGTCCACTATAAAGATAAGAACGGCTTTGCGCTGGGCGAGTGGATCGTCTACAACCGCCAGCGCTATCAGGGCGGCAGCCTTTCGGATGACCGCATCGAGCGGCTGGAATCGCTGGGCATGGTGTGGGACACCGGCAGCATCCTCTGGGAAAAGAACTATGCCGCTGCCGTCCAGTACCATCTCGAGCACGATGACCTCGAGATCCCCGTCAAGTACGTCACGCCGGACGGCATGGCGCTGGGCGTCTGGCTGGGCAGCCAGCGGGCCGCCTATAAGGAAGGAACCCTGACCGCCGCCCAGATCGAAAAGCTGGAAGCCCTCGGCGTGGACTGGGCGAACCGGAACGACCGCAAGTGGCAGACTGCCTACGAGGCCGCCGTGAAATATTACAGCGCCCACGGCAACATCGACGTGCCCACCGAGTACATTGATGAGGACGGCATCCTGCTGGGCAAGTGGGTGTCCCGCCAGCGGTATGCATGGCAGAACCCCGAGCGCAGCAGTGCCCGGGTCACGCCGGAGCGGAAAGCCCTGCTGGATGAGCTGGGCATGATCTGGGAAAAGACCGACTCGTGGCAGCACCGCTACGAGCTGGCGGCGGCATACAAAAAAGAGCACGGCAGTCTGGCCGTCCCGGCGCAGTACCGGACGGAGGACGGCATCTGGCTGGGCAGCTGGCTCTCCCGCCAGAAGCTGATGCTGCGGGAGGGCAAAAAGCTCTCCGCGGAGCGCTGCGCCGCCCTCAGGGAGCTGTTTCAGGGCGAGAACACCCGCCGCCTTACGGCCACTGTGCCGCCTGCGTGCAGCGTGCGGGAGCAGAACTGGCTGGACAACTATCAAAGCGCCAAGCGCTATGCCGAAAAGAAGGGCACCCTTCTCGTGCCCGCCGGATATGTGGACGAGAGCGGCTTCCGGCTGGGCGTCTGGATCTCGAACCTCCGCGCTGCCCGCAAGGCCCGGCCCGAGTCCTTTCAGGTCACGCCGGAGCATATCGCCATGCTGGACGCCATCGGGATGCAGTGGGACGCACGGGAGGCCAAATGGGACGGGGCGTTCCGCCGCGCCGAGGAGTACCGTGCCGCCCACGGCGACCTTCTGGTGCCGGTGAACTACAAGACCGGCGACGGCTTCTGCCTCGGCGACTGGATCCGCCGGATGCGGGAGAGCTATGCTGCCGCCGATGACCGGCTGACAGCCGCCCACGTCCAGAAGCTTGAGGCGCTGGGGATGGTCTGGACGATGCCGCAGGAGAGCTGAGATATTGCTTTTTGAGGTGAGGTGTGCTATACTTCCTCTCGTCTGAATAGAAAACAGCAGGTGCCTGCCGCCGAGGGCTTGTCCTTTGGCCGGGAGGGTAAAAGGGAAGCGGGTGAGAGTCCCGCGCGATCTCGTCACTGTGATAAGGGAGTCCGCTGCCTTGGCGCACGTCGCCGGTCACTGGGAGCTTTGCTTCTGGGAAGGCGGCAGCGGATAATGAGCTTTCAGTCAGGAAACCTGCCCGCTGTTGGTACAGGAGCGCCAAGCTCCGGATCACGAGGAATTGGTCGTACCAAAAAGCCCGAATCGTTCAAAGGGTCTTTTTGCTGTGCCTTCCGCGCGGCAGAAAGGCCCTTTTTCGTTTGAGCTGGCCCCCGTTTCGTACCCTTTCTATCGGAAATACCGATCCCACCCAAACAGAAAGGACTCAAAACAATGCGTAAAGCAACCAACAAGAACTGGCAGCGCGTCACCGCCGCTGCCGCCGCACTGGCCCTGTGTGCCGGTGTGCTCACCGGCTGCGGTGCATCTTCTTCTACTGCTGCCAGCAGCGCCGCAGCAAGCTCTGCTGCCGCCAGCGAGGTGAGCAGCGAGGAGGCCGATGAAATGGCAGCAAAGAACGTGGCAGATCTCATCGACGCCATCTATGTGCAGGAGCGCAACGAGAACACCGACGCCCAGTGCGAGGCCGCCAAGGCCGCATGGGACGCCCTGACCGACGCCCAGAAGGAGCTGGTCGAGGGTGAAGAGGCTGACCCCGATTACTTTGGCCGCGACACCGGCGACGCCTCCAAGGATGACCCCCGCAATGAGGACAACATCGGCGACAACGAGATCCTCGTCGTCAGCTTCGGCACCTCCTTCAACGACAGCCGCGCAGCGGACATCAAGGGCATCGAGGATGCCATTCAGGCCGCTTACCCCGACTGGTCTGTCCGCCGTGCCTTCACTGCACAGATCATCATCAACCATGTGCAGGCCCGTGACGGCGAGAAGATTGACAACATGGAGCAGGCTATGGAGCGCGCTGTCGCCAACGGCGTGAAGAATCTGGTCGTCCAGCCCACCCACCTGATGCACGGCGCGGAGTACGACGAGATGATGGAGATGGTGGACAGCTACCGCGATAAGTTCGAGTCCGTCGCCATCGCCGAGCCTCTGCTGGGCGAGGTGGGCAGCGATGCCACCGTCATCAACGCCGACAAGGAGGCTGTCGCCAAGGCGATCACCGCTGAGGCCGTCAAGACCGCTGGCTTCGACAGCGTGGATGCCGCTGCTGCGGATGGCACCGCCTTCGTTTTCATGGGCCACGGCACCTCTCACACCGCAAAGGTGAGCTACAGCCAGATGCAGGCTCAGATGAACGCTCTGGGCTACAAGAACGTCTTCATCGGCACCGTCGAGGGTGAGCCGGAGGAGACTGCCTGCGAGAACGTCATTGAGGCGGTCAAGGCCGCCGGCTACACCAAGGTCGTCCTGCGTCCCCTGATGGTCGTTGCAGGCGACCATGCCAACAACGATATGGCAGGCGATGACGATGATTCCTGGAAGAGCCAGTTCGAGGCCTCTGCTGCATTCGATTCCGTCGAGTGCCAGATCGCAGGTCTGGGCGAGATCGCTGACATCCAGCAGCTCTACATCGCACACACCAAGGCCGCTGTCGATTCCCTGAACGGCTGATTCTGACCCTATGATTGCCCGGAAAGGAGTGCCTTTTCGGGCAATTTCTTTTTCGGCCTGCTTTGAAATCAGGCCATTGCGTGTTATAATCTTTTTGATACGATATAAGTCGAGGTAACTGCTATGAAACTGAAAAATAAATGCTCTCTTCTGCTGGCCGGTGTGATGCTGGCCGGTGCACTCGTCGGCTGCGGCGCATCCAGCACCCCGGCCAGCTCTGCCGCTTCCTCCGAGGCGGCGGCCTCCTCTGCCGTGAGCGAGGCTGCTTCTGCCTCCGCTGAGGCGGCGCTGCCCGACGGCACCTACGCCGCTGATTTTGACACCGACAGCTCCATGTTCCACGCCAATGAGGCATTCGACGGAAAAGGCGCGCTGACCGTGAAGGACGGTCAGATGACGCTCCACGTCAGTCTCGCCTCCAAGAACATCGTCAACCTCTACGTCGGCACGGCAGAGGACGCAGCTTCCCACGAGGCCGACTGGCTCCAGCCCACCACCGACACCGTCACCTACAGCGACGGCACCTCGGATGAGGTGTACGGCTTCGATATCCCGGTGGAGGCACTGGACACGGACTTCTCCGTTGCCATCCTCGGCAAGAAGGGCAAGTGGTACGACCACACCGTCAGCGTCCGCAATGCACAGCCCACGATGAAGGAGGCCCTTGCCGACGGCGCCTACACCTGCGACGTGACCCTTGAGGGCGGCTCCGGCCGCGCCACCGTGGAAAGCCCTGCGGCCCTGACCGTGGCCGACGGCAGGATGACCGCCACCATCGTCTGGTCCAGCCCCAACTACGACTATATGCTGGTGGACGGCGAAAAGTATCTGCCCACCAACACCGAGGGCAACTCCACCTTCGAGATCCCCGTCGCCGCCCTCGACACCCCGCTGGATGTGGTGGGCGATACCGTTGCCATGAGCACCCCGCACGAGATCGAGTATACGCTGACCTTTACGCTGAAGTAAACCGCTTCGCAGACTGAGAGGTTAAAGCCTATGAAGCGCCGCAATTTTCTGAAAGCCCTGCCCGCCGCCGCACTTGCCCTCGCTGGCTGCGGACAGGCAGAGACCGCCCCGGCCAATACGGCCTCTCTCGTGTTCGACCACAGCTATCCGCTGGACTATGCGGCTCAGTTCTCCGCCGACTGCTATGAGGGGGGATATGTGCTGGTGAACATCCCGGACAGCGGCAGATTCCTCGTGATCCCCGAGGACGCGGCAGAGGTGGATGACCTGCCCGCCGATGTTGTCCCGCTCCGCCAGCCGCTGGACAACATCTACCTCGTCTCCACCTCGGTGATGGACCTCTTCGTCCATCTGGATGCGCTGGACTGCATCGCCCTCTCCGGAACCAAGGCCGAGGGCTGGTATGTGGAGGAGGCCAAGCAGGCCATGCAGGAGGGCCGCATCGCCTACGCCGGCAAGTACAGCGCCCCGGACTATGAGCGGATCCTTGCTTCCGGGTGCAGCCTCGCCATCGAGAACACCATGATCCTCCATGATCCGGCGGTCAAGGAACAGCTGGAAAAGTTCGGCGTGCCGGTGCTCATCGAGCGCTCGAGCTATGAGAGCGGCCCGCTGGCCCGGATGGAGTGGCTCAAGCTCTACGGCATCCTGCTGGGCAGGACCGAGCAGGCGGAGGAAATTTTCCGCCAGAAGGTGGAGCAGGTGGCCCCCATCCTCGGGCAGGAGAGCACCGGAAAAACGGTGGCTTTCTTCTCCATCACGTCGAACAACCTCATCACCGTCCGCCGCACCAGCGACTATGTGGCCCAGATGGTGGGGATGGCGGGCGGCGTCTACATTTTTGACGACCTCGAGGGGGACAGCCCGGGCCAGTCCACCATCAAGCTGCCCCTCGAGACCTTCTACGCCCGGGCCAAAGACGTCGATGTCCTCATCTACAACAGCACCATCGAGGGCGTCGTGGAGACCCGTGACCAGCTCATCGAAAAGTGCCCCATGCTGGAGGAGTTCAAGGCTGTCCAGTCCGGCGACTGCTGGTGTACGGCCCAGAGCCTGTTCCAGCAGAGCATGGAGCTGGCCGACCTCATCTCCGATATGAACCTCGTTTTTACCGAGGGCAGGCCCGACCCGGCCTCCCTCCGCTTTTTGCAGCAGATCGTATAAAAGGAGCATTGCCATGACCACCACACGCCGCCTCAGCCTCGCCTACCTCGCCCTCACGGCGGGGCTTGCGGTGCTGTTTGCGCTCAACCTGTTCTGGGGCAGCGTGGAGCTGACACCCGGGGCAGTGGCTGCAGCCCTGCTGGGCCGGGGTGGGGATGCGCTGGCTGTGGGCATCGTGCTGCAGCTGCGCCTGCCCCGGGCCGTCATGGTGGTGCTGCTGGGCGCGGCCCTCTCCGCAGCGGGCTACCTTTTGCAGACCTTCTTTGCCAACCCCATCGCAGGCCCCTTCGTCATGGGCGTGTCCAGCGGCGCGAAGCTGGCCGTGGCCCTCACGATGGTGGTCTTCCTGCAAAGGGGGCTGCTTACCGGTTCGGCCACCCTCATCATCGCGGCCTTTGCGGGCGCGATGGCGGCGATGGCCTTCGTGCTGGTGGTGGCCCGGCGGGTGCCCCGGATGAGCATCCTTGTCATCTGCGGCATCATGATCGGCTACATCTGCTCGGCCATCACCGACATCGTCGTGACCTTCGCGCAGGACTCCAACATCGTCAACCTCCACAACTGGTCGATGGGCAGCTTTTCCGGCATGACGTGGGCCAATGTGGGCGCTGCGGCCTGCGTGGTGCTGCCCGCACTGGCAGCGGCATTCCTCCTCTCCAAGCCTATGGCGGCCTACCAGATGGGGGAAAGCTATGCCCGAAGCGTCGGCGTGCCGGTGCGGGCCTTCTCGACGGCCCTCGTGCTCCTTTCCAGCCTCCTCTCCGCCTGTGTGACGGCCTTTGCCGGGCCGATCTCCTTCGTGGGCATCGCGGTGCCTCATCTGGTCAAGAGCCTGCTGGGCAGCGCCAAACCCCTCTATGTCCTGCCGGGCTGCTGCCTTGGAGGGGCGGCGTTCTGCCTGCTCTGCGACCTTATCGCCCGCAGCCTGTTCGCGCCCACCGAGCTGTCCATCAGCTCGGTGACAGCAGTTTTTGGTGCACCGGTGGTCATCTGGCTGCTGGTGCGCCGCCAGACAGAGGGAGGCCGGGAATGAGCGAAGAAAAAGCCTTCTGCCGCACCGATGACCTTGCCATCGGCTACGGCAAAACGCCCCTGATGGAGCACATCCGCCTCGGAGCTGAAAAGGGGAGCATCCTCACCCTCATCGGACCCAACGGTGCGGGCAAATCTACCCTCCTCAAGACGCTGGCGGCCCAGCTGGCCCCGCAGGGGGGCGCTGTCCTGCTGGACGGAAAGAGCCTTGCGGACTACTCCGGCTCTGAGCGCGCCCGGAAGATGGCCCTGATGGTGCCCCACACCCGCCGCACTGAGCTGACCACCTGTTTCGAGATGGCCTCCGCCGGGCGCTACCCCTACACGGGGCGGCTGGGTGTCCTCTCGGCGGAGGACAGGCGGCAGGTCCACGCCGCGCTGGCCCTCGTGGGGGCCGAAGCGCTGGCGGGACGGGACTTCAACTGCATCAGTGACGGCCAGCGCCAGCGCGTGCTGCTGGCCCGGGCCATCTGCCAGCAGCCGGAGCTGATCCTGCTGGACGAGCCGACGTCCTTCCTTGACATCAAAGGCAAGGCCGAGCTTCTGGCCATCCTGAAGAGCCTCGCCCGGGACAAGAAGATGGCCGTCATCCTCAGCCTCCACGAATTAGAGCTGGCCCAGAAGATCTCGGATAAGGTCGTCTGCGTCTCGGCGGCGGGCGTCTCGGACGTTATGACGCCCGGACAGGCGTTTGCCCGGGAAAACATCTGTAAAATTTATGATTTGAGCGACGAGCAGTACGCTTTTCTGTACGGTGAAGCGAAAAAGCCCGCCGAGACGGGGCAGCCCCGCTTTGAGCACTATGTCCGCAGCGGTCAGAAGCTCCTGCGCTGCGGCTACACCACCGGCACCTGCGCGGCGCTGGGGGCGGCGGGCGCAGCCCGTCTCCTCCTCACCGGCCGCGCCCCGGAGACGGTGGCCCTCCGCACCCCGAAGGGCATCGTGGTGGAGGTGGAGCCGATCTTCTGCCGCCGGTCGGGCGAGGGGGCAGAGTGCGCCATCCGCAAAGACGGCGGCGACGATGTGGACGTGACCACCGGTCTGCCGGTCATTGCCGGTGTGACCCTCCGGCCGGAGCTGGCCGGAGAGGTGCGCATCCACGGCGGCGAGGGGGTGGGCCGGGTGACGAAGCCCGGCCTCGACCAGCCGGTGGGCGAAGCCGCCATCAACCACATCCCCCGGGCCATGATAAAGGAGGCGCTGGAAAAGGAGGCGGAGTCTGCCGGATATGCGGGCGGCTTCGATGTCACCATCTCCATCGAGGGCGGGGCCGAGACAGCCAAGCGCACCTTCAACCCCCACATGGGCGTGGAAGGCGGCCTCAGCGTCCTCGGCACCAGCGGCATCGTCGAGCCGATGAGCCAGCAGGCCATCCTCGACACCATCCAGCTGGAGATGGGGCAGGCCGCGCTTCGGGCAGGGACGCCCCGGCGGCTCATCCTCGCCCCGGGCAACTACGGGCTGGACTATCTCCACGAGAATCTGCCGACCCTGAAGTGCATCCCGGTGGTCAAGACCTCGAACTTCATCGGCGATGCGCTGGATATGGCGGCGGCGTCAAAATTCGAGCAGGTGGTGCTGGTGGGCCACATCGGCAAGCTGGTCAAGCTGGCGGGCGGCGTCATGAACACCCATTCCCGCACGGCGGACTGCCGCACCGAGCTGCTCTGCGCCCACGCCGCTCTCTGCGGCGCGTCCCGGGACGTCTGCGCGTCCCTGATGGGCGCCGCCACCACCGACGCCTGCATGGAGATATTGGACAAGGCAGAGCTGAGAGAGCCGGTGCTGTCGAGCCTGCTGGATGCCATCCAGCTCCACCTCGACCGCCGCGCCGCCGGGGCGTTCCGGGTGGGTGCGGTGCTCTTCTCCAACCAATACGGCCCGCTGGGCCAGACCAAGACTGCAAAGGAGCTGCTGGACGAATGGAAAAACGGATCGGCGTCTTGTACGGCGTCAGTGCAGGCCCGGGCGACCCGGAGCTGATGACCCTGAAGGCGGTCCGCTGCCTCGGAAAATGCCCGGTCATCGCCGCACCCCAGACCGCCGGAGGCCGGATGCTGGCGCTGGACATCGCCCGGGGCGCGGTCGGGCTGGACGGCAAGACCATCCAGCCCCTGCGCTTTGCCATGAGCCGCGACCCGGAGGTGCTGCGCGCCTCCCATGAGGAGGCCGCCCGGGCGGTGAAAGAGTATCTGGATGCCGGGCAGGACGTCGCCATGCTCAACCTCGGCGATGTCTCGGTCTATGCCACCTTCGGCTATTTGCAGGAGATCTTAGAGGCGGAGGGCTATAAGACCGTGAGGATCCCCGGGGTGCCAAGCTTCTGCGCCGCCGCGGCCCGGCTGGGCCAGCCCCTGACGGGCGGGATGGAAGCGCCTCTGACCATCGCCCCGGGACGACACGCGGCCGAGGTACTGGCCGCACCGGGGACGAAGGTGCTGATGAAATCGGGCCGTCAGCTGCCGGAAACGCTGGCCGCACTGGCCGAAGCCGGGCTTCTGGGCCGCAGTGCGATGGTCTGCAACTGCGGCCTGCCGGACGAGGAGGTCTGGCCCGACCTGTCTGCCTGCGATGCCAGCCGTCCGGCGGGCTATTTTGCAACGATCTTAGTAAAGGAAGGGTAACGGATATGGTTCATTTTGTGGGAGCGGGGCCGGGTGCCCCCGACCTCATCACCCGTCGGGGCGCGGCCCTGCTGGCCGATGCCGACTGCATCATCTATGCGGGCAGCCTCGTCAACCCGGCCTTGCTGGGTCTGGCAAAGCCCGGCTGCGCCATCTACAACAGCGCCGAGATGACGCTGGAACAGGTGCTGGACACCATCCGCGCTACGGAGCAGGCGGGCGGCACCACCGTCCGACTCCACACCGGCGACCCCTGCCTTTATGGGGCCATCCGGGAGCAGATGGATGCGCTGGACGCCGACGGCATCCCCTACGATGACACCCCGGGCGTGTCCAGCTTCTGCGGCGCAGCGGCGGCGCTCTGTGCCGAGTACACCCTGCCCAATGTGAGCCAGACCGTCATCATCACCCGGATGGAGGGCCGCACCCCCGTCCCCGAGGCCGAGCAGCTGGCAAAGCTGGCCGCGCATGGGGCCACCATGGTCATCTTCCTCTCCATCGGGCTGGTGGACAAAGTCCAGCAGGCCCTCCTTTCCAGCGGCGGCTACCGCTCCGACACTCCCGCCGCAGTGGTGTATAAGGCCACATGGCCGGAGCAGAAGGTGGTGCGGTGCACCGTCTCCACGCTGGCCGAGGAGACCCGCAAAAACGGCATCACCAAGACGGCCCTCATCGTCGTGGGCGATTTTCTGGGGCGGGATTACGACCGCAGCAAGCTCTACGACCCTGCCTTTACCACCGAGTTCCGGCAGGGGACGGAGGCCGGAAAATGAGCTGTGCGTATCTGGCCTTTACGGCAAGGGGCGAGGCACTGGCCCGTCGGCTGGCGGAGGCCCTGCCCGGCAGCGTGAGCCGCTGCGGCGGGAAAGTGACCCTGAAGGGCTGGACGGCGGAGCACTTTGCACAGAACGAGGCGCTTATTTTTGTAGGAGCTGTGGGCATCGCCGTCCGGGCCGTCGCGCCTTATTGCAAAAGCAAGGCCAGCGACCCGGCGGTGGTGGCTGTGGACGAGGGCGGGCAGTTCGCCGTGCCCCTGTTGTCGGGCCATCTGGGGGGCGCGAATGCGCTGGCCCGGGCGCTGGCGGAGGTCTGCGGCGCGGTGCCGGTCATCACGACGGCCACCGATGTCAACGGCCTTTTTGCCGTAGACCTCTGGGCCAAGGCGCAGGGCTGCACCCTCCTTGAGCCGGAGCGCATCAAGCGCGTCAGCGGCGCCCTGCTGGCCGGACAGACCGTCCGGTACTGGTCGGCGTGGCCAGTGGCGGGGGAGGCCCCCGCCGGGGTGGAGCGGGCCGGGACGCCCGAGACCGCCGATTTCGCCCTCACCCTCACGCCGGAGGGCGGGGCGCTCCACCTCGTGCCCCCCATCGGGGTGCTGGGCGTGGGGTGCCGCCGGGGCACGACGGCAGAGCGTCTGGAAGAGGCGTTCTCGGCCTTCTGTGCCTCGTCGGGCCTCAGCCCGGCGGCAGTCTCGGCGGCTGCCAGCATCGACCTGAAAAAAGAGGAGCCGGGGCTTGCGCAGTTCTGCGAAGTCCACGGCTGGCCCATCACATTCTATTCGGCAGACCAGCTGCGGGCCGTGCCGGGGCAGTTCACCCCCTCGGCCTTCGTGGCCGGTGTCACCGGCGTGGACAACGTCTGCGAACGGGCAGCGGCAAAAGCCTCGGGCGGGGCGCTCCTGCTGCCCAAGACAGCGGGCGGCGGCGTGACGCTGGCGCTGGCCGTCCGCCCCTTTGCACCCGATTGGAGGACAGAGCAATGAGTGAGAGTAAAAAGACCGTGTTCGTCGTGGGGCTTGGCCCCGGCGGCGGACAGTTTCTGACCGTGCAGGCGCAGAGCGCCTTGCAGCAGGCCGAGGTGTTGTGCGGCTATACGGTCTACATCGACCTTGTGCGCCCCCTCTACCCGGAAAAGGAGTGCTACGCCACCGGCATGACCCGGGAGCTTGACCGCTGCCGCTGGGCGCTGGATACCGCCCGGGCAGGCCGGGATGTGGCGCTGGTCTGCTCCGGCGACGCCGGGGTCTACGGCATGGCAAGCCCTCTTCTGGAGCTGGCCGAGGCGTATCCGGATGTTGATGTGGAGGTCGTGCCCGGCCTGACCGCCGCCCTCAGCGGCGGGGCGGTGCTGGGGGCACCGCTGGCCCACGATTTCTGCGTCCTCTCTCTGTCCGACCGCCTCACGCCGTGGGAGGTCATCGAAAAGCGTCTGGCCTGCGCGGCGCAGGGCGATTTCGCGCTGGCACTGTACAATCCCTCCTCCAAGGGCCGCCCCGACTACCTGCGCCGGGCCGTGGACATCCTGCTGGCCCACGGCAAGGCCCCTGACACCCTCTGCGGCTGGGTGCGGAACATCGGCCGGGAGGGACAGGAAAAGCAGCTCCTGCCTCTCAGCCAGCTCCGGGACACCGAGGTGGATATGTTCACCACCGTCTTTGTGGGCAACGCGGCCACCCGTGCGCTGAACGGGCGGATGGTCACGCCGCGGGGGTATCGCCGATGAGAGTGGTCCTGTTCAGCGGTACCATCGAGGGGCGGGAGCTTTCCCGTCGGCTGGCAGAGCTTGGTCTTGAAGTCACCGTCAGCGTAGCCACCCCGCTGGGGCAGGAAGAGCAGGGGAGCGCCCCCGGCGTCACCGTCCGGTGCGGGCGGCTCCTGCCCGATGAGATGGCCGCTCTCCTGAAGGGCGCTGCCCTCTGCATCGACGCCACCCACCCCTACGCAGTGGAGGCGACGAAGAACATCCGGGCGGCAGCAGAGTCGGCGGGGGTCGGGTATCTCCGCCTCCTCCGCCCGGCCAGCCCCCTGCCGGAGGGCTGTCTTGTCTTCGGGAGCGCAGGGCAGGCGGCGGAGGCGCTGGCGCAAAAGGAAGGAAACCTTCTGCTGGCCACCGGGGCCAAAGAGCTGCCTCAGTTTGCGGCCATCCCGCCTCAGCGGCTCTATCCCCGCGTCCTGCCCACGCTGGAAAGCATCGCAGCCTGTGAGGCGGCGGGCATCCCTCACCGCAACATCATCGCCATGCAGGGGCCGTTCAGCTTCGCGCTCAATCAGGCGATGATGGAGCAGTTCCATATCCGCTGGCTGGTCACGAAAGACGGCGGCGCAGCGGGCGGATTCGACGAAAAAGCCGCTGCTGCCGCCGCTGCGGGGGCGCAGCTGGTGGTCATCCGCCGCCCGCCCGAGGAGGGCGAGACGGCGGAAGAGGTGCTGAAACGCTGCAAGGAGATGATAAGATGAACGTGACACTCATCGGCATGGGTTCCGGCCAGCCCGAGAGCCTGACCCTCCAGAGTCTGGCCGCGCTGCGGCAGGCCGACCTTATCCTTGGTGCGCGGCGTCTGCTGGCGGCTCTGCCCGCCGGCTGCACCGCCAACCGCGCCGCTGCCTACCGCGCCGACGAGGTGGCGGAGCTTCTGCAAACCTCCGGCGCAGAGAACGCCGTGCTGGTCTACAGCGGCGACACCGGCTTTTACTCCGGCGCAGCCGCGCTGCTGGATAAGCTTTCGGCTCTCGGCATCCGTGCCCGGGTGCTGCCGGGCCTTTCCAGCGTCCAGCTCCTTGCGGCGGCGCTGGGCCGTTCGTGGCAGGACTGGGACCTCGTCTCGGCCCATGGCCGCGCCTGCGACCCGGTGGCCGAGTGTATGCAGGGCAGGCCCGCCTTTTTCCTCACCGGCGGCAGTGAAGACCCTGCCACCCTCTGTGCCCAGCTGACGGCGGAGGGCTTCGGCGAGGTGGAGGCCGTCGTGGGCCAGTGCCTCGGCACGCCGGAAGAGAAGCTCTTCCGGGGCAGGGTGCAGGAGCTGGCGGCGGGCCGCTTCGACAGCCTGAGCGTCCTCCTCGTGGAGGCCGCAGAGGTGCAGCCCCGCCGCACGCCGGGCCTGCCGGATGAAGCGTTCGAGCGGGGCAGTGTCCCCATGACCAAGCAGGAGGTGCGGGCTGCTGTGCTGGCAAAGCTGGCCGTCCGCCCGGAGGACATCCTGTGGGACGTGGGGGCCGGGACGGGCAGTGTCAGCGTGGAGCTGGCGCTGGCTGCGCCCCGGGGCAGGGTCTACGCGGTGGAGTGCGACCCGGAGGGCTGCGCCCTCATCCGGGCCAACCGCCAGAGATTCCTTGCCCGCAACCTGACCCTCGTGGAGGGGCTTGCCCCCGCCGCGCTGGCCGACCTGCCCGCGCCGGACGCCGTCTTTATCGGCGGCAGCAAGGGCAGCCTCGCCGCCATCGTGGACGCTGCGCTGGAAAAGAACCCCGCCGCCCGCATCTGCGCGTCGGCCATCGCCCTCGAGACCCTCTCGGCGGCGGTGGCTGCGCTGACGGCCCGGGGCCGGACGGTGCAGGTGAGCCAGATCGCCGTCAGCCGGGCCAGAGCCGTGGGCGGGCTGCACCTCATGATGGCCCAAAACCCCATCTACCTCATCACGGGAGAATGACCATGATCCAATTTCTGCTGGCGGCACCCCGCTCGGGCAGCGGCAAGACCACCATGACCTGCGCCCTCCTGATGGCGCTCAAGCGGCGGGGCTACACGCCCTGCGCTTTCAAGAGCGGGCCGGATTACATCGACCCCATGTTCCACCGGGCGGTGCTAGGGGTGGAGAGCCACAACCTCGACCTCTTTTTCTCCCCGCCCGAAACGGTGCGCGCCCTCTACGCGAAGGGAGCCTCCGGCCACGGCGCGGCGGTCTGTGAGGGGGCGATGGGCTTCTACGATGGCCTCGGCGGTGTGAGCGACAAGGCCAGCGCGTGGCATCTGGCCGACACGCTGGGCCTGCCGGTGCTGCTGGTGGTGGAGCCGAAAGGCCAGAGCCTGACGCTGGCCGCAGAGCTGCGGGGCCTCGACGGCTTCCGCACCCCCAGCCATCTTGCGGGCATCCTGCTCAACAACTGCACGGCCCGGATGCACGCCCTGCTGGCCCCCATGCTGGAAGCGGAAACGGGCCTGCCGGTGCTGGGTTTCCTGCCCAAGCTCCCGGAGGCTGTCATCGGGAGCCGCCATCTCGGCCTCTATACGGCGGCAGAGGTGGAGGACCTGCAAAAAAAGCTGGCCGCACTGGCCGCAGCGGCGGAGGAGCAGATCGACTGGCCCCGCCTGCTGGCCCTCTGCGAAAAAGAGCCGCCCGCCCTGTCCGGGCAGGCGGAGACACCCCCGGCCCGCGTCCGCATTGCTGTGGCGCAGGACGAAGCCTTCTGCTTCACCTACGCCGAGACGCTGGAAGCGCTCCGGGACGCCGGGGCAGAGCCGGTCTTTTTCAGCCCTCTCCGGGACGCAAGCCTGCCGGAGAGGGTCGGCGGGCTGTATCTGCCCGGCGGCTACCCGGAGCTTCACGCCAGAGCACTGAGCGAAAATACCGCGCTTCTGCGCGAGATAAAAAAGAGGGTCGAAGCCGGTCTGCCCACAGTGGCCGAGTGCGGCGGCTTCCTCTATCTGGGGCAGCGGCTCACCGACACCGCCGGGCAGAGCTGGCCGATGGCCGGCGTTCTGCCGGGGACGGCGCAGGACGCCGGGCGGCTCGTCCGGTTCGGCTATGCCGAGCTGGGGGCCGAAGAGGACAGTATGCTCTTCCGGGCCGGAGAGCATTTTCCCATCCATGAGTTCCACCACTGGGACTCCACCGCCAACGGCACGACCCTCACGGCCCGCAAGCCGGTGGGGGGCACGGAATGGCGGTGCGGATTTGCAAACGAGCATTTCTATGCGGGTTTCCCGCATTTATACTGGGCGGGCACGCCCCTGCCGCAGCGTTTTGCCGCTGCGGCGGAAGCATATAGGAGAGACCATGACTGAGACAGAACTTGCCGCCCTCTGTGCGGCCATCACGCCGCCGGACGAAGCCGCCCGAGCGGCGGCATACGCCCACTGGGCCAGCCTCGCAAAACCGCTGGGCGGGCTGGGGGCACTGGAAACTGTGCTCGAAGACGCCGCGGCCCTTACCGGCAGCGCGAAGCTGGAGTTTTCCCACCGCGCGGTGCTGGTGCTCTGCGCCGACAACGGCGTGGTGGCGCAGGGCGTCAGCCAGACCGACAGCAGCGTGACCCGCGCCGTGGCCGAGAACCTCGCCGCCCGCCGCACCAGCGTCTGCCGGATGGCCCAGACGGCCCGGTGCGAGGTGGTGCCGGTGGATATGGGCATCGCGGGCGAGCCTGTGGCGGGCGTCCTCGACTGCCGCATCGCCCCGGGCACGGCGGACTTTACCCTTGGCCCGGCCATGAGCCGGGCGCAGGCTGTGGAAGCGGTCGGACGGGGCATCCGGCTGGTGCAGGAGCAGAAGAAAGCGGGCATCGGCCTGCTGGCCACCGGGGAGATGGGCATTGGCAACACGACAACGTCCAGCGCCGTGGCCGCTGTCCTGCTGGGGCAGCCGGTGGAGCGGATGACAGGACGGGGGGCAGGCCTCTCGGATGCAGGCCTTACCCGGAAGGTCGATGCCATCCATCGCGGCATCGTCCGGAATCAGCCCGACCCCGCCGACCCGCTGGACGTGATGGCGAAGCTGGGCGGCTTCGACATCGCGGGGCTTTGCGGCATCTTTCTCGGCGGGGCCTTGGAAAGGGTTCCTGTGCTGGCTGACGGCTTCATCAGCGGAGTGGCGGCGCTCTGCGCCGTCCGGCTCTGCCCGGCGGCGGAAAAGGCGGTCTTTGCCAGCCATTGCTCTACCGAACCGGCCGCGAAGCTGGTGCTGGATGCACTGAACAAAAAAGCCCTCATTACGGCAGGCCTCCATCTGGGCGAGGGCACCGGCGCGGTGGCCGCCATCCCGCTGTGGGACATGGCACTGGCCGTCTACGATGGCTGCTATTCCTTCGCAGAGGGCGGCATCGATGCCTACACGCCGCAGGGAGGCGCGGGATGCTGACGCTGGTCATCGGCGGCGCAGCCAGCGGAAAGAGCGCCTACGCCGAGAGCCTTGTCTTAAAGACCGGCCTGCCCCGGTACTACCTCGCTACCATGCAGGTCTGGGACGCCGAGTGCGCCGCCCGGGTGGAAAAGCACCGGAAGATGCGGGCCGAAAAGCAGTTCGAGACGCTGGAGTGCCCGCTCCACCTCGACCATCTGGCTCTGCCCGGCCGGGGGACCGTCCTCTTGGAAGACCTCGGCAACCTTGTGGCCAATGAGCTTTACGACCCCGGCGGGGCGGGAGAGCACACCGCAAAGGCCGTCCTGACCGGGCTGGAGCGCCTCGCCGCCGGGTGCAGCGACCTCATCGTCGTGTCGAACGAGGTGTTCAGCGGCGGGGCCGACTATGTAGGCGATACCGGGCAGTATCTGCGGGCGCTGGCGCAGGTAAACAACGCCTTCGCCGCCCGGGCGGACAACGTCTGCCGGGTGGTCTGCGGCCTGCCGGTGTATTACAAGGGGGGAGAGAAGCTGTGACCATTTTGCAGACCATCGCGGTAGCCTTTGCGATGTTTTCGGCCCTGCCGGTGCCGCAGTTCGGGTGGAACGAGAAGAATATGCGGTACGCCATGTGTGCCTTCCCCCTCATCGGGCTGGTGTGCGGCGGGCTGTGGTGCCTCTGCGGCGTCCTGCCCCTGCCGGATATGGCCCGGGCGGCGGCGTTCTGCCTCGTGCCGGTGGCTGTCACCGGCGGCATCCATCTGGACGGCTATGCCGACACCTCGGATGCCCTCTCGAGCTACGGCGACCGCGAAAAAAAGCTCGAGATCCTGAAGGATTCTCACTGCGGTGCCTTTGCCGTCATCCGGCTGTGCAGTTATTTTGTCGCCTACTTTGGCCTCTGCGGCAGTGTGCGGTTCACCCCTCATGTGGGGCTGTGCTGGACGCTGGCGCTGGTGCTGGAACGGGCGCTGTCCGGCTTTGCCGTGGCGGCGTTCCCGCTGGCGAAGGATACCGGCCTTGCCCACACCTTCGCCACGGCGGCGGACAGGCAGACCGTCCGCCGTTTCCTCTGCGGGGCGTCGGCTCTGCTGGTGCTGGCGCTGACGGCGCTGGGGGGTGGTGCTCTGGCAGCAGCGGCGCTTCTGGCGATGAGCCGCTATTATTTTGTGGCGAAAAAACAGTTCGGCGGCATCACCGGCGATCTGGCCGGGTGGTTTTTGCAGCGGGCTGAGCTGTGGATGCTGGCGGCGCTGGCTGTCAGCCAGTGGGGAGGAGTGCTGTAAATGATGTTCATCACAGGGCCGCTCTACAGCGGCA
>ENA-UOJV01001681-UOJV01001681.1-human-gut-metagenome-genome-assembly--contig:-C82-NODE-1681-length-22521-cov-8.829654_pt1 | contig 22521 bp, 20 predicted proteins | sample MGYA00242356_ERZ723903 | MGnify/ENA metagenome assembly ERZ723903
TCAATAAAAAGCAGATCACACCGCGCATCGGAGATATTCCGCTGAAAAAGCTGACCGGACGCGATCTGCGGCATCCACACGATGCTGCACAATGCCCTCGACCGCGCAGTCAAAGAACGGCTGATTGTCCGAAAACCGGCAGATGACTGCATTCTACCCAAAATCTTGAAGCACGAAATGAAGATCCTGCCGCCGGAGCAGATCAAGTCCTACCTGACGGCTGCTGAGCAGCGTGGTGTCCTGCCGATGTTCTATCTCGAACTCATCAGCGGCTTACGCAAGGGCGAGCTGGTCGCGCTCCAATGGTCAGACTTGGACATTGAGAACAAAACCATCTCCGTCAGCAAACAGGCAGGGCGAAACAACGCCGGAGAACCCGATATCACGCGCCCGAAAACGGAAAATTCAATTCGCAAAATCTCAATACCGCAGGATGCAGTCGATCTGCTGGTCGCAGAACACCAAAAGCATCCCGGCAGCCCATGGATATTCCCGTCACCCAAGACAGGCGAAATGTACCACCCGGATTCGGTAGTCAACATCCATAAGAAAATTCTGAAGGACGCAGGGCTGGAACACCTGAGATTTCACGACTTGCGTCACACATTCGCAACGTTAGCCTTGCAAAACGGCATAGACGTGAAAACGGTATCCAGTATGCTCGGTCATTTCGACGCGGGCTTTACACTGAGGACATACACCCACGTCACACGGCAGATGCAGGAAAGCGCAGCCGAAAAGATGGGCAATTTCATGGCACAGGTCATGTAAAAAAGCAGAGAGCGGCGGAGAGGATAAGACGCATATCCTCTCCGCCGCTCTTTGGACATTCCGCCGTGTGGGTTACGGTGTGGGTCAGACAAATTTGGAACCAGAAAAGCCGAACAAATAAAAGAGAAAACCGGCGAAAATCTCTCGATTTTCACCGGTTTCTGGAGCTAGTGGCCGGACTTGAACCGGCGACCTGCTGATTACGAAGAGTAGAAAATCTATAAAAATAATGATTTTTAGACATTTTCAGCACTTTCTGCTCGGAAATCAATGCTCTTTACACATCTTATTTCCACTGTTTCCGTCCGCTCCTTTCGCCGTGTGGGTCAGCGTGTGGGTCAAACCAGAAAACCTAGCGCAAAAACTGCGCCGCAGTAATCAAAGATTACAGAAAGCTCAAAGCAAGTCCATTTGAATGCCTGAATCCATTTCCGTTATCTGCAATGCACCATCGAAGCAATCTATCAGGTAATCCATAACACCTTGCGCGGCGTAGATCGTAGCGATCATCAATTCATCAGAATTTGTAGAGGCCAAATCCAAATGCCATCCTAATTTTTGTGTAACCCACTGGGTAAAAAATACTCGTTGTGTACGACCATTTCCCTCCCGGAAAGGGTGTAGCATATTCAGGGTGTTGTAGAAATCCGCTATATTTTCGATTATCTCTCTGCGCGAAAGATTCTCCGGACGAAACGCTTGCAGCCTGCCGAACAAAGCATCTGCGCATCGTTCAATATCAGATGCAGGAACAAAGGCTGTGCCTTTCTTGAACAGGTCAACGTCTCGGATCTGGCCTGCCCAGTCATAGAGATCACAAAACAGAAACTGATGGATTCGCTTATAATGTGCGAAATCGAACGAACCAGGGATCGGGATATGTTGAAGCAGTGCCAGTTTTCCATATACGATGGAGGACTCAAGTTCATCCAATTTCTGCGCGTCGTGAATATCAAACTTATTCATCAGACAGCTTGTACCTGGATAGCAGTGGTCGGAAGAAGAATCGATGCTGTATGGCATACTGTTACCCCTCTGCCCGCTTGATTACCAACGCCAGATATTCTTCTAATGTGATTTCGCCAGCAAGCATTCTGCGGCACCATTCCACGCATTGCGCATCGACATGCTGACCCTCCATCTCCAGCGACATGGAAGCCATGCGCAGGGCGTTCTCAATTTCAGCAGCACTCATAGCAGCACCTCCTGCGAAAATCTGATAACAGTATACCTCAAAATAAACCTGGATACAAGTCTGAACATAACCCGCCGTTAGAGTATTGCTTGACGTGGCATGACCGGCAGATGCAGAAGCTGGACGAGGACGCGACAAGGAGGAAATATGCCGATTTTATTGAAAACACGGGTTGAACGCACAGCCAAAACGCCAATCAAAGCCTGTCACGCCCGTGTCGGCGGTTTGTGCGGCTTTCGCGGCACAGCCGAGCGTGTACCCGCCGGAAGCCCGAAGACCGGACGTTGCGCCGACGTGCGGGAGCATTGCGGACACGGCAAACGCAGAAAAAGAACGGCTGCAGGCGGATTTCGGCAGAGGGAGAAGCCGCAAGCGGCGAAGGAGAAAGGGCTGGCGCTTTTCTGCGCCAGCCCGTCCACTTCTGCCCGCAGTGCAGGCAGTTTTGAGGGGTGAAAACGGCGCTTTTCTGCGGCTGCTAAAAATGGAATGGCGCTGTAATTTCAAAAAAGCCGAAAAAAGCCAGTAAAATCAAGGAACATTTTGACGCTATTCCGATTTCAGGAGGTTTTGGACATGAAGACAGAAGAACGAAGCCGTCATACAGTTTGGATGGAAGATGCCGTATGGCAGCGGGTTCAGGAACACTACAAAAGCGACGGATGCAGCACGCAGAACGAATTCGTAGCAAAAGCAATTCTATTTTACTGCGGCTATTTGCAGCGCGAATATGCCGGAGACTTCCTGCCGAAAATCCTCGGAGAAACACTCGAAGCGATTCTCAGTGTGTTCGGTGACCGTATCGGCAAGCTGCTTTTGAAACAGGCTGTTGAGCAAAACATCTGTAATCATATCATTGCATCGGATACAGACATTGATGCCGCGACATACCAGAAAATGCGTGGTATGAGCTATCAGGAGGTGCTGCGAACGAACGGTCATATCTCATTCCCGGAGGTTCTGCGTCAACATAATCGATTCTGAGTTTATAGAGAAGGACAGCTTGCAAGCCCGAAAACTTGCAAGCTGCCTTCTAAAAATCTACGCTTTACTGCACCCGATACCCAGCTAGAATCAGGCTGACAATCATCTGCCAGAAATCGTTTTCCCCTGCGCTGTAATACCGGCTGCCTGGAATTTCGTGAAAGGACACGATGCGTTTTTCTTCATCCATCCATGCTTCATTCTGCATACGCTTCGATAATTGCACTCAGAGTTTTTATCTCTGTATCACTCATATGTATTGAGCGCATGAAATATGTGCCATACCGCCTCAACAAGTGTTGATTGTGGAAACTCGAACATTACATCTCGGGAGCAGACAAATCAATGTATTTTACGGTGTTGTCTGTGCGGGCAAAGGTGAAGTCTGCGAGGCAGCCCTCCGGCGTGTACGTGCGCCAGCAGAGCCGTACAACATGGCGTTTTTTTCAGTTGTTCAGGCACGCAAAACGCCCCCTCCCATGGATAATTACAGGTATTATACCATGGGAAGGGGACGAGAAGTCGATAGAAACCGATGATTTTTCTAAAAATTGTGGTATTGCTTGCGTATGGGAATGTGCTTACTTGGGTAGGTTGGGATAGATATTGACTGTCAGTTGATTGTCAGGTGAACGATAGACTGTAGCCTTTTTCATGACCAGCTTCCACAGTCGGTTCTTCTCTTCCGTACTGGAAGGTATCTTGAAGGAGTTCTGATTCTTCAAGGTTCGAGTGATCTGCGAAGTAACTATGTTGGCACAGATTGGTGACCCACGCTTTTAGACGGCAGCACTCCCGGCGGACCATTGACCTGCGGTAACCAATCCGCGTATATCAGAGTGGCCAATGCCGAGAACTGATACCAGGACTCTTTCATGATGCCTTTCGGACAATTTAATGCTGTGGTGATCTCTGTTTCGCAAAATTGCCCCTTGACAAAGGCCATTACATATCAGCTACTTGTAATTCGCTGTTTTCCCAGACTAGTTTTCTTTGTACGTTTTGCGGCGAAGTCCGATACTTTTTTGCACACAGTACAAGAAGATAATATGACAAATTCTAAAATATTGCGGATAATCTTATAAAATTTGTACGCATAAGAAAAGAGAAGAGAAGAGGTTCAACTTGCATAATATCGAGCAAACAAATCTGTTCAAAACACCAAAATTCACCTGTTTTACAAGAAAGGTATTGACGAACTTCTGAGAAGGAAATATACTTCATCTAGAAAGAAGCAATAATTTGTATCATAAATCAACAAATTTGTACTTATGAGTCAGCCCTCAAGGAACAATGATAGATTTCCGTGTTGTCTGACTCTGCGGTTGTTTTCGCACAAAGCAGGTTTTTTCTCCGACTATGCTTGGGTGTGATGCAGCGTTTGTATGAATTCAAAATCCAGAGGATAGCGAGGTTTGAAGATGGAAAATGAACTGATTCTTTCGGCACGTAAAGTTTGTAAAGCGTTCGGACCGACTCGTGCTCTGCTTGATGTAGACGTGGAAGTCCGCAAGGGCGAGATCCGCGGTCTGATCGGCGAAAACGGTTCCGGTAAGTCCACCTTCTGCTCGATCGTTGCCGGTGCATTGTCAATGGACAGCGGCGAGCTGGAGCTTTACGGTAAGAAGTACGAGCCTAAGAGCATGGTGGATGCACAGAATCACGGCGTGGCTATGATCGTGCAGGAGGCTGCCACGCTTCCCGGCCTGGACGTCGCATCCAACATTTTTGCCGGACGCTTGGAACAGTACACAAAGCTCGGCTTCCTGGATTGGAAGAAGATTTATGCCGAGGCTGACAGGATCCTGGAGGAGATCGGTGTTCCCGAGATCAAGGGTCGTATGAATATTGAGCAGCTGAACTTTGAGGATCGCAAGATCGTGGAGATCGCCCGCGCGATGGTCAGTAACCCGGATATCCTGATCATAGACGAGACCACTACCGCCTTGGCAACCAAAGGACGCCGGTTGATCTACGAACTGATCAACCGGATGCATGAGGAGAACAAGGCAGTTCTCTTCATCTCCCACGACCTGGACGAACTGATGGAGCGCTGCAATACCATCATGGTGCTTCGTGACGGCTTGATCATCGATACCCTAGATCGTGAGAATATGTCTATCGAGAGGATGCGTTCTCTGATGATCGGTCGTGAACTGCAAGGCGATTACTACCGTCCCGACTTCGATGGTTCCTGCTCTGACGAGGTTTTGCTGAAAGCTGAGCGCGTGACCCTGTGTCCCTACTTTAAAAATATTGATGTGACGTTGCACAAGGGCGAGATCCTGGGCTTCGGCGGCCTGTCAAATTGCGGCATGCACGAACTGGGGCGGTTGCTCTTTGGTTTGGAGTCTACTCTGACCGGTAAGGTCACCTTGTATAAGGACGGCAAGCAGATCGATATCTCCAATCCTGCTGTGGCTGTGGACAATGCCATGGCTTATGTTTCCAAAGACCGTGACAAAGAGTCCATCATCCTGCAGGCCAGCATCAAGAGCAACATTGTGATGCCCGCTCTGAAAAAACTCTCCAAAGCCCTTGGCTTTATCTCTCCCAAGAAAGAAAGGGCACTGGTTGATGAGCAGATCAAGGTAATGAGTATCAAGTGCCGCAATGGCAACCAGTTTGTCAAGGAGCTGTCCGGCGGCAACAAGCAGAAGGTCGTCTTCTCCAAGTGGCTGGGTACCGATACCGATATCTTTATTCTGGACTGCCCCACTCGTGGTATCGATGTGGGTGTGAAGGCAGATATGTATAAGCTTATGATGGAGCTGAAAAAGCAGGGCAAGGGCATCATTATGATCTCTGAAGAACTGCTGGAGCTCATAGGCATGAGCGACAGAATGATGATCTTTAAGGACGGCAAGCTGGCTAAGGAATTTATGCGCAGTGCTGATCTTAAGGAAAAAGACATCATCGAATACATTATCTAAGGAGGGAAAGTTATGGCTGCAACGAGTAGAACCAGCGCCGAAAACCTGAAGATCCAGGAAAAACTGGATCAGCAGGCTGCCAGAAAGCAGCTGATCGGCAAATTTGTCCCTTATCTGGGTCTCGCGTTCCTGTTCGTCTTCTTCACCGCGGTTACCGGCGGTCTGTTCATCAGCCCCGATAACCTGAGTAATATGATCGAGCAGTGCTTTACCATGTGTCTGGTTGCCACCGGTGCCGCATTCGTCTACGCCCAGGGCAATATGGACTTCTCCATTGGTGCCGCCTGCGGTGTGGCGCAGATGTGCGGCGGTATGTTGCTGGTTCAGGCGGGCTGGCCTATGCCCGTGGCAATGATCGCCACCCTTTTGGTCCCTGTGGTCACCTGCTGCTTGGTCTCTTTGATTTCCGTGGTATTCAAGGTTCCTGTATTTATTGGCTCTATGTGTGTCCGCGCACTGCTGACCGGTATTCTGACCATCGGTGTTTCCCGTAATGAGATTCGCATCCCCATCGGTGAGTATCCCATTATGAACAACAATGTCTTCAAGGCAATCGTTTTGATCGTCGTGATCGGTATTGGTGTGTACCTGTTCCATTACACCCGGATCGGCAAGTATGCCAGAGCCATCGGCGGCAACAAGAACACCGCTCGTCAGGCTGGCATTAAAGTAATCAATCAGCAGTTCCTGGCATACATCCTGTTGGGTCTATGCGTAGGTATCGCCGGTATTTTCCAGATGTTCCGCTCCTCTATGGTCAATATGAACTCCGGATCCGGCATTGAGTTCAATATTATGCTGGCGGTCGTTCTGGGTGGCTTCCCCATGACCGGTGGTGATAAGGCAAGCCTGCCTGCCGCGGTCATTGGCGCCATCACCGCTACACTGCTGAGTAACGGTCTGGCTATGTGGGGTCTGGATCCCAACATCGTCAACGGCGTCAAGGGTGCGATCTTTATCATCATGATCGGCCTGAGCTATGACCGCAGCGCTGGCAAGCTGATCAATTGACCCTTTATTCACGGAACCACAGCAGTACAGACTGCTTGGGATACATCAAAACAAGAAAGGAAATATCAAAAAATGAAAAAGATTCTTGCTCTGCTTTTAGCTCTGATCATGGTCGTTTCCATGGTCGCCTGTGGTAAGACTGCACCTGCAGCTCCTGATGCCGAAGCTTCCCAGCCAGAAGCTTCCCAGCCCGAAGCTCAGCAGGGAGGTACCTCCGTCGATGCTGACGGCAAGGTTACTACCGAATACAATGCTCCCGATGAAGTTACCACCGACAAGGAACTGCCCCCCTTCAAGATTCTGGTCATCTATGCACAGTTCACCGATAAGCTGGGCTCCCAGTACAAGGCCGCTCTGGAATACCTGGCTGCGCCTCTGAACGTAGAGTTCACCTTCCTGGAAACCGGTTTCGGCGGCGACGAAGCTATGACCGCAATCCAAGCTGCGCTGATGAATGACTATGACGGCTGCATCGGTGTTGGCACTGACGAGGCTACCGTTAAGCAGTTCGACGAGGCTGGCGTTCCCTACATCGTGCAGGGTGGTTGCCCCACTCCCGAGATGGCTCCTGTTCTGGCCGGCTATAATAACTACCTGGGCGCCGTTGTCGTTGACGACTACCTGGCAGCATGGAATATGGCTGAGAGTCTGTACAACCAGGGTTGCCGAAATGTTGGCTGGTTTGGTCTGAACCGCGGTATGTCTCCCCAGCATGACCAGAGAACCGCTGGCTTCCTGGATGCTGTTGCTTCCCACGACGATATGAACCTGGTCAACGAGACCTATGACTACACCGCTGCTGACGCAGTTGCTATTGCCGCCGCTACCTACCCTGAGTTGGACGGCTACGGCTACACCGCTCTGTCTGAGGCTGCTTACAACCTGCTGGAGACCGAAGGCCTGGTCGGTTCCCTCAAGATCGCCGGTATCGACATCTCCGAGTCCACCGGTAAGTACGTGGAGAACGGCACCATCGCATACGTTGCCGGAGGTAACTATGCCACCATACAGATTGCTTTCGCAGTGCTGTACAACTACCTGCTGGACGGCACCAAGATGATCGAGAATCCTGCCGAAAACCTGGAAATGCTGAATATTGACATCCATAACACTGAAGAGTTTAACAACTACATCAAATATCTGGACTCCGGCGTTCCCGCTTACACGCCTCAGGAGATCCTGGACATGACTCACTACCAGAATTCCGACATGGACGCAGCAGCCCTCAAAGAGATCTGCAAGTCCTACACCTTGGAAGATGTTATGACCCGTCACGCTGATCTGCTGGTGGAGTGATCTTTACCTGACTGATTTTCTTTCATCACACAATAATTCTCTGATTAATCAATAGTGCCGCGAGCTGCGGCCAATGGAGGTGCTCCCTTGAAGAATCAAAACAATATTGGTAGGAAGCTTTTGGGCATTCTGAAAGCCCTGGCCATCCCGGTTCTGGTTTATGTGCTGTTCGGCGTGCTCTCCGGCGGCCGTATGTTCAACACCCGCGCGCTCACTACCACACTGCGCTCGGCCATTCAGCCTTCCATCATCTGCTATGCTCTGCTTTTGGGTATGAACATCGGTATGATGAATTTTGGCGCCGGCGCCATCGTCCTGTGTTCTGCCATCGTAGGCAACGGCATTTCCAATATGCTGGGTTGGGGTCTGCCCGGACTGATCTTCTTTGCTCTGCTGGTCTCTTTGGTTTGCAGCGCCATTATGGGTGGCCTGTACAACCTGCTGCGGGTTCCCAGCATGGTGCTGAGCCTGGGTCTGATGCTGGTATTTGAGGCAGTTCCCCGTATGGTTTTCCCCGCTGGTGCGGTCATCAGCACGGAAAACGCATTCCTGGCAAGACAGCCCTGGATCTTTGTGGTCTTGGCCTTTGTTATGGTGCTGTTCTACATCATCTTCAACAAGACGGCTTACGGTCACAATGTCCGCGCCATCGGCGCCAATCAGTCGGTTGCCCTAGCAGCCGGTCTGAACCTGGACAAGATCAAGTTCACCAACTTTATGGTGGCCGGCATCTTCTTGGGCATTGCTGCTGTGCTTTATATGTCAGCACAGGGCAAGCTGCAGAATGTGGCAGCGCTTGGCTCTATGACCGTTATGATGGATGCCTTTATGGGCGTGTTCCTGGGTATGCTGCTGTCCCGCTGGGCAGATCCCAGCATCTCTGTATTCTGCGGTGTGCTGTCTATGAAAGTTCTGGCTGCAGGTTTTGTGGCTGTGGGTCTGGATGCCGTTTGGAAAGACGTGGTCACCGGCGCATTCATGCTGGTTATTATGGCTGCTTCCGCCAACGCGGCGCTTCCTGCGACTATGAAAGCAAATAAGGCATTTAAGGCTGAGGCAGAAGTGGAATACGCGCAAAGAGTTGGTTAATTAAATAGTGATAAGGGGGGAGGAGGCGAAAGCTTTCTCCCCTTGTCTTGTAAACATAAACCACTATTGAGGAGGTCAAGCAATGAAGCAGTATTTATTTAACGATGGCTGGATTTACAGCAATGGCCCCACCAGTGCATTGGCTGCCCTGATGGGTGGCGCTGCACAGGTTGTCCCCGTGACGCTGCCGCACGACGCACTCATCGGCACGGAGCGTGTACCGGATCAGAAGCTGAATCCCGTTGCCTTCTATGAGGGCAAGAATGTTGCGTACACCAAGGAATGGAAATTGGCGGAAGCGGATCTGGATAAGAACTATGTGCTGGAATTTGAAGGCGTTTATCAGCAGGGCTACCTGTATGTCAACAATTCCTTTGTGGGCGAATGCAAGTACGGCTACGGTAATTATTACCACGATATCACCAACTATCTGAAGGCAGGCAAGAATACCATCAAGCTGGTGGTTAAGAACGGCGGCAACCCCGCCGGACGTTGGTACACCGGCGGCGGTATCTACCGGGATGTAAACCTGTATGTTGCGGACAAGCTGCACATCAAGGTTACCGGCACCCGGGTCTCTACGGAGGATGTGGACGATGGCATGGGCATCCTGCGGGTTATTGTTCCCGTGGAGAACAAGTCCGATAAGGTTCAGGACGCGGTGATCGTCAACGAAATCCGGACCCCCTGCGGCTGTTTGGTTGCTTCTGCAAGAGCGCCGATCACCCTGCTGCCCGGCCAGAGCGAAGATGTCCGCCTGAGAATGGTGGTGGAAAATGCCAGTCTGTGGGATGAGTTTAATCCCTATCTGTACACCATCCGCACCACCCTTTACAAGGGTGAGGAAGTCTGCGATACCTACGAGGATCAGTTCGGTATCCGCAAGCTGCAGTTGGATGTGAAGCACGGCCTGCGCATCAACGGAAAGGTTGTTAAGCTCCGCGGCGGCTGCATCCACCACGACAACGGTGTGCTGGGCGCAGCCACCTTTGCGGTATCCGAGGAGCGCCGGGCGAGAATTATGAAGGAAGCCGGCTACAATGCTATCCGTATGGCACACCATCCCATGAGCAAGGCGATGCTCCGGGCTTGTGACAAGCTGGGTATCTATGTGATGGATGAGTTCTCCGATGTCTGGTGCAGCACCAAGGCGGAGTTCGACTACGGTATGAATTTCACTGCCAACTGGGAACTGGATGTTGCCAACCTGGCATATAAGGACTACAACCATCCCTCTGTGATCCTGTACTCCATCGGTAATGAAATTCCCGAAACCGGCAACAAGTTCGACACGGCGTGGGGCAAAAAGATTACGGATAAGATCCGCTCCATCGACGACACCCGTTATGTAATGAACTCCGTCAATATCATGCTGTCCATTATGGATCGTATGGGCGAAATTATGGCATCTATGGGCGCGGATGCCGGCAGCGGCACCGGTGAGATCAACTCCATGATGACGGATCTGGGTGCGGCGATGGGCGCACTGGCCAACCACCCCATTGCTTCTGCCGCTACGGAAGAAGCCTTTGCTCAGGTGGATATCTCCGGTTATAACTACGCCGAGGATCGCTATGATCCGGATTGCACCTTGTTCCCCAACCGTATTATGGTGGGTTCTGAAACCTTCCCCAACAAGCTGGCAAAGAACTGGGCGATCATTGAGCGCCTGCCCAACGTGCTCGGCGACTTCGTCTGGACTTCCTGGGATTACTTGGGTGAGGTCGGTATCGGCCGCATTACCCACAAGGGAGAGGAAACCAGCTTCGCGGCGAACTTCCCATGGCGCATCGCCGACTGCGGCACGATCAATATCAATGGTATCCGTCAACCTGTTTCTTACTGGCGTGAGATCGTATGGCATCTGCGCAAGGAGCCGTTCATCTCGGTATGCCCCCCTGCATTCTACAAGGTCGGAATCAATCCCACTATGTGGGGCTGGTCTGATAGCCGTATATCCTGGAATTGGCCTGGCTACGAAGACAAGCCTATCGAAGTGGAAGTCTATGCCGACGCTGACGAAGTGGAGCTGTTTGTCAACGGCGCATCCGTGGGTGTGAAGAAGGTTGGCGAGGAAGTTCCTTATGTTGCCAAGTTCGACACTGTCTATGCTCCCGGCGAGGTTAAGGCGGTTGCCCATAAGGATGATGAAACCTGGCAGTGGGTTCTGAAGTCCGCCGCTGATGATGTGGAGCTGGTGGTGACAGCGGAGCAGGATTCCATCCTGGCAAAGACCGATGTGGGATATATCAATGTGACGGTTGCCGACAAGGCAGGTGTCTGCAATCCCGCAAAGAATCTGCCTATCACCGTTGAGGTGGAGGGCGGCGTGATCGCAGGTATGGGCAGCGGTCAGCCGGATTCCAACGAGAACTACACTGGCAATACCTGTGTTACCTTTGAGGGTCGTGCGCTGGTGGTCGTTCGTGGCTTCGAGACGGGCGTACTGACAGCGAAGGTCAGTGCAGAGGGGTATGAGACCAAGACCGTCCAAATCGAAGTAAAGTAAAGTCCTGAAACAATATATTTGGCGTACAGCGAGTCTTCGCTGTACGCCAAAATTATTGATTTCGGAAACCACCGGCTCTGCCGGTGGAGGTACCCCGCAAAAAAGCTTTAGCTTCAAGCATCGAGCGAAGCGAGTTACTAACAAGCAGTCCAGCAAGTTAGTACAGGCTCAAAAGTGAAGCATAAGTGCCCGTTTACGGGCGGCGGAGCAGTAGATGTAAAAGAAAGAATGTTCAGCACATCTTTAGATGTCCACCGGTAAATAGCCCTTCTAGGGCTTAATCAAGCCTCCGGCTTAGTCGGAGGTCGTGACTAAAAGGCACACAGCAAAGCGTTTTGCTGTGTGCCTTTGATTATTCCTGCACCAAGGTTACCACGCTGTCCCGTTCACTCAATTCCAAGGGGAAACAGGTGCTGGTGGCCGACTCACCTTCGATCATCTGAATGATCGTATTGGCGGCGACCGTGCCCAGCTTTTCCTTGGGATGGGCGAAGGATGTAAGATTCGGATGGCTGTACTGGGCAAGAGAACTGTCATCGAAACTGATTACAGAAATATCCTCCGGTACCCGATAACCGTTATGGACCAGAAACTGGATCACATCGCTGGCGACCTGGTCATTATAACAGACGACACTGGTGCAGTCGTCAAAGTAACGCAGGGACTTTTTGCTTTCCAAAAGGATCTGCAGCTGGTCATTGTCCTGGAACCAGATCAGATTCTTATCGGAGAAAGACAGATGGTTAGCCATCATGCCTTCCAAAAAACCATTAAACCGTTGAATGCCCTGGAAGTCCGTGCACTTGAAGATACCTGCGATCTTGCTGTGCCCTTTGGAAGCCAGATAATCCACTGCCATATGGCCGCCCTGCTTGTCGCTAACTGCGATCTTGGGGATATCCGTCAATTCGGGATAGGTGGCGTGGATAAAAATGATTGGAATGCCCATTGCCTGCAGCTGGCGATAGTAGGAGAGGTTGGGATTGGGCAGCGCGGTCTTATTGCCGTCCACGATCAAAGCACAGGGGGGCGATTCCAGCAACCCAGTTAGAATATCCCGCTCTTGGTCCATAGAGTTGCCCGTAGCTTTCAGCAGGAGGGTGTAGCCCTTTTGGGTCAAGACGGACTCAATACCGCGGATAATGCTGGGGAAGATATAGTCGGAAATATACGTGAGAATCAGGGCGATTTGTTTGGAGTTATTGACGATGGTACGCCTGCGGGGCAAAACAAATGTGCCGCTTCCCTGACGGGATCTGACATACCCTTCTTCTTCAAGTATGCTGATCGCGTGACGGACAGTTTGTCTGCTGACACTGTATTGCTCCATCAGTTCTTTTTCGGTGCACAGCTTATCGTTATTAGCCAGTTTTCCGCTCAAAATCTCTTCGCGTAGGGCCTCTGCCAGAATTTGATATTTGGTGGTTGCCATAGAAAATCGCTCCTAAATCCGATTCAATAGAGTATAAAGAAAGTATAAATTATCAGAGAAGAAAAGTCAAGTTTCTCCCGGAAGAATGTAGCCTAATAAGTAAAAAGTGTCATTTTGGCGAATAAATCTGTCGTATGCTCGCCAGACAAAAACAAATTTGCCCTATTTTCGAGATAAAACTTCCACATAAGGTATAACTTAAATACGATATATGAATTTGTATGTACAAATTAGCAAAAAAATGCGCCTAAAAACCGTCTATATGCACCGTTGAACCGTTATATGATTTATGCTATTATAAACTTATAAGGTTGTACGAATGAATTATGTGTGTATTTGTACTATTTTCATCTTTGCCGAGATCTTGCTTGCCGTTGTCTTTGGTTTTCTGGATACATTAAGTTATTTAGAAGACAACTTTTTCTGATTTACAATACAACATTGAGGATGGAAAGGCGATTTTTCGGTTACTGATAAGAAATACACTTTTATCACGTAATTTAACCACTTACAAGACTAAGGAGGATATATCACGATGCGAAAAGACAACTTCAATAAGAATTGGACTATTAACCACGGCTTATCTACCATTATGGACAGTATGCTGGGCGGTGGTTCCACTGCAGAGCAGGTAACCTTGCCCCATGATGCCATGATCAATATGAAGCGCAGCGCCGATGCCGTTTCCGGCCCCGGTATGGCCTATTTCGAGGGTGAAGACATCGAGTATGTGAAACAGTTCGTGATCCCCTCCACGGAAAAGGACAAGGTACATTATCTGAATTTCGACGGCGTATATATGAATGCCACCTTCACTATCAACGGCGTGTTTATGAAGAAATACCGCTATGGCTATACCCCTTGCACTATGCGGATCGATAAATATCTCAAATACGACCAGCCTAATATCCTAAAGGTTATGATCCGCGGATCTGCCCTGCCCAACGGCAGATGGTATCCTGGCGAAGGCATCTACCGTGACACTTGGCTGCTTACCGGCGATTATCTGCATGTCGCACACGATGGACTTCATGTGACCACCCTGGATTGCGGCCCTGAGCTGGGCGTCCTGGAAGTCAAGGCAGATATCCGTAACGTGGGCCCCACCAGCCGGGAAGCCTATGCTAAGCTGACCATCAAGGATCAGGAGGGCAATGTGGTTTCTTCCCGTAAGGCACGCTTCTATGTGGATGCCAATGCTAAAGTGCTGGTGCGGCAGCGTGTGGATATCGAGAATCCCAAGCTGTGGAATGTGGATACCCCCAACCTGTACACCTGTGAGTGCGTCCTTGAGGATCGCTTCTCCGGTGAATTCGTGGATGCAGCGGACGCCACTTTCGGCATCCGCAAGCTGCAACTGGATGCCAAGAACGGCCTGCGTATCAACGGCCAGAGCGTAAAGCTAAAGGGCGGCTGTATTCACCATGATAACGGCCTGCTGGGTGCTGTGTCTGTGGCAGATGCAGAAGAGCGTCGAATCCGCATCCACAAGGAGGGCGGCTACAATGCCTTCCGTACTGCCCACAATCCTCCCAGCACTGCATTGTTGGATGCCTGCGACCGTCTTGGCATGCTGGTGATGCATGAGTTCACCGATGTTTGGACCGAGACCAAGGCCATATATGACTATGGCGAGTATATGCCTGACACCTGGGAAGAGAATGTGGAAAATGTGGTCCGCCGGGACTTCAACCACCCCTGTGTTATTATGTGGTCTATCGGTAACGAGATCCCTGAGACCGGTAACCCTATTGCTACCCAGTGGGGCAGAAAGCTGGTGGAAAAGTTTAAGTCCCTGGACTCCACCCGCTTTGTGACCAACGGTATCAATGTTATGGTCTCCTGCATTCCTTATCTGGCGCAGATGCTGCAGGCAACGCAGCAAGCAGATACTCCGACTGCCGATGGTGTCAACGATGTGATCGGTGGCCTTGTTGACATTATGGGAATGTTTGCCACCAGCGACCAGTTTGACGGCTATATAGAAGAATCTTGCGATATGCTGGATCTGATCGGCTATAACTACACCAATGCCCGCTACGAGCGGGAGCATCCTCTGCATCCCGAGTGGGTGTTCTTCGGTTCTGAGACCTTCCCCGGTCAACTGGATGTGAACTGGGATACCGTTTCCCGGAATTCCTATGTGATCGGCGACTTCTGCTGGACCTCTATGGACTACCTGGGCGAGGTCGGCTGCGGCCGTATCGTGCAGAAGAAGCAGGACGCCGGCGGCTTTATGGGTGCATATCCATGGCTGGCTGCGGCGGACGGAGACTTCGACCTGACCGGCTTCCGGAAACCCATGTCCTACTGGAGAGAGATCATTTGGGGCGGCGGCAATCACAAGCCCTATATCGCTGTCCACAGAATGCAAAATTTCGGCAAGGATCTGCAGGTCAGTATGTGGAACTTCACCGACGCAGTCAACAGCTGGACCTGGCCCGGTTATGAGGGCAAGCCTACCGCGGTTGAGGTCTACTCCGATGCTGAGGAAGTGGAGCTGTTCATCAACGGCGTTTCTCAGGGAAAGAAGCCTGTGGGTGACGATTTTAAGAAGTTCTACTGTAGATGGGATACGGTTTATGCACCCGGTGAACTGCTGGCCGTGGCCTATATCGGCGGCGAGGAAGTGGGCCGCTATGAGCTAAAGACTGCCGGCAAGGCCAAGCTTTGTGTCACCGTTGACAAGAAGACCCTGCGGGCAGGTAGTAGTGATTTGTGCTATGTGGAGATCGAACTGCGGGATGAAAACGGTGTCATGGATATGACCTCTGCCAAATCCGCCAAGGTCCAGGTGGAAGGTGCCGCCGTTCTGGCAGGATGCGGTTCCGCCAACCCCTGCACGGAGGAGCGTTACTGCGACACCGAGCATCTGTTCTTCGAGGGCCGTATGTTGGCGATCCTGAGAGCATCCGATGTTACCGGTAAAACGGTTGTCACCGTAACAAGCGAAGGTATAGAACCTGCTTCCGTCGAAATCGAAGTCATTTAAGGCAGATCGATAAATAATAAGAAAGAGAAATCGTAATGAAGAATTATGTGTTTTGGTTTGTGGTCGGCAGTCAGTTTCTCTATGGTCCTGAGGTTCTGGAAACCGTTGCTCAGCGTGCTCAGGAAATGGCAGCGGAGTTGACCAAGAAGCTTCCCTATCCTGTGATCTATAAGGTAACTGGCAAGACCAATCAGGAGATTGCTGATGTGGTCAAGGAGGCCAATTACGACGATACTTGCGCCGGTATCATCACCTGGTGCCATACCTTCTCACCCTCCAAAATGTGGATCAACGGCCTGGTAAATCTGCAGAAGCCCTATTGCCACCTGGCTACCCAGTATAACCTGGGGATCCCCAACGATGAGATCGACATGGACTTTATGAACCTGAATCAGGCCGCCCACGGCGACCGGGAGCACGGCTTCATCGCCGCCCGGCTGAGGATGCCGCGGAAGGTCATCGCCGGGTATTGGAAGGATGAAACCGTCCAGAAGCGACTGGGTGACTGGATGAAAGCTGCCATCGGTTTTGCCTTCTCCAAGGGCTTGAAAGTTATGCGCTTCGGTGACAATATGCGTGAAGTTGCTGTTACGGAAGGCGACAAGGTGGAAGTTCAGATCAAACTGGGCTGGCAGGTCAACACTTGGCCTGTGGGCAAGCTGGTGGAGACCATGGATGCCGTTACCGAGGCACAGATTGATGAAATGATGGCTGTGTATGCGGAAGAGTATGATATTGCCACCGATGATATGGAAACGGTTCGCTATCAGGCAAGAGAAGAAATTGCTATCAAAAAGATGATGGATGATGAGGGCTGCATGGCCTTCTCCAACACCTTCCAGGATCTGTACGGTATGGAACAGCTGCCTGGCCTTGCTTCTCAGCACCTGATGGCACAGGGCTACGGCTACGGCGGCGAAGGTGACTGGAAGGTCGCTGCTATGACGACCATTATGAAAGCCATGGGCGAAGGCGGCAATGGCGCTTCCGCGTTTATGGAGGATTATACCTATCACCTGGAAGCAGGAAATGAATACTCTCTCGGCGCCCATATGTTGGAGGTCTGCCCCAGCCTGGCAGCCGATAAACCGCGTATTGAGGTCCATCCCCTGGGCATTGGCGACCGGGAAGCCCCGGCACGCCTAGTGTTTGAGGGCAAGGCAGGTGATGCCATCGTGGCGTCTTTGGTGGATATGGGCGGTCGTCTGCGACTGATTGTGCAGGATATCCACTGCGTCAAACCCATTATGCCCATGCCCAATCTGCCCGTTGCGCGGGTTATGTGGGTAGCGGAGCCCAGCCTGACAACGGGACTGGAATGCTGGATCACAGCCGGTGGCGCCCATCATACTGTGCTTTCCTACGATGTATCTGCTGAGCAGATGCGTGACTGGGCACGAATGATGGATATCGAGTTCGTACACATCACCAAGGATACCGCCGTGGAATCTTTGGAGCAGGAGCTGTTCCTGAACGACTTGGCATGGAAGCTGAAGTGAGGTAAAGGGTATGGATCTGAAAAAACTGTACTGGGTCTGGAATTAGGATCCACCCGTATCAAAGCCGTTTTGCTGGATGAAAACCATCAGCCCATTGCTGCCGGCAGTCATGACTGGGAGAATCAATTGGCAGATGGAATCTGGACTTACAGTATGGATGCCATTCACATCGGCATCCGCAGCTGCTTTGCTGAGTTGGCCAAGGACGTGCAGACCAAATTCGGAATCAAACTCACCACCGTTGGCGCTATGGGCATTTCCGGTATGATGCACGGATATTTGCCCTTTGACCGCGACGGAAATCAGCTGGCGGAGTTCCGCACCTGGCGCAATACCATCACTGGCCAAGCAGCAGAAATCCTCAGCAAAGAGTTCGGCTTTAATATTCCCCAGCGCTGGAGCATTGCCCATTTATACCAGGCGATCCTAAACGAAGAAAGCCATGTGGCAGAACTGACATATTTGACGACCCTGGCCGGATATATCCACTGGCAGCTCACCGGTAAAAAGGTCATGGGTGTGGGTGAGGCCTCCGGTATGTTCCCCATTGACAGCCAGACCCTGGATTATGACCGAGGAATGGAGGCGCGTTTTGATGCGCTGATCGCAGATAAGAATTACCCCTGGAAACTGCGGGACATTCTGCCCCAGGTGCTGCTGGCGGGCAATGAGGCTGGCAGCCTGACAGAAGCCGGTGCTCGCTTTCTGGATCCTACCGGTACGCTTCAGGCAGGCATCCCCTTAGCTCCTCCTGAGGGGGATGCCGGTACCGGTATGGCTGCCACCAACTCTGTCCGGGTCAAGACCGGCAATGTATCCGCTGGCACATCGGACTTTGCTATGGTAGTGGTAGATCACAAGCTGAATGTCCATAAAGAGATCGATATGGTTACTACCCCGGCAGGCGCTGCGGTTGCTATGGTGCACTGCAACAATTGCACCTCCGATATCAACGCGTGGGTGGAGCTGTTCAGTCAGTTCGCTGCCGCTATGGGTATGGACACAGATAAGAGCAAGATGTTCCCTCTGCTGTTTAATCTGGCACTGGAAGGCGACCCGGACGGCGGCTTGATCAGCTACAACTATTACTCCGGTGAACACATTACCGGTTTGGATGAAGGTCGTCTTATGTTCCTGCGGCGGCCTGACAGCAAATTCACTCTTCCGAACTTTATGCGTACCCACCTGCTGTCTGCGCTGGCTGCACTGAAGATCGGCCTAGATATTCTGGTGGGTGAGGAGAAGGTGGAGATCACTAAGCTTTACGGACACGGCGGGTTCTTCAAGACCCCGGGGGTAGGGCAGCGGATCCTGTCCGCTGCCGCAGGCGCACCTGTTTCCGTTATGGAGACCGCCGGTGAGGGCGGCCCTTACGGTATGGCGCTGCTGGCTGCCTACACCCTTTGGAAAGAGGAAAGCCAAACGCTGGAGGATTACATGGATGCTGTATTTTCTACCGCTGCTTCCACCACGCTGATGGCGGATGAAGCGGATATTGCAGGATTTGATACCTTCCTGACCCGCTATAAAGCAGCCCTTCCTGCGGAAAAGGCTGCGGTACGGACAGTGTAAAAGACACACTTTTGAAACAGGCGTTGGTATGAAAAGAATCCTGACACAATCTAACACGGTGGATCTGCTCACCGATAACCCCAGAAAGAGCATTTTGCTGTTCGCAGCGCCTATGTTGGTAGGCAATCTCTTTCAGGAGATGTACAACGCAGTAGACACTCTGGTAGTGGGGAAATTCGATGGTTCTTCAGCGCTGGCGGCGGTTGGTGCTGCGGGCGTGCCCTTTATGTTGATCAACGCCGTCACCATCGGCTTCAGTGTAGGTGCTGCAATCCTGATTGGTCAGTATTATGGCGCAAAGGGGAAAGACGGCCTGCGCAGGATTTCCGGCACCGTAATGATCATGACGTTGATCTTGGGTATCGCGGTTACCATCTTGAATTACTTCGTGTGCAGACCGTTACTGGAACTGCTAAATGTGAAAGGTGGTTTGCTGGAATCTGCACATATCTACCTGCAAACCGTAGATTGGTTTATTTTTCCTATGATGTTGTACAACAACGCTGCGGCGTTGTTGCGCGGTATCGGCAATGCGAAAATGCCGTTGGTATTCCTGGTGATCTGCACCGTCATTAACACGGTTCTGGATCTGCTCTTTGTCATTGTGTTCCGTTGGCCCAGCGTCTATGCTGTGGCTTTGGCTACCGGTATTGCCCAGACGGTCTCCGCCGTATTGATCATAGGTTATATCTACTTCTTTGTTCCTGAATTGGCTGCGAAGAAACGGGAGATGCGGATCGATGGCCAGATCCTCCGAAAGACGGTCCGGCTGGGGCTGCCCAACGCGGTACAGACTAGCGCCGTTATGCTGGGTGTTGTGGTGCTGCAGCGGATCATTAACGACTTTGGCGACGACGTGATTGCCGCCTACTCGGTAGGGTCGAAGATCAACAACTTCGCACAGATGCCCCTTATGAGCCTGAGCAGCACAATCTCAACATTCGTGGCACAGAACCTGGGCGCGGGTAAAGATCTGCGGATCAAGCAAGGCTTCCGATTCACCATGAAGATCGCGCTGTCGCTGACGGTGATACTGACAGTGTTTATCGTAATCTTCCGCCATAAACTGATCGGCATATTTACCACGGAGATGGAATTGGAGGTGATCCGTATCGGCGGCGAATATCTGATGATTTACAACACATTCTTCTTCCTGCTGGCTGCAATGAATATTATGCAGGGCGTTATGAACGGCGCGGGCGACACTATGTTTACCATGATCGCTTCCTTGACAATGACCTTCCTGCGCGTACCCCTGGCTTATCTGTTCACCGGTGCGCTGCGAATGGACTATAAGGGTGCTTGGATCACATTTCCCATAACCTGGGCGGTATCCCTGCTGATCTATGTCCTCCGCTATCGAAGCGGACGATGGAAGAAAGCAGTGGTCAGCAGTGAGGAGTATATGGAAAGCGATGTATAAAAACGGAGGAAACAATATGTTGGAGTCCCTAAAAGTACAAGTTTGGAAAGCAAATCTGGAGCTTCCCCGATACGGTCTGATCACCTTTACCTGGGGGTAATGTTTCCGGAATCGACCGGGAAAACGGTCTTGTGGTCATCAAGCCCTCTGGCGTGGACTACGATAGCATGACCCCGGAGGATATGGTGGTGGTAGATCTTCAGGGAAACCGGGTGGAAGGCAAATGGAAACCCTCCTCCGATACCCCAACCCACTTGGTTATTTACAATACATACCCTGAGATCGGCGGCATCGTCCATACGCATAGCCGCTGGGCGACAACCTTTGCGCAGGCCGGTATGGGGATTCCCGCTATGGGCACCACCCAGGGCGACTACTTCTATGGTACCATCCCCTGTACTCGCCCTATGACCACGGAAGAGATCCGGGGCGAATATGAAAAAGAGACAGGTAATGTGATCGTGGAGGCATTCCGGGACATTGATCCCAAAACTATCCCTGCGGTTTTGGTGTATAGCCACGGTCCCTTCACCTGGGGTAAGGATCCCATGGATGCAGTCCACAATGCAGTAGTGCTGGAGGAAGTGGCATTTATGGAATGGCATGCCATAATGATCAATCCCCAGCAGGGTGCTATGCAGCAGGCCCTTTTGGACAAGCACTATCTGCGCAAGCATGGTGCAGGTGCCTACTATGGCCAGGGCTGACAAACCGAAAAGCGATTTCTGACAGGAGGCTTCCCGAGAGCATTCCGATTAAAGCTATGAACTCAAGAGAATCAGATGTATGAAAAAATGACATTATGACTATCGGCTTTCGTAAGCACACGAACTTTAATGACGGCTTATTCTGAACACTTGGTTAGAATCAGTAGTTGCTTATTAAAACCGATAATCTAAAATGACATTTGCACTTTGCTTCTGCAACCGCAGTTTTATGACCGGAGAACTGATCTACGGCGCCCGTGAGAATATGGTCAAGGCTGTCACCGATGCTGGCTATGACTACATTATGATGGACGCGTCTCCCGCACTGACAGAGTGGACTGTCAAGAATGAAGCCAAATGCGGCGGCCCCAAGACAGAGCAGAAGCTCATTGACGAGGGATATCTGACTGCCTCCAGCAAAATCGGCGATAAGACCTCGCTGCAATACTTTACCACCACTGCACGCCAGAAGATTATCTGTGGTGAAATGAAGAAAATCGTCCGGGGTTGCCGAGATCTGTGGTGCATCTAAGGTGTATATGGTTGTTTGCTTGGGTTCTGCCGAGCCTTTCCTAAATATGAAGCAATAAAAGCAGGTACGGTTTGGCAGCGGGTGCAGGAACACTACAAAAGCGACGGATGCAGAACACAGAACGAGTTTATTGCAACGGCAATTTTGTTCTATTGCGGCTATTTGCAAAGTGAATATGCCGGAGACTTCCTGTCAAAGATTCTTGGCGAAACGCTGGAAGCGATCCTCAGTATGTTCGGCGACCGCATTGGCAAGCTGCTTCTCAAGCAGGCTGTTGAGCAAAACATCTGCAATCATATTCTCGCATCAGACACAGATATTGATGCGGCAACATACCAGAAAATGCGCGGCATGAGCTATCAGGAGGTGCTGCGAACGAATGGTCAGATCTCGTTCCCGGAGGTTCTGCGTCAGCAGAATCGGCTCTGAGGTTGCAGCAAAAGGCAGCTTGCAAGCTCAAAAACTTGCAAGCTGCCTTCTAAAAAGTCTGCACTTTACTGCACCCGAGATCCAGCCAGAATCATCCGGACGATCATCTACCGAAATAATATAGATACAGATCCTCCATATTGGGTGCTG
>ENA-UOJV01001682-UOJV01001682.1-human-gut-metagenome-genome-assembly--contig:-C82-NODE-1682-length-22505-cov-12.408151_pt1 | contig 22505 bp, 14 predicted proteins | sample MGYA00242356_ERZ723903 | MGnify/ENA metagenome assembly ERZ723903
TCATCCTCGTATTCAGCTTCTTCATCGTAAACCGCATCCGATTCATCATCTTCTTCGGAGTCAACGATTTCTTCAAAATCATTTTCTTCCGGATCTTCCTCGTCAGTGTCTGAAGCTTCTTTGGATGAATCTTCCGGGCTTTCAGTCGCTTCATCTTCTTCATCATCAACGAAATCTTCAGCATCTTCATCGGTGATTTCAGGCTCTTCACCATTTTCAAGCTGTTCCATCAGTTTGCGGATATCATCAGAAAGGATTGGTTTTGTAGCTCCAAGAACTTCCTCTTCTTCTTCTTTCTTCTTCTCGCGCAGGGCTTTTTCTTTCTCAGCTTCCTCCTGGCTCTTTTCAAGAATCTTTGCATTTTCACGCTGGGTTGCTTCCCAGTTGGCAAGAATTTCTTCAATCTTCATCTTACCGGTCATCTGTGAATCGTCTGAAGCAGATTCAGGAGCAACTGCACCACTTGCAACGGCAACACCGGCTTTCAGGGCATCTGAAAGGGAAGCACCGGAAATGGTTGTGGAAATATCGGAAGTGCTTCGAATCCGGGTTTTTGGTTGTGACTCAGCTTCTGGTTCGGAAGCATGTGTCCGGGCCATTGGCTCTGGAAGATCCGGAAGATCAATACTGTCTGTGACATGTACATCTTTGCGGACCTTGTTTGCAATTCGTGGATTCGGTTCCGGACGTTCTTTGGATTTTCGGAAGGAAGGTTTTCTCTTGGAAGAATCCTTACGGCCGATACCATCATTTCGATGATCGTATTTTTCCTGCTGAAGTGGAGTCAGCGGTTTGTATTTCATTTTAAGTTCCATTGCCTGGTATACATAAGTACCTTCGCTGAACCAGAGAATCAGATCATCACATTCATCAAGACATTCGGAAGTCATACCGGCTTCAGCGTATAATCTGGCAAGTTCATATGCCCATTTTTCAACGTATTCAGAATGCTTGAAATCTTCAAGAGCTTCAATCTGTTCTTTGACTGGCGCTTTCTGTGCTTTTAAGATCTTATACCGGAGAATGTACTGGTTTGGATCTTTCGGAGCAAGCTTGACAAATTCTTCGTAGCAATCAGCTGCTTCATCGAAATGTCCCAGCTTCAGAGAAATAATTCCCAGGCGGTATACAACCTTTCTGCTGGAAGGTGCTTTATCATACGCAATAAATAAGGTATCACGTGCTTTACCAAGTTCCCCTGCATTTTCATAGATTTCGCTTACGGTAGAGAGCATGGCGGTATTTTTTACTTTACGCCAGTCGATCGTATCTGCAATCGACATCGCTTTCTGGTAAGACTTCTGTTCGGCATACGCAAGCATCTGCTCTGTCTTTGCGCGATATTCATATTTATCCAACGTTTCTCACCTCATATGATTATTATTAATTATTTTACTTTTCCTCAATAAGTCTGACTTTTGTACCAGAAACGGAAAACAAAAGTCTTATAATTTTACTTACTAAGTGTATCATAGAGCGTTGTCAATGTCAAAAATTACGGCTGATATTTTTCAGAAATGTTAAAAAAATATTACAAAAAATTCACAAATTGGGAGCTGGTAACAGAAAAAAAGGAGACAGCCATCTTTTGAATGGCTGTCTCGGAATATTCAATTGTAATTTTTATTTTTATATCGGAGGAATTAAGTAATTCTTATTCCTGTAAGTTCTTTGAGCATTTCATATGATATTCAGATTTTATAAAATTTATAAAAATGAAATCACATAAATCGATACTGATCAATTCTGATCTTTTGTTATTTTATATAATCAGGTAATCCAATTTTGGTATTTATCAGCTTTCTCGTCACTGTTAAATTTACTTATCAATGAATGTTTCTTTACACATCTTCTGATCTTGAATTACTGTGGTATTTACTTCAATATGTCAACAAATGCTGAATCTTTTTATATCTTATAATCGCTTCCGGTTTATCTACTACTCCGACCTTTTTTATCATTAACTTTTCTCTTACCGGATTATAATCTATGGTTAAGGCTCATCTCACAGGAATTTACATTTGCCATACCATTAACATATTGAGTTTTAGATGATGAAATATCCAACGGTCAAAGCCTCCTTCCTTTCGTTCTCGTTCCAAAATTTTTATCCGGATATTCTTTTTCTCTTATACTTTTTTCTGTTCAGAAGTCAGATATCAATTTTCTCTTATTATTATAAATTATCAATTTTAAAAATTGTTCTCTATACACTCCACTTACAAAACGCTCATAACCAAAATGTATAGTTGCTTTTTTAAAACTTTCTAACCTTCAAATAACAATTATTCTTGTTACCCTTTTCTGATCCGGTTTTTCATCTTATACTCTTGGCGAGTATATATGAAACTATGTAACAGATTAAAAAAATATCTTTTTGAAATTCCCTTTCTCGTCAGGAACTTCTTTTCTTTTGGATTGACTTAATAATAACACCCAAATACTTATTTGTCAATATAATTTTAAAATAATTTTAATAAAATTAGAAAGAACTGAAAATGTAATATATATATCAGAAAATTCAAACAATTATAAATACGATTAGAAATAGTTATAGCCATTTGCAATATATTCGGGGTTTTGCTATTGTTTCCGCCCATAAATGCATGATACACTAAAAAATAGATGAAAAATACAGGCTATGGCATTGGGATAAAGAAAGGAGACCTACAGATATGGGAGGATTTTTTGGCGTTGCATCAAAAGAAGCATGTAATCTGGATCTTTTTTATGGAACAGATTATCATTCGCATCTTGGAACCCGCCGCGGAGGTATGGCTACTTACGGAAGTGATGGCTGGAAGAGAGCGATTCATAATATTGAAAATTCGCCGTTCCGTACAAAATTTGAAAAAGATGTTGATACAATGAAGGGAAATATTGGAATTGGATGTATTTCAGATTATGATCCACAGCCAATTCTGATCCAGTCGCATCTGGGGTGCTTTGGAATTACGACAGTAGGTAAGATCAATAATGCGGATCAGCTGATCCGGAATCTTTATGAAAATGGACATACACATTTTCAGTCTATGACCAGTGGACAGATCAATTCTACAGAGCTGGTTGCGGCATTGATCTGTAAAAAGGATTCGTTTGTTGAGGGAATCCGTTATGTGCAGTCAGTAGTTGAAGGCTCGATGACACTTCTGCTTCTGACAGAGAATGGAATTTATGCAGCCAGAGACCTTCTCGGACGTACACCGGTTGTGATCGGAAAGAAAGAGAATGCATACTGCGTTTCCTTTGAAAGCTTTGCATATATCAACCTTGGATACACAGATTACAAAGAGCTGGGACCTGGGGAAATCGTCTACGTGACACCGGAATCTGTGGAGACTGTAAGTCCTGCATGTGAAAAGATGAGAATCTGTTCGTTCCTGTGGGTATACTATGGATATCCTACTTCTTCTTATGAAGGGGTTGGTGTAGAAGAAATGCGTTACAACTGTGGAAAGCTTTTAGCACAGAGAGATGACCATTCGATCGACGTGGATATTGTTGCAGGAGTTCCGGATTCAGGTATCGCTCATGCGATAGGCTATGCAAATGAATCAGGTATTCCGTATGCAAGACCATTTATCAAATATACTCCGACCTGGCCAAGATCCTTCATGCCGACAACACAGAGTCAGCGTAATCTGATCGCCAGAATGAAACTGATCCCGGTACATAGTCTGATCGAAGACAGGAGCCTGCTGCTGATCGATGATTCGATCGTGCGTGGCACACAGCTCCGTGAGACGACAGAGTTCCTGTATCAGAGTGGCGCAAAAGAAGTGCATGTCCGCCCGGCATGTCCACCGCTTCTGTACGGTTGCAAATATCTGAACTTCTCGCGTTCCAAATCAGACCTGGATCTGATCACAAGAAGAATCATCCGTGAGTGGGAAGGCGACAATGATGTCAATGTGCTGGATGAATATGCGGATCCGAACAGTGACCGGTATGCAGCAATGCTGGAGGAAATCCGCAAGAGACAGAATTTCACTTCCCTTCGTTATCACAGACTGGATGATCTGATCAAATCAATCGGGATTGATGCATGCCAGGTATGTACCTATTGCTTTAACGGTGTGGAATAACAGGTAAATGAAAATAGAAAACAGGTGTCCACGTAAGTATATCTTAGTGATATATCCCCGTGGGCACCTGTTTTTGTGTATACGATGAGCCAAGTGCAGATTTGTGCTTGCACAAGGATCTGCATTTGGCGAATGTACATCATCGAGCTGTTAAGCGAGATGATGTACAAAGTATAAGAATCGAGTAGGAGTCAGCCTACTCGATTATATACGATTTAGGTGTATACAATGAGGTGGGATGGTGTACAAAGTATGCGGAGCGGCAGCTCCGGCTACAAATCTGCGCTACAGCAGCAGATCATCTATCTTCACATAGTCTCCCATCCGGTATGCTTCAATTGCATTTCCATTGATCACATAGAACTTGTCGTTTGCATACACACCGCGGGTTCCAAGATAAGAATTACCGTTGACTTCCTCCTGCATCTGTACCTGGAAGCCCTGATCTTTATCGTAAGAAAGGATCACATACTGGTTGGCAGATCCGGAAAGCGGAAAGCCGATCAGATTCTTTTCCGGATCAACCAGTGCTGCACGGTAGTCAGAAAAAACATCCGAATAGTAGTACTGATCCAGGGTGTACTTGCTGACTTCCTTCACATCCGAAGGATCACGGATATCAAACATGGAGATCTTTACCCCGTTTGTAATGCCATTTTCATCGGTATCCATACCGATGCCAAGAAGCAGATTATCACTGTAAAAATGCAGGTATTCCGAAAAGCCGGGAATTTTCAGCTTGCCAAGGATCTTCGGATTCTCCGGATCGGAAAAGTCTACGGAAAATAAAGGATCTGTCTGTTCATAAGTTACAAAGTAACCGGTATCGCCCAAAAATCTTGCGGAATAGACCTGTTCATCTTTGGCAAGATCTTCGATTTTACCGATTGTTTTCAAATCTGCATCCAGCACATAGACTGCATTGGACTGTGAAGAGTTTCCGGCATTGTGCGTAACCGTTGTCACCAGTCGCAGCGTATTGTCATACTCATCAATGCTGAAGGAATCGTTCAGATATCCTTTTACTTTGCCCTGGGCAGAGCCGGAAAGTTTTCCTTTATTGTAAGACAGCTTGCGGAGGATCGTCTGATTCTTTGCCGCAAGATTATCTGCGAGGATACTGCTGTTCGCATACTCGTAAATATAAATGTTGTTCTCACTCACATAGACTTCGCCATTCTCAGACATGACTGCTTTCTGGTCTGCTGCCTTATCCGGACTGGAAGCGGAAACGGAGCTGACAACAAGGTACTGGTCTGCTGCATGGTTCGTCGGGAGATAGATATCCGACTGCTTCAGAAGATTGTCACCAACAAGCGGAACATAGGAAGGATAATCTTTTTTGGTGATCGTATCGTAAATATAATAGTCGCTGAATACATACAGATATCCGTCTTTAAAACGTGAAGTGCGGTAGTAACCACTCTGATCCACGGTTCCGATGGATTTCGGATTGTTGATATCTGCCAGATCATAAGTCTGGATACGGGTACAGCTGCCGCGGTACAAGGTTTTACTGTCAGAATCAACCTGTGTGTTCTGCATGTTGCCAAGGACAAAAAGCTTCTGGTCACTCAGGTAAAATTCGGATGCCTGAAAATTCTCATTCAGCGAAATACCGGAAATAACCTTCATCTGATCAGACCGGATATCTACAATGGAAATTTCCTGTGAGTTTGCTTTCAGTGTATAAAGATAATTTCCATCCGTTTTTACAATGTCTGCTTCACCGACACCCTCTGTGCGGACGTTGGTATCGGAAAATGAAGTATCCACAGCACGTGTAGAGGCTGTTGCAGAATCCGAAGAGGAGCTGGAGCTATCGGTGCGTGCACCACTGTCGGCTGTTTCATTTGAATACATGACAATTCCGCTGTCGGTTGAACCGGTAGCGGATGAAGAATCCAGCTCATCCTGATAAGATTGCAGGTATGTGTAGACTTCATCATAATCGGTTGCCGTCTCTAAAGTATCGGAAGAGGCAAGCTTACCGGAGGATGTACCAATTGAAGAACTGCCTTTTGCGGAAGAAGTGGCTGAGTCTGAAGAAAGATTCTGCTGGCGGATGTGGGCTCCAATGCCGACAACCAGTACCAGTGCGGCAGCAATAAGTCCTCCGCGCATCCGGTGGCCGCGGGAAAATCCATGCTTTTTTGGGATATGTCCGGAAGCCTGAGTGCTGTTATGCTCTTCCAGCATTTTCATAATCTGATCCGGTGCAAGGCTTTCCGGAACAGGAGTTTTTTCCGTAGATTGTTTTATTTTATCCAGTATTTCTTTTTCGTGATCTGTCATATGAAACACCTCCTATTACTCTTTTATCCTACTCTTTCAGAAGCCAGCTCATCTTTTCGAGAGCACGCTTTCTGCGGGAGCGGACTGTATTCGGGTTCAGCCTTAGCATTTTTCCGATCTCTTTGCTGTTGTAACCGCCATAGACGGATAAACCGATGATCAGCTGATCGTCTTCATCGAGAATAAGAAAAGCACGCTCGACATCTGTGCGGAGTCCGTCACAGTATGTGGCAGAAGCATGATCTTCTTTCAGCTCGGTCTCGGTCCGTTCACGGCTCTTTAACTTCCGGCGGCACACATTTGCCAGAATCTGAAAGATCCAGGAACGGAATGCTTCTTCTTTGCGTAATTTATGTATATTCTCATAGGCGGAAAGAACGGCTTCACTGACGGCGTCTTCTGCATCCTGCGGATGATGCATCATGCAGAGCGCAAAACGATACAGATCCTGATAAACCGTCTTATATAATTCTTTAAATGCAATTGCATCAATCATAAAGTCCCTCCTCTCAAAATCGGTTCTTTGTATATAAGAGTATAAAAAAGTCGGAAGTGTTGCAAAAAGGGACAGAAAAATTTCCGTCCCTTTGAAATCATATCATTTTCTGAGAAAAATTAACCTTTGTAATAGTTGATCAGACATCCTTTGAGGATGATCTCACGTTCTGCATCCGTCAGATCACCGAGTTTCAGATCGATCTCTTTCAGATCATCGCCTACGACATAAGCCTTGATCGTGGAAGCTTTGTCTTCTACTGCTTTGCGGATATCCGGCACGAAGAGATAGTCACCGTTCCTGAAAGAAAGCTTTGTGTGTTCCTCTTCGGTAATAAACGGAAGCATGCCCCAGTTGATCAGGTTCGAGCGGTAACGTTTGGTTGCGTACTCATTCGCGATATTCGCCCAGCCGCCGAGAACCTTCTGGCAGGAAGCAGCCTGCTCACGGGCAGAACCATCACCAGGTTTGACCGCGAAAATGGTACTTCCGACACCGATATTTCCTTTGCCGACTTCCGGATAAGACTTCTGGATTGCTGCCATCACCGGTTTTAATTCGTCCAGTACATCCAGTGGACAAGTACCTGCTTCAATCGCTTTCTGGGCTTTCTGGACCTCTTTCGCGCGTCCTACATAGGCAGGATCCTTTCTGGAAAGTGCAAATTCAGCAAGTCCAAGCGGGTTGGAACGATAAGAAGAAGTCTCGCCGGACGGGATCAGTTCGTCTGTCGTTGTAACCGGATCGTGGATCTCAGATACGACCTTCAGGATCAGATTCTCAGGAAGAGCGCTCATTGCCGGCCAGTCTTTGATGTTCGGCCCAAATTTGATCTCAACCGAAGGATCAGCAACGCCGTGGCTGTCAAATACACGGTTGGCGTAAATTCTGGAATCAAAGTGGTAAGTCGGGTTCTTGTATTCAATATCCAAATCGGTTGCCGGAGTAAGGAAACCTTTGTTTGCAGCAGTTGCGGCAATGGAACGTGCATCCATAAGGGCAACAGATGCGATCTGTCCACTCTGCAGCTTGCTTCCTTCACGGTTCGGGAAGTTACGGGTAGAGTGACGGATGGAAAATGCATTGTTTGCCGGAGTGTCCCCTGCACCGAAGCACGGTCCGCAGAAGGCTGTCTTCACGATCGTACCGGCTTCCATCAGGTCAGCAACCGCACCATTTTTCACAAGCTCCATGTAAATTGGTGTACTTGCCGGGTAAACACTGAAGGTAAATTCATCTGATCCGATGTATTTGCCACGGATGATGTCTGCGGCAGCACAGATATTTTCAAAACCGCCACCGGCACAGCCTGCGATGATACCCTGATCGACATAAAGCTTACCATTTACGATCTTGTCCTGAAGAGAGTAATCCACAGCACCGTCCAGGCTTACCAGCGCGCGCTGCTCTACATCGTGGAGAACATCTGCAAGGTTGGCATTGACATCCTCGATGGTGTAGACATTGGACGGATGGAACGGCATGGCGATCATAGGCTTGATCTCGCTCAAGTTGACGTATACAAGACCGTCATAGTAAGCGACTGCGCCAGGCTCCAGTTCCCTGAAGTCATCACTTCTTCCGTGGATATCGTAGAACTCTTTGATCTTGTCATCGGTTCTCCAGATAGAAGAAAGGCAGGTTGTCTCTGTCGTCATAACATCGATTCCGATACGGAAGTCTGCACTTAATTTGCCAACGCCAGGTCCGACAAATTCCATGACCTTGTTATTGACATAGCCATTGCCGAAGGTTGCGCCGATGATCGCAAGGGCAACGTCCTGCGGTCCGACACCTTTCACCGGTTCGCCGTCCAGATAGATTCCGACAACGCCCGGCATCTTGATATCATAAGTCTTGTTCAGAAGCTGTTTTACAAGCTCCGGTCCGCCCTCTCCCATTGCCATGGTACCGAGTGCACCATAACGGGTGTGGCTGTCAGAACCAAGGATCATCTTGCCGCCGCCTGCGAGCATTTCACGGGCAAACTGGTGGATAACGGCCTGATGAGGCGGAACATAGACACCGCCGTACTTCTTCGCACAGGTCAGTCCAAACATGTGGTCATCTTCATTGATCGTACCGCCGACTGCACACAGAGAGTTATGGCAGTTGGTCAGAACATAAGGAATCGGGAATTTCTCCAGTCCGGATGCTCTTGCAGTCTGGATGATTCCGACAAAGGTAATGTCGTGCGAAGTCAGCTTGTCAAATTTGATCTGAAGCTGCTGCATATTACCGGAAGTATTATGCGCACTTAAGATCCCATAAGCCATTGTCTCTTTTGCAGCAGCTTCTTTTGTTGTCTCAATCCCTGTCTTGCTTTTTACGGCAGCAAGTGCATCGGGTGCATCTGCAATTACCTCAGTACCGTGTAAAAGATAGCCACCGCCTTCGTATAATTTCACCATATCATGTCCTCCTATTTTCTGTTTTCTATGAATTTCATGTGGTCTGCGACCATCAGAGCAATCTTAAATGTCAGGGCGTCCTCAAAGACTCTGACATCCAGTCCGGTCTGCTTCTGGATCTTCTCCAGCCGGTAGACGAGCGTATTCCGGTGGACGAAAAGCTGTCTCGCTGTCTCCGAAATATTCAGGCTGTTTTCAAAAAATTTATCAACTGTGGATAAGGTTTCTTCGTCAAACTGATCAACGGTATTTCCGGCAAATACTTCTTCCAGGAACATCTCGCATAAGGAAACGGGAAGCTGGTGGATCAGCCGTCCGATACCGAGTTCGCGGTAGGATAAAATATTGCGTTCCGGATAGAAGATACGTCCCACATCCAGAGCCATGCCTGCTTCTTTGTAAGACTGTGAGACCTCTTTGAGTTCGGGAATGATGGTTCCGAAGGAAAGCCGGACATTGACCATAGCTTCGGTGTTGATCGCATTCACCAGCATATCGGCAGTCGAACGGATCGTATCATAATCATCCGTACTGTCAAGGGACTTGATCAGAATAATATGTCCCTCATCTACGGCAGTAACAAAATCGCCGGTTCCCGAGGAATAAATCCCACGGATCATATCCAGGACGATCGTGTCATCCGGATTCTTCGGTTCGATCAGATAGACGACTCTGCGCTGCTCCACTGTAATACCAAGCTTTTTCGCCTGATTGTAGATATCTACGAGAAGCAGGTTATCCAGGAGCAGGTTCTGGATAAAACGGTTACGGTCAAGACGTTCGCTTCCGGATCTTAAAAGGCTCTCCAGCTGGCAGACACTTAAGCGTCCGCTGGTATGCACATCAATCTCATTATTGTGCTCGATCACGAAAATATAAGTCAGTTCATCATCATCATAAACCGGGAACAGACCATAGCATTCATCCAAGTGCTCCTCCGATACGCCGGTAACCTCCAGCTCTTTTAAAAATGAGCAGACAGCTTTTTTCACTTCAGGCTTTTCCTTACCTACAGCTGCAAGCATCACTCCGTCTGTGTTCCAGATGGAACAGTTACACTCGATGATATCCCCTATTTCATTGATTGTTCTCTGTAAAATCTGGTTGGATAACAATCCATTCACCTCTCCATTCTTTTCAATATATGACAAATGGGAGAATTGTGAAATTCCCCCATCTTCTTCTGACAATACAATCTGATATTATTTTAGCAAATGTTTTACACTTTAGCAAGTTAAAATGAAAAACGTTCTCTCTTATTCGTCTTCGTCATCGCGTCTGTCAAGCATGGCAGCAACGATTTCAAGAATCACAGCAAGACCGATCATAGATGCAGCGGCAATCTTTCCGGCAGTGCCGGTTGCAGCCTGTGCGATACCGCCGACAACCGGAACAGAAAGCTTTACTTTTCCGATGTAGTTGTTGTAAGGAATCGGATTCATATCTTTTTCCTCATTGGCATCCCCTTTGGTGATAAACTGTCCCATCGCCGGGCTGTTGGATACTACGCGGTGGGTGATGATCGAGCCGTCTGCATTGTTGCTGTAAAAAGCAATGACATCATCTTTGACGATCGTGTCTGGTTCTTCATACCGGACATAGACCAGGCTTCCCGTCGGGATCGCCGGTTCCATGCTCCCACTGATCACGGTGTACATCTGAAAACCAAAAGCTTTCGGAAGCGTCAGCGGAATACAGGTAAGAATCAGTACTGTCAGTAAAACAGTGCCCAGTGCACTGCAAAATGCAGCCACCGGGCTTTTCTTTTTCTTCGTTCTCTTCAAAAAAGACTTCTCCTTTAGTGCCGCGCTTTTTTTATTTTGCACGTTTTTTCAAGAATACGATCAGTCCTGCGAGAGCTGCTACCGCAACAACGATAATGCCGATCCCTGCTGCGATCGGAGTCTTGCTCGTCTTGTCTTTCGCATTGATATTTCCTTTTGGAGTGTCTTCATCATCCAGATCTACCAGAGACTTTGGTGTCTGTTCATCCGGTGCGGTGGTCGTATCGTCTGTCGTATCCTGAGAATTGTCTGCATTCGTTGTACCACCGGCAGTACCGCCTGTTGTAGTACCACCCGCTGTAGTACCACCTGCTGTAGTGCCACCTGCTGCAGTACCACCCGCTGTAGTACCTGTACCAGTACCGGCGGCTGCACCTGTTGTACCGGTAGCTCCTGTTGTACCTGCTGCACCGGCAGGAGTTGCGGTTCCAGGAACTGTTGTTGTGACGGTAGTTGTTGTCTCAACGATACGGTCTGTAGCTCCCGGTGTGTAGGTAAACGTAAATACATTCTCAGATTCATTATCACTCAAAGTCTTCGTAAGTGCAAGAGCATCTGGAATATAATTTTCAATATAACGGTAAGCAACGACCGGTTTATCACCGATATTGCCATAGAATGTCTGACTTTCTGCCAGTGATTTACCGGATGCATCCTGATAATTTACGGTATAGGCAACCATATTGCCTTTGATTCCGTAAGCGACTACATAGTCGGCATCTTTATCAACGGTAAAGGAAGGAGCCGCAAGTGTTTCGTTATTGTCACGTCCGCTGAGACGGATTCCTTTGACATAATACTTGTCGTCTGTTACCTGGATGTCATTCAGATTGAAAGTAACGGTAGAACCGGAAGCAATGTTTGTCTGCTCGATCTTGTTCTGTCCGTTAATTGTTCCTTTGTTACCTGCGGATAATGTTACCTTGTAGGTATACGGTGTAGTATCATCTGCCATAACGCTCATTGTGGATGCACCGAGTGTCATGGATACAGTCAGAAGAGAAACCAGTAATCTTTTCCATTTTTTCATCTGCTTACTCTCCTTTCTGTCTGCGTCTTTTTGTGTTCTTATTGAGTGTGTAGATACCATATGCAAGAAGGATCAGTCCACTGATGAGTGCAAGCACACAGAAGAGAAGAACTCTTGCGGTATCACCGGTTTTAACGGTCTTGGTTGTCTTAACAATCTTATTCTTGGTGATGGTTTTGCCGGCTGAAACCTTTTCTACTGCAAAGTTCATGCGGAGCTTTGCGAGTGTGAGCTGATAACCGTTGCCCTGTGTCTCACCTTCAACACCGACGGTAAGGTGTACCGTTCCGGTATTATTGGAAGCAAGTCTTCCGAGGTAGAAATATTCTTGGGTTGAGCTATCGATCTGCTTCAGACCTTCTCCTGCTTTGGAAGCGCCTTCCCCTCCGACAGTTGTACTGTCATAGAGTACCTTTTCGGCATTATCACTTCCAACATAGGTCAGCTTGTATTCATAAGCACCACCTTCTGCGGAAGACTGTGCATCCTCCAGTGTCTGGATCACTTCGTTGGTCATGTACCAGTCGGTATCCGTACTGTCGGAGTTCTTAAGCTGAACCTTGAGCTCGATGCTGTCACCCGGCTGGATATTTGCCAGCTCGTCAGTCACATCGGAGCTTTTAAAATTACTTTCCATCTTGCCGCCGGTGAAATTAACCTGCCATCCGTCGACTCCCTGATAATCCTTTGCAAATGCAGTTGTGTGTACCCCTGCTGCCATTATCACTGTCATGGCGAGGCACAAAATTTTCTTTTTCATACTCTGTACCTCCCTACTGTAAGCTCATTGTTGTTTCGTCGTCTGATACATTTACGTCCACGCCCCAGGCACTCTTGATCGCGTCCTTTGCGTTGTGTGTCTGAACTGCATCCACCTCTGCGTCAATGTGGAAGGTGTAGCCATTGTACTTATAAGTATAAGTGATGGTTTTACCTTTTTCAGATTCGGTCACATGTTTTGTTACATCCGATGCAATTGAAGGCTTGATTCGGAGTGTATCCGATAATGCCGGTGTGGTATCTCCGGCTGCAACTGCCTTGGTATAATAAAGAACGGTACGCTCTTTCGTGGACTGTGCATCTGCAACCTGCCATCCGTTGGCTGTGAGGAGGTTCAGCTCGATCAGATCCGGTGAAAGTTCGGTGTTCTTTTTACCTTCTTCGTTCTGCCAGCTCTTTGTGATGATCACACGTACAAAGGTGTCAATCGTACCGCTGTTCTTGACGCTGATTGCTTCGTTATATTTCTTGCCGGGTGTAAATGTCTCATCCTTTCCAAGAAGGTTTGTGAGAAGTGTACCCTCTGAGGTTCCCTTCCATTCATTGTTTGATACATAATCCCGGCTGCTGACTACTTTGTCATTTTCCAGAAGAGATACGCCGATACTCTGCATATTCATCTGTGCGGAATAATTCTCACTGTAGTAAGTGAGTGCGGCGCGTGTACTGCCGACAGTGCTTCCAACCAGCAGGAGTGCTGCGGCTGTCAGAACCAGGGCAGGTTTCTTTGGAAATGATTTCTTTTTCTTTTTCATTCTCATTACCTCCTACTCTGTCGTCTGTGTGCTGTCGTCTTTGATTACATGGTTCCAGTTGGCGTATGGTGTACCATCTTCCTTGTAAAGAACCGGTGTGCATTCCTGGATAACTACGATGTTAAATTCTTCTGGTTTGTCATCTCCTGACGGGAATGTGTATTTGATGTTGAGTTCCTTTGTGGTTTTTGCTTTTGCCGGAAGTACTTCATCGTAATACCAGTAGCCGTCACCGCGGTCTGTCCATCCGCCGTCTGGTGCGTTATAAGTAAGCTTTACCGGTGCGAATGCTGTGACTCTTACGAAACAGTCATAATTACCGGTATTTTCAATTGTAATGTGCTTTCCGTTTTCATCAACGTCTTCTTTCGGGACTGTCTCAGTAAATCCCATATTCATTTTCACACCGCCACCGGCTGTCGAATAGGTTGTAAAATACGCCATCGCGCTTCCAACTGCCAGGGTTCCGGTAAGAGCAAGTGTTGCTGCTGCCATGATAAGTGGTTTTTTATGTAACTTTCTCATTCCGATTCCCCCTTTCTAGTTCTTTGCTGCCGGTTTGGTGTACTGATACTGATCATTTTCGTCCAGCTTGAAATTATTTTTTACACCGTAGCCGCCATTCATATTGTCATCGATATCATTTGTAAAGGAAACGGATGCAGGAGTGTTAGTTGAACCTCTATCAGTTGCTACAATCGTTGCCGTTTGATCATTTACTGAGGTAAGCTTGTAGCTTGCACCACTGTACACTTCTGTAACTTTTACCTTAGCTCCTGCAGGAATCTTTGTAATTGTTACGGAAGAGTCACCTGCGGCCTCAAAGTCAAGTGATTCGATGCGGGTTTCTGTTTTACCCTTAAGAGGTGTAATCTCAATCTTGAATACGAAGGTTGCTTTCTTACCGGTTGTTGCATTATGATTTGCAAGTGTTTTATTGATCTTCAGATCACCATATCTTGCATGTTCTTCCGGTTTCAGACCAATTGCGTTGGTATCTGTCAGATCGTAGATCCAGGTATCGTTACCATTGCTGTAATAATTGTTGGTCGGAAGTGATACCAGGTAAGGGGTAAAGGTATAGGTATAATTCGTTGTAACTACTTCCGGTGTATCTACAAGGTAAAGTCCGGTAGCAAGACCATCCTTACTTCCGATCCCTTTTGCTAAAGTAACCGTAGCGGTTGGTTCTACGGACTCTTTCAGCATCTTCTGTGCCTCTTTGGCACGGTCAGCCCATTCGCTTGCTGCTGCATCTTTATCATCGGCACTTACCGAAGATACATTAAGTCCGGTGAAATCTTTAGTTGCGGTATAGTTACCGGATACGTCTACATCTGCCACCTTATAAAGATTCACTTTAATGTCAGTGTCGGCAGCTGTCAGTTCGTTGCCCTCTCCGCTTACACTGAATGAAACCGAACACTTCCGGTCCGTCTCAATCGCATTCGCAGCTCTGGCACCAGGCAGAGTGAGAAGCGGAAATGCAAGAGCGAGAGCTAACAAAAACGTTGTTCCTTGTTTTAATCGTTTATTCATCATCGCCTCATGTCCTCCTTAAGAAATCTTGGTTATTCTTTGTGAGCTTTTCTCTTAGAAAGGAATCGCAAGAGAATGATCACAAGAATCGTGATTGAAAGTCCTAAAATTAAATAAAGCATATAATAATTCTGAATGGCTTTTACCATAGAATCTGTAACTGATTCGGTAGCATCCTCTTCGCCGTTATATGGAACTCTGGTTCCTCTTACGAGAAGACGATGGGAGTTGACTCCATATGGTGTACAGGTAAATAAAGTTACCTGATCTTTTCCTTCTTCAATCTGGAGTGCTTTCTCCAGTGTTTCATGATCGTCTTTGTCTACCATCGGAAGAATCTGATCTACCTTGTAGGCAAGGACTTCATCCAGTACATGGATGTAAAATTTATCGCCAACTTTGAGCTGATCGATATCAGTAAAAAGCTTTGCGCTTGGAAGTCCACGGTGAGCTGCGAGAACACTGTGGGTACTTTCCCCGCCAATCGGAAGCTTTGTGCCATTCAGATGTCCGACGCCGGTCTGCAGATCCTTGTCACCGGTGCCATGGTAAATGGCAAGCTTGATGTTGATCTTCGGAATGGAAAGGTATCCCATTACTCCGTCATCTGCAACGTTCAGGATCTTCCAGTATTCGGTATCTTTGATGTCATTTTCATCTTCACCAAATACATCTCCGTAGAGGTTGTTCTGCTGAATGGTATCATTGAAAGCTTTTGCCTTTTCCCACTCAGAGGTGAAGTCCTCCGGTTCCATGTCCTGTATTGTATTGTCATAGCTGCTGATCAGCTGATTCTGTCTGTAGGTGTTCCACTGGTTGGATACCATCGGATAGATCAGAATTCCAAATCCTATCAAGAATAACAGACCGAAAAGGAAGGTTGAGATTTTTCTTTTCATAGGCATATTCCCTTTCTCGTTCTTATTCTCTTTTTAAGAGGTCTCATTTTTCTTCTTTTGAAGCTTCTTCTCCTTTAAGTATAACACAAGGATGAAGATTGTGGTAATTACAAGACCAATAATTACCCATAAAAGATAATTTGTATGAAGACTAATTCCGCTGAGCGGTGTCTTCTCATCGGCAACTTCCTGTTCCACATAAGGTACTCTGTGACCACGGACCAAAAGCCGCTCGGTATTGACTCCGTATGGAGTACAGGTAAGAAGTGTTACAAGATCTTTTCCTTCTTCTACTGCAAGAGAGGAAGTTTCTTCCGGTTTTACTACGGAAATCTTGTCGACTTCATAACTTAATGTTTCGTTTAATACATGGATCAGAAAATGATCGCCTTCTTCCAGCTGATCCAGATCGGTAAAAAGAGACGCACTCGGAAGTCCACGGTGTGCGGAGATAACGGCGTGTGTACTTTTACCGCCGATTGGAAGAGAGCTTCCTTCCAGATGTCCGGCTGCCTGTTTGAGAACATCTTCGTCGGTAGTGTGGTAGATTGGAAGCTTGATGTCAATCTTCGGGATTTCCACGATTCCCATCATCTCGTCACCGGCAATATTCAGAGCATCCATGTAGGACTGATCTTCTTTGTCACTGGCTGCGGCAACTGCAAATGAGTCAGGAAGGATACTTGGAAGTAATGCTTCGTTGTAAGCTTCTGCTTTCTGCAGTTCTGCGTCATAATCAATCTCATGTGCTGCATCCTTTTCGGATACAGTCTGTTCATAACTGCTGATCAGTTGCTTTTGCCTGTAGTTATTCCACTGGTTTGCAACGAAGGGATACAGCAGTAAGGACAACCCGGCTAAAAATATGATGCCAATAATAAGTTTGTTTGCTTTGCGTTTCATCCGAACTCTCCTTGCTGTTGTATTATTTTTTAGGAATCCGGGGCGACCTGCCCCGGATTCAATATCTGGTTATAAATAATCATGAAAGATTATTTGTTTGTTTTTTTGCGGCTTGCGAAGAATAAGCCAGCTGCTGCGATCATGATAACGCATCCAGCGATTGTGAAGATTGTTGTACCGATACCACCGGTTGATGGAAGAGCGGAAAGTTTGGTATCAGTCATAGAAGTTGTAGCTGTAAGAACAGCAGATGCTTTATCTTCTACTGCTAATGTTGCTTCAGACTGATTCTGATTTACGGAATATCCTTTTGGAGCTGTTGTTTCTTTAAAGTAGTATGTTCCAACATTGAGGCCCTGAACTTTTACAGTACCGTCTGCTTTAGTGAAAACTTCTGTTTCAGTACTATTTGGGTCGTATTTGTATACACCGTCAGTAAGTCTTGTGAATGTTAAAGCTTTAGAATCTTTGCTGTCTTTTCTAACTTCAAAACCAGCATTTGCAAGTTTCACATCGTTTTCGCCAGTTTTTGTTAATGTAATATTACCCTGATAAACATTGATTTCTTTACTTCCGAAATCTGCTTTTCCTTCATGTCCTGCTGTTGCTTTGTTTGTGATAACGTCATTTTCAGATGTTACTTTTACTTTGTAAGTAATTATTACTTCTTTTCCCGCATTACTATTAGCATCATTAATCATGCCACTTAAATCCACACTGAATTTTGTTGTTTCCCAAGTAATCGGATATGTTTCTGTAACATTTTCTTCGCCAAGAGTGATTGTTGCAGTTGCTGTTTCAGTGTATTCAGCACCTCTTAATTCATCATATACCCAGAATGTTTTATCTGTATCTGTAGACGCAATGAATGGAACGTTTGTTTTTACTTTGTAAGTAAGGATATCACCTGTTGCTACTACATTATCTGTATCAACAGCTTCTTTTTCTACTTTAGTTGGTGTTTTCTTTGCTGCAAGTTCTGCATCTACTAAAGATGGATAATCATATTTTACATTGCCTTCTTCTCCAGTGATGGTAACTTCACCAAATCCAATATATGCACTCATGATATTATAGGTATAACCTGCTTCGGTTGCTTTAACAAGATAAACACCTGCTGCATCTACTGGCTGTGGGTTTTCCATAGAAACAAATGTTACACGATTTGCTGCATTGGCCTGTGCAGCACCTAATTTATTTGCATCTACTTTATCAGTTGGAATCATTGCTTCAATAGCTGCCTGAGCATCTTTTACTCCAAAGGCTTCCATATAAGCGTTAGCAACATTATCATTTACAAACGCCCATCCTGTTTTTGTTGACTGATCAGCTTTAATCACCTGTACGTAAGTTAATGTAGCATTATCTGCGTTCGTAACTGTGATAGTTGCAGTATCTTTTGTTGCTGCAAACGATGTCATACTCATTCCGAGTACCATAGCCAGTGTTAATAACACTGCAAAGATTTTTCTCATCTTCTTCATATTTTTGTCTCCTTTTCTTTTAAGGGCTTTGCCTATTTTTTATTGTCCCCTCATATGGGATAATAACGTTTTTGTGTGGCAAGAAGCCACTGAAAAATTAATTCTTACAATTATTTTCCCAGCACCTCCTTGCATTTGTTTTTATATAAGATCCATACGGCTGCAAACATAAGTAACATGCCGCCAATCATATACAAGTAAATTCCAGTGCCTCCAGAATGTGGAAGGGCGTAAGCTGTTTCATTTTTAAAATACAGATGAAGCGTTGGATCAGATTCAGTAATTGTACTTGTATCAATTGTACTGTCTGTTTTTCTTGAAGTATAGGATACAAGACTTCCATCTTTTGTTATACTGAGTGACCAGGTTTCTTCATTTCGGACATAGCCGATAGGTGCTTTTGTTTCTCTTAGTACATACTCACCAGTTTCAAGATTTGTTACATTTGTTTCACCTTTTTTCCAAATGATTTTTCCATCTTTATTTGATGTACCGGTATATACTGTTGTATTATTTTTCAGTAATTCAAATTCTGCACCTTGAAGTTTGACCTGATTTCTGCTAGTACTAACTTTTACGATATCCCAATTCTTTGTTGCCTTTACATTTGTAAAGGTAACACTTCCAACGGTTCCACCACTGTTTTGATCATAAGTGTAGTTTTTGATAACATCAACATCTTTACCCTTACTATCAGCTTCTTCCTCATATCCGAGTTTGAATGTGACACTCTCTTGTTCCTCATTACGAGTGTTTCTACAGTTTGTAGTTTTATCAACCTGATAATTGGTTAATACATATCCATTCGAATTTACTTCTCTTATGGTATATGTTCCACGAGGTAAATTCTTCAGGTCTTCATCAGCAAGTTTTACTTCAGTGGAACCTGCTGGAATAGTAATAGAAACGTTTTGGGTTTCATTTGTAGACTCGTTTTTAATACTGAAATTGAATGTACATTCTGTTTTCAATGCACTTTCCAGTTTCTTTGTAATCTGGATTTCACCTGATACAACATTGATTGTATAAATGCCATACAGTTTTGCAGAATCATTTTCATTTACAGCTTCTACAATATGATCTGCACCACCTGCTATATGGCCTCCTGTATTTGCATTACTGTCAGTTGATGGTACTCCTGCATCATAACTTACTTTTAGATAATATGTAATATCTGTATCTGCAGTTAAATCTGTAACCTCAGCTGTACATTCTGGATCACTATACCATTTAGTTGTAAAACTACGCTCCGAAACATTATACTTACTAGTGTTTCCTGTAAGGTCAAACATTTCATTCAACACAGTGCTGGTATCCGGAAGGTTGTCACCTTTATAGATCGTGACTGCTTTATCTTTGACCGTCAGCTTGGCTTTTACGTTTACCTTAGGTTGTGGAAGAATGGCTTCTCCATATCCGGTAGAAATTTTAGAATCAGGTTTTACGTTAGTGGCTACATTATTGCCTCCGATGTAATCATCTTTTGCTTTTACAGTAATTGTTCTAGACCAGCCTGGAGTTACCACTCCGTCAGTTCCTGTTGCTGAATGGGATATTGTTTGATTAGTCCATTTTATAAAAAATCTATCATTTGTTTCATCATAATATACTTTTCCATCACCAACAGAGATTCCATCCTTAATTCCAACAGCGTCCTTTGTAATTGGTTGATTTGAATTATCCAAAATTACAAACTTATTATCAATCACATCTGTAATTTCGGCATTTTTTATTTCTACCGGGTGATTAATATTTTGCTGGATTGTTTGGAAAATGGTTTTTAATTCATTTGCATTTGTAGCTGTCAAGGCATACTCTGCATTAGAAGCTAATCCTTTTAACCACTCTTTTGTTGTTTCTGTTACACCCAATCCTACTGTATAAATATAGTATGCTTCTGTTTTTAGCTCTTCAATTGATATTTCTGCAGGTTTCTTTGCTTCGTCAGAAGGATCTCCATCTGAGAATAAAATCACATATTTAGAGTTTGTACCGCTAGATTTTTTCAACTGATCTTTCGCAATGTCTAATCCCTTTGCAGGATAAGTTCCCGCAGCAGCCGTCATTTTTGCAATATTTTTTATCATTTCAGTAGGATTAGAATCTACTTTCGCTAATTTATTGACTAATTCTCCCTTAGCACCTTTAAAAATACTTATACCAATTTTACTGTCAGGAGAAGAACCTGCTGTTGATACAACAAATCCAATTGCAGCTTCTTTCAAGGCATTAATTCTTGACTCCCAAGTATAAATTGTTTGCGTATCATTATTACGAATTGCAATCCATTTACTACCAGTCCAATATTGCCAAGAATTTTCCACATATATCATTGGATTCTTGTAGTATTTTTCGTAATCGTCAGTCGTTCCAGAAGCATTGCTTGTGGCATTACCATAATAATATACTTTAGTAGTGTCCAACTCGTTTTTCTTATCTTTATAACTTCCTAGTTTTTGAGCTTTTGGAGTACCACCACCACTCATATTACCATTCATGCTTCCTGACAAGTCAAACACAAGCATTGCATCACCAGTCTTTTTTTCTTGGACTGTTGTGCTATTTTGTACTTTCGATGAAGCAGTAATATTAATCTGATATGTACGGTCATCCCAATTAAGCATTTTTGCTGTTTTATTATAGTCGAGTGAACTGTTTATAAGTTCTTCTTTTGTCATATTCAGAATCTGATAATAAGATCCTTTCTTGCCTGTATATGGTGTAATTCCATCAGATAGATATAAGGTTGCTATAGCTGTATTGTTGCTGTCTAACTCAACTTTTACGATCCAGGTATCCAGCGATGGGATGTAGCCGCTAGGTGCAGCATCTTCACGTAACGTATAAGTTCCCACGCGAAGTTTACTAAATTTTACATCGCCACTTTTTCCTACTGAATATGCAGTTTGGCTTTCGCCTGTTTCATTATTTGTTAAGGTGAATCTAGCGCCCTGTAATCCTTCGTTGTTCTTGTTTACTTTTTGAAGATTCAATTCAGCCATCGGAACCTGGCTAACTTCTGCTATACTTGCTGATGGAAGTGTGAATTTCATCTTACAGTTTGAATTTCCGGCACCACGTTCCATGTACAGAACAGTTAATGTATGTTCTTTCTCTTTTTCTTCTGGTGTAAGCTGATCAGCTGATTTTCCTAATTCTTCTTCTAATTTTTTCCAAATATCAACATTTCCATCAGCTGCCTCATGAATTCCTCCAAGATCCAGAACCAATTTACCATCGAGCAGCACCCATAAGTCATCATCTCCGGTAAATACATAATTCATCGGTCCTACATAATCGCCGATCTTAAACGAAACATCATACCGCATTCCAAAGAAATAATTTCGTGCTGTTTCGGAGTTTTCATAGCTGAGCTTCCGTTCACCTTCCAACGGATAAAAATCAGCTCCTGCGGTGGTAAGTCTCTTACCATTTTGGTCTTTCACATCTATTAACGTGTAGGTATCTCCCTTTTGTTCAAAACCCAGCTTTAAATCTTTGTAAACTTTTCGAAGATATCTGGTTTCATTTTCATGTACGGTATAAGTAGCATCCGAGTCCTTGAAGAAACCTGGTTCCGGATAATTAAATTCAACCTCACCTTTCTCATTCAACCCTTTGACAATGCCTTCTACAACGTCATTACCACCCGTATATTTATTGGCATCATGGGAACCAATTGGAATCTCATATTGGTACTGCGAATAGTTTTGTGAGAAAGTTCCTGCTGTTAATTTTTTTCCATCTGTTGTTGGTTCCTCACCAAGCATATTAAACGAATAATATGTATTTTCTTTGTCTGTTGCAGCTTTTACAGTATAATCATAAAATGTTGTAGCGCCATCGAAATCCCTAATTTTAGGAGTGTAATATACTTTAATCGTACAATCTTTAGTAACCGAAAGTTCATTGTTTGTATCTACAGTCGTTGTTGTTTCAGTTCCGTCTGTGCCCTTTTCTACTTTCGTAACGTTTGCAACGTCCCAGTTTGTTGCTTTTGTATAATCGTTGATTTTACCTCCGACTGGAAGTTTCAATACATCA
>ENA-UOJV01001688-UOJV01001688.1-human-gut-metagenome-genome-assembly--contig:-C82-NODE-1688-length-22429-cov-28.350496_pt1 | contig 22429 bp, 19 predicted proteins | sample MGYA00242356_ERZ723903 | MGnify/ENA metagenome assembly ERZ723903
CCGCCGGAGCGGTGCTTAAGCCGTTAGGCGGGAATTGTGCGGTGTTGCCTTTACTCCGCATCCGCAGTTTCCGGCGAAGCCATGTTGTTTTTATCCAGTACAAACAGCTTTTGCACCTGCTCGCCCACGGGGGCATCGGTATCCTTCAGCAGGCAGCGCTTGCGCAGGTAGGGGCTGTCCTCCCCATCGAGCGCCAGCAGCATGTCCTTGCCGCGCAGCGCATCACTGCCCAGATACTCGGTCAGGCTGTCGGCATCCCAGGCCGTCTCGGTCTCATCGGGGGTAAAGCTGCCGGCGTTGCTCCATGTGCCGTAGACAGCCGCGATGGAGCAGACCTTATCCGGCTCCTCATCCTCCTCACGCGGCTGGTCATCCAGCTCTGCCTGCAGCGCGGCGGCCATGCTGCCCTCCTGCTGCATTGCGCTGGATTCATCGGTAAAGAGCAGGATGCCGTCCTCCGGATAGCTGCGCAGCAGCTGCTTGGCATCGTAGAGCGGCAGCTCCTCCGGGCTGCTGATGTCCAGCGTGCCCTGCAGAGCGTAATACAGGCGGGTCGCCTTGGCGTACTCTCCTCCAAGGAACCGCTCCATCTGGCGGGGATATTTTGCCATTGCAGCCTTGAACCAGTAGACGGCATCGGCGGGCGTGCCGCTGCGCATCGCCTGCACGGCCTGTGCGATCTCCTCCTCAGGGGCCTTGCTGCTGTTATCAGCCAGCACCGAGAGTGCCCGCGCGACCGTTGCGCGGCGGACATCGGCCCCAAGCCCTACGGCATGGAGGGCACCGGGGTGGCTGGTGCGGACCTGCTGCCACAGGGCGCGGGCGCTGTCGCGCTCCGCCGCAGGCAGCGCCGTCAGGTAGCCGCTCAGGCTTGCGGCATTGCCGGTCTGCAGGTAGTCGTCCAGCAGCATACCGGCGGCTGCGCCGTCGGGCACACCCAGCACCCGGACCCCGGTGCTGTACAGCCGGTCGATCAGCGCGGCGCGCAGCTCGCTGCCGCGCAGGTTGTCGGTATCGGCCAGATAGACACGGTAGTCATCCGGCCCAAAGTCCGAGGCATCAAGCGGGTAGGTCATATCCACACGATGGAGGTAGCGGTTATTGTATATCTCAACGGGGTCGTCCGCGCCGGCGGTTTCGCGGGTGGCGATGACCAGCTCGCCCGCGGCCTCTGCAGCGGCGGTCTCCGGCGTGGCGGCAATGACCTCCTCGGCGGTCTTGTCATTGTAGAGGAAATCCTGCAGCGCCTTGATGTTCACCGCCCAGTCCGGGTCATACATCAGGCGGTCATCCATGCCGGTGCGCACACCGTAGGTGCCCTGCAGCGGCAGCGACATCTGCTGCACATCACAGCCCAGAAAGCCCGGCAGCTGCACCAGCAGCGCAGCGATCTCGGTCTTGGTAAAGTTCGTCTGGATCAGCGGCAGCAGCGTGTTGAGCAGGTTGTCCAGCTCCATGACGCTGGCGTTTTTGACCTGATCCAGCACGGCCTTAATGACAGTGCGCTGGCGCTCGACACGCTTCCAGTCGTTGTCGATCTTGCGCAGGCGGGCGTACTGCAGCGCCGTGTAGCCGTCAAAGTGGTTCAGGCCGGGGTCCACATGGTTGACGATCAGCATCGAGTTGGAGGGCACCTCCCAGTTCAGGGCCTTGGCCTCCATCTCGGTGATGTCGATATCGACACCGCCCACGGCGTTGACGATCTGAACAAAGGAGTTGAAGTTGACCCGGACAAAGTGGTCTACCTCAATGTTGTAGCATTCCTCGACCGTTTTCATCGTCAGCTTGGGGCCGCCGTAGCGGAAGGTGTGGGTGATCCAGTCGTACTGATCCTCATAGCCGTCCAGCAGGATCGGCACGCCGGTGCCGCGCTCGATCGACACAAGGCGGATGACATGATCCTTGATGTCCATCGACACGAGGATCATACTGTCAGCACGGGCATCATCACTGAACTCGGTCGTATCCTCCGTGCCGTCGAGCTGGTTCAGGTGGGTAAAGGCATCGGCATCATTGACGGCCTCTGTGCGCTCGTCCGTGCCGATGAGCAGGATGTTCAGCACATCCTCGTCGGCAAAGGGGCTGCCCTCGGGCACGGCCATATCGGCCTCGGTGTGGGTCAGGCCGGTGCCGTCCAGATCCTGATCCTCCTCGGCACCGATCTCGCCCATTTCGCTGACGCTGCCGTCATTGTAGCGCAGCAGGTCAAGCTTGCCGTTGACATACAGGAACGCCGTCACCGCCAGCAGCACCACGATGCCCAGTGCGACCACGGCCGCGCGGCCGCCCTTGGGCAGCCGGCGCCAGCGGCTCTGCTTTGCCCGGGCTTCCTCGGCCGGTGTATCGTTTTTCGTTTTCAATTCGTTCATTTTTACTTTCCCCTATCCTCTGCGGATGTTACCTTTTTATGCGCCGCCCCACGGCGCGGATGTCACAGCTGTAATACAAAAATGCCATGCCGGAAAACAGCGTCAGCCCCAGCGCGCGCCATGTGAACCAGCCGTGCTGGATGCTGTGGGTGCGCAGCACGATGAACCACGCGGGGGTCATCAGGGTGCAGAACAGCAGCGGCAACGCACGGATAAGCGGCTGCCTGCCGCGGATGCTCAGCACAAACAGCGCAGCCAGCAGCGCAAGGGCGGCAGCAAGCGGCCAGAGCAGCCGCCGCTCGTTCAACGCATTGTATACAAACGCAAAAATATTACTCCATGTCAATTCCATGCCGTGCCAGGTATCGGCGGCGGTACGCACTCCTACCTGATGCAGCGCATCAGCAATGACATTCTGCCCGGTGACAAGCCCCGCCAGCACCCACTTGGACGCCCAGCAGAGCAGATACCCCACACCCCAGCAAAGGCTGCCGCCCACCACAACGCCGCACTGCGGCAGGCCGGCGCGCAGGCGCTGCTGCGGCTCCAACAGCCAGCAGACCAGCGGCAGCCCCAGCGTAAGGATCGGCGTGACCAGCAGATCACAGAAGGCCGTTGCCGCCCCCAGCACCAGCAGCGCAAGGCAGAGGGCATCGCTGCGGCGGGGCTTTGCCAGCACCCAGACACAGCCCGCGTAGCCAAGAGCAAAGCAGGTAAAATACTGCACCTGATGCGGCACCCAGAACACCGTGACCAAAAGCTGGCTGACGGCAAACCAGAGGCAGGCCCGCAGCCCGCAGCGGCGGCGCAGCAGCCACAGCACGGCGGCCAGCAGCGCCAGCAGCACGGCATACTGCACGATGCGCACGCCGGTGATCGTTGTGACCAGCAGCAGCGGCCGTAGCCAGATCAGATAGCCGTGCCAGTACCGCGCGTAGGAGAAGGGCACCAGCGCGGGCGCATCGGTGCGCTGCGCGCCTGTGCTCAAGTCCTTTTCTATGTACCATTGCAGGTCCTCAGCCAGGGTTTCAAAGTTATCGACATTGTAGGCCGTGTTCGTCATCATGGCCGTCAGCGGCGGGGCCTCATCGGCGGAGGCTGCCTCAAACAGCATGACGGTGTCGGTGTAGTTGTCCATCTGGAACAGCTTAAAGCCGAAGTATTCCGGGTACAACCCTTCCTCGGCGATCGTCTGCGCGGAAGTATACACATGGTCGCGCACCGGCCCGCCGGGCAAGGCATACGCCGCCAGCAGCAGCGCAAACAGCACCGCCAATGTGGCTGCAAAGGCCCCCAGCGCCCGCAGGACAAAGGGTGGCTTTTGGTTTTGCGGGTTCGCCATACGGCACCTCTTTCACACAAAAATGCAGTATAATTATAAAGCAAAACTCCCGCGGTTTCAACCGTGGGAGTGTGAAATGTTTATGGCGGGAAAAACTGGAAATTCACCCGGCAGCCTTACACCATGTCGGTCTGCCGCGACACCGAAAGGACGATGCCCATCTCGCCGAGCAGCATGAGCAGGCTTGTGCCGCCGGACGAGAAAAACGGCAGACTGATGCCTGTGTTGGGGATCGTGTTCGTCACGACCGCGATGTTGAGAATTGCCTGCAGGATGACCTGCACCACAAATCCCACCGTCAGCAGCGCACCGAATTTATCCCGCGCCCGCACGGCGATGGACATGCCGCGCAGAAGCAGCAGCAAAAACAGCGCCACGACCAGCGCCGCGCCGATAAAGCCCAACTCCTCGCACAGGATCGAGAAGATAAAGTCATTCTGCGGCTCCGGCACATACAGGTATTTCTGGCGGCTGTTGCCCAGTCCCAGCCCGGCCAGCCCGCCGGACGCGATGGCATACAGGCTCTGGATGGTCTGGTGCCCCTCCCCCAGCGGGTCGGCAAAGGGATCCCGCCACGATGCCAGCCGGTCGGTGGCATAGGGCACCAGCTGCGGCAGCAGCACCACCGCCGCCGCGATGGCCGCCGCCCCCAGACCCCCCGCCAGCGCAAACCAGCGCAGCCCCGTACCGCCCACAAACATAAGCACCGCCCCGATTGCAAGGATGAGCAGCGTGCCGGAGAGGTGCGGCTCAAGCAGCATCAGCACCGTGACAACGCCCAGAATCAGCGCAAACGGCAGCACGCCGGTGGAAAACGACCGCATTCGATCATAATTCAGCGATATAATATGGGAAAACACCAGCACCACCGCAAATTTTGCGATCTCGCTGGGCTGCAGCGTGCCCAGCCCGGGCAGCACGATCCACCGCTTGCAGCCGTTGTACTCCGGCATAAAGAGAACGACCGTCAGCAGCGCCAGCGACAGGGCCAGCACCGGCCAGGCCAGCCGGTGCCAGATATGGTAGTCCACCAGACTGGCTGCGTACATGGCTGCCACCCCCAGCGCCGCAAACAACAGCTGCGGGCGGATGTAGGTGTAGGCATCGCCGCGGCGGTAGAGCGCAACTGCATACCCGGCTGAAAACAGCATGATAAGCCCATAGCTGAGCAGCAGCAGCAAAATGATGAGAAACGGTACATCAAAGGTGGGCAGCGCGCCGAATTTATCCCGCGCCCGCACCCTGCGCACAAGTTCAGACATACAAAAGCCCCCTGCGCAGATTGTACGCAGAGGGCGCGGTTTTTATTCCGCTGCTTTCAGGCCGGACAGCGCATAGCCGCTGTCTCCGTTTTGCACGCTCTGGGAGCTGGCCTCGTAGCAGGCCCGCAGCACGTCCATGTTGGGCTGCGGGGCGTCCGGGTCGGTGATGGCGCCGGTGGCCAGAGCCTCGTTGTAGTTGTCGATGATCTGGCCGCAGATGCGTTTGCGGTCGCGCAGCGGCGTCATCAGGTTTGCCATCCACTGCTGGTACATACCGTCACAGCTGCTGCCGTGGTTGGCAAACAGGAAGTAATATTCCTGCTCGACCTCAAGCGGCGAGGCCTGATGCTCGTAGTAGTCTGCCAGTGCGCTGCGCTTCTTGTCGGTGGAAAAGCCGCGAATATCAGCGAGGCCCCGGGGGAACAGCTCCGGGTTGCGGATCCACTTGGAGTAAGCCTCCACCGGGATCTTCAGCGCATCGAAAATATCCAGAAAATCCTCGAGCGTGATCTTCATTTCGCCCTTTTCCCATTTCTGGATCGTGCGCCTGTCCCGACCGAGGCGTTCCGCCAAGGCACGCTGCGAAACCCCTGCGTCCTGACGCGCTGCAGCGATTGCCTCTGCCACGCGTATTCGATGTTCGACCATACTTTCCAACTCCCCTTCTTTTGAACGCAAATCGCCGCCGGGGAGCCCTGTGGCAGGCGGCGCATAATGTACCGCCAAACTTCCCGGTCACTGGCTGTGTACTTTGTACACCGGGATGTGGTATAGTGAAAAAAGCCGATATTCCATCATCTTCCGGTGATGTAACCATTTTACATTCTTTTCCATTTATTGTCAATCTTTTCCTGTACATATCGTATAACAATTCAAAAAAAGCAGGTGAAAATCGTGTACATCTACCGCGCTGTCCGCCAAGAGTTGTCCACCCCCGAAACAGGCCCCTATACCACCTTTGGCATCCTTGCCCTGCGTCTTGAGGCCGGCCAGTGGCAGAAGGTCTGCCTTATCGCGGATGTGTCAACTTCCCGCAGCTTTGCCGCCGACCTGGCCGACCGCTGTACCGCAGGCCAGCTTGACCCGCGCCAGCTGAACGATGTAATCGAGGATGCACTGGCTTTTTAGGGGCATATTAATAGTTGCGGGGGTTCTTGATGGCGGCCTGCCAAAATTCCTACCGCAAAAAGCACCCTAAAATATCGCTTATTACCGCTATTTTTGTGCCATTTCGTTCCATCCCCGCGTTCATTATTCTGGGGGTTCCTGCACAATTTTGCCTACACGAATTTGCGCATCAGCCCCCGCACCTTCCCTCTCACACTGAACGGTACAATGGTTCTGCATCAGTTTCCGCTTGTCACTGACCGCATTGCACTGGCAAACGGAACCCTGTATCTGGATGGCACCTTTCAGGAGGGCAAGCCGGAGATCGTCCGCAACCGGCTCCCGGTCAGGTATGACCCAAAAGCTCCGCAGCCCACCCATTGGCTGCAGTTTCTGTCCGACCTGCTCTACTCGGAGGACATCCCCACGGTGCAGGAGTTCATTGGCTACTGCCTGATTCCCAGCAACAATTCTGGAGTATTCGTTCATAAAATGTTCTCCTCTGACGCGGTATCGTCAGAAATGAATTTCAAAATTTCCTCAAAAGACCGTTTGCTGGACATCATTGCCTTTAAAAGCTAAAAGAGCCCACACAAACCGCAGACGCACCCTCGAATTATCTTGGGTGCTGTCTGTGGTTTAGGTGGGCTTCGCTTTATAACTTCTTTTCTGCACTTCAACTCATTTTAAGTTATAATACAGAATTCAAGTTAAGATTTGCCGTGAATCACTTTTTCTTTACCATGCAGCGTTTCTTAAAGAACGAAATGCCATGCCATCTTTATTATGGCCTCAATAGGCCATTAGAGTTGCATTTCATTTTCATCAACATTCTAAGTCTATCATACATTTCTATAACAATACCAACGCCCACTAAAGTCACACCAATTCCTATCCACCCAAGAATCACCGGGTTAGAAATCAGCTTAGAAAAAACTTTATGCGAAACTGATAAGGTAAAAAGCTGTAAGCACATATATGTCACACCATGTTTTCCAATAAATTGCAGTCCTTTGTTTCCCGGAAGTTTGCTAAATAGAATTGTCCATAAAATGGCACCCGTAAAAGCAATTACATAATAAAAAATATATGCTAAAGCACCGGTCCCATAGCACCGAATTGATAAATTAATACCGGCATTCTGTTTTATTGCTACCACATATACAAGTAATATTATGGTAGTTATCGCGGTTTTCCATTTTTTACTTACAGAATCGCATGATAGATTTTTAAAATAATAACCCCCGCACATAATCAGAGCTGTCACCGGAACAGTATCCACACTCCATGGCAATAAAATCGGGCAAAATGTTAGTATATATCCAGAAACAAAAGCAATAATAATAAACCATCTTCTTTTCCGACTCTTTAAGAAGCAATAAAACATTAAATACGTTAGAAACATTGATGTCAAAAACCATAATGTAGAATCATATGATTGCAAAAAAAACACATTGTCAGAAAAGTTATCCGGGTAAAGCATATACCGACTATATAATAAGCCCATCCATTTATTAGCAGCACTTCTATCAAAATCATCTGGAGTCATTGGTATAAATGCATCAAACAAAACCAATAAAGTTCCATACGAAAAATACGGAATCAACAACCGCTTTGCTTTCCCAAGCAAAAACTTTGGAAACCCATTGTTTTTATCTTTAAAAATGTATCCAGAGAGGAAATAAAACACCGCCATATAAGAAGCAGTTATCCAGTATCCACCAGATGTATTATTCGCAGACGAATGACTCCAAATAACCGCAAGCATCATTGCGCCCTTCAATGAATCTATCCATTCAATTCTTTTATTATTTTTAACTTTTTCCATACCAACAGTACTCCTTATAGGAAACGCCGTTGTAAGTGCCTTTACCACCGGGCAAATAGTCAACCTTCCAACATGTTAAAATGGTTGTTCTATGGCAGTAATGCTTAGATTCTTATCTTACCCTCGCCGCGCCTTTCGACCGCCTATATTGCCACATAACCATGAATAGTCTCAGGCAACATGCATTACAACATATCGTTCTTATTCCACATGACAAATCTATTATCTTTGATTCTAACATTTAGCAAGACAAATAGCAAGTTCACATTCTATCCGCGTTTCATTTTATTCCGTCACCCTATCATTCACCACACCATCCTTGGCTTGGATGTCAGTGCAATCAAGTCAGTTCGCATTAGCAGGGGCTACACATACAGGATGATAGTCCTTGCCCATGTTGCAATTTTTCCGCACACATGATATAATAAATTTACATTTGATTGTCGAAATGGCACGCCTTATCTGCGGAAGATGCGGAAACAACCAAGAATTGCTCAACCGCCCGATGCCTCCCAAGGCCGGCTGTAAAAGCAGTTTTCATATCAAGAGCATCTTTTTGATTGTATCAAGGAAATCAAAAGTGGATTTTGAGGCATTCTTTAAGCCCGACCGGGAATCAAAGCATCTGCTCTTGCTGTCCTATGGATGCCATATTATAGATTTCTCAAAGGCTGCAGATACCTGAACTATTATAATTCATTATACAAATTATCTAAGGAGATTGTCTGATGACAAAACACGCCTCGACGGGGTTTGAACACGACCTTCTTTTGCGCATTGTTAAGCTTTTAAATGTTACCATGATTACAATACCCTTTGCTTTGTGCTGGTTTCTTTACTATGCACAACATACAGAGGCTCCTTTCTATGCGAAAGGAAACTACCTCATGATAGCACTTTTTGTAGTACTATACACTGTTTTCGGTCGCGTGTATGATGCTTTCCTAATGTCTATGCAGCGGATTGCTGAGGTAGTGTACGAGCAATTTCTCGCAGCAGCCGTCAGTGATTTTGTTATGTATATTGTAATTTGGCTGCTCACCAAACACCTGCCCAATATTCTTCCCGGCGTTGTTGCGCTTGGCGGCCAGGTGCTGCTTTCCACCGTGTGGGCGACCTATGCCCACAAATGGTATTTTGCCGTATTCCCTCCACAGACTACTGCCGTGATTTACGATGGCCGTCAAGGGATTGAACGCCTGATCGGTCAGTATGGCTTAGATAAAAAGTATGATGTCCAACTCGCAATCAGCGCTGAGGACTGCATTGCAAACTTAGCAATCCTAGATGGTATGGAAACGGTCTTCATGAGCGGCATTCATAGTCACGACAGAAACATTATTCTCAAACATTGCATTTACAAGGGCATCAATGTTTTTGTGATTCCGCGTATTGGCGATACGATTATGTCCGGTGCACACCATATGCACATGTTCCATCTGCCGATGCTGCGTGTGCGCCGCTATAACCCGCAGCCGGAGTACCTATTTGTAAAGCGCGTGTTAGATGTTGTCATCTCCCTATTCGCTTTGGTAATCCTGAGTCCAATTTTTCTTGTTACTGCAATCGCAATCAAAGTTACAGATCACGGGCCTGTGTTCTATAAACAAACCCGGTTGACAAAAGATGGAAAAGAGTTTGATATTCTGAAGTTTCGCAGTATGCGTGTCGATGCCGAAAAAGACGGTATAGCAAGACTTTCTTCCGGCGAACACGATGACCGCATTACGCCGGTAGGGCGCGTGATTCGTGCTTGCCGAATAGATGAATTACCGCAGTTGTTAAATATATTAAAGGGCGATTTGAGCATCGTTGGCCCTCGGCCAGAACGCCCGGAAATTGCGGCGCAATACTGTGCAGAAATGCCGGAATTCGCACTCAGACTACAGGCAAAAGCCGGTCTGACGGGATATGCGCAGGTTTACGGCAAGTACAATACAGCCCCATATGACAAGCTTACAATGGATTTAATGTATATCGCACATCCAAGCATTATAGAAGATCTAAAAATCATGCTTGCAACGGTTAAAATCCTATTTGTACCGGAAAGCACTGAAGGTGTTGCAGAAGGCACTACAACTGCAATGGATGAGCAAAACAACGATCTGGTACACTTATGACTATGTGCCAATCTGAATCAAGAAGGGAGACATAAGGCATCTGTGAGTGTGGATGAATGTAAGAAATACTCCGTTCTCATGTCTGTTTATAAAAAAGAAAATCCTGCGCATCTGCAGCAGGCGGTGGAAAGCATTCAGGCGCAGACAATTCCAACAGACAACTTTGTACTGGTCTGCGACGGCCCTTTGACCCAGGAATTGGATGCAGTTATTGCAGAAAAGCAACAGGAAATGGGCAATTGCTTTCATGTTGTTCGTCTTCCGCAAAATAAGGGCTTGGGCAATGCACTAAACTATGGCATTCATTTTTGCAAAAATGAGTTGGTTGCACGTATGGACAGCGATGATGTGGCATACCCAAATCGCTGTGAGAAGCAGCTTTCTCTGTTTAATGTTCACCCGGAAGTCAGCATCTGTTCTGGCACAGTGGAAGAATTCACAGCCGATATACAGGTAGTAGACGCAAAGCGTATGCTGCCAGAAACAGATGCGGAGATTCGAGTATTTGCAAAAAAACGCAATCCCTTTAATCATCCATGTGTAATGTACAAGAAATCTGCTGTTGAGGCAGTAGGATCCTATCAAGACTTCTACCTGTTAGAGGATTACTATCTTTGGCTGCGGATGCTTATGGCAGGTTATCAGGGCTACAATTTACAAGAGCCGTTGCTTCATATGCGTGCTGGTGCGGATATGTACCTGCGAAGGTCCGGATGGGCTTACGCAAAATCCCAAATGAAGCTATTTGGATTTATGCGGGATAATGGCTTTATCACTGAAGGCCAGTATACAATAAGTTGCCTCATTCGTAGTGGTGCCGCGCTAGCGCCAAATTGGTTGCGTAAGTTGGCGTTTGAGAAAGTTCTGCGAGGATAACAGAAGAGCACACGCAGCCAACAAAAAGCAAACACCTATATGGGAGGCCGAATGTGATAACGGTACGAATTAAAGGCGGCTTGGGAAACCAAATGTTTCAGTATGCGGTAGGATATGCACTTGCCACACAGGCGGCGGATGAGGTTTGCTTTGATCCTGCTTTTACTCCTACCATGACTGCGCGCAGCTATAAACTCCCTTTACTCCGGGTACAGACGGCAAATAAAGCTAACACCTCATGCCTTCCCACCATTGCAAAAGTCTTAAAGAATCCCTATATCAACAAAGCGTGCAGAATGTTAAAGCTTGGCCACCACACAAGCGGAGACTTTTTATATTATCTTGAAGTTGATGAATCATTCCACCCAGAAGTACTGGCATTGGGCGGCAAGAATGTATATTTAGATGGTTATTTTCAGTCACCGCACTATTTCGAGTCATACCGTAAAGAACTTCTCACACAATTGCAGCCCAATTACTTGCCAGCGGACTCTTACATGGCACAGTTAGCGCAAATTAAAAGTTCCTGCTCTGTTGCGGTACATGTACGTCGCAGCGACTTTAAAGCAGATCGGAGTCCGTTCCATTACCTTTTAGCGGCAGACTACTACCGTGAAGCATTGGCCTACATGCGCGCAAAACTGTCTGTTCCCGAGTTTTTTTGGTTTACAGATGATTTCGAATGGGTAAAGGCTCATTTTCCTGCAGATGAACACACGCATTTTGTAGAACTTCATACGCAACACTGTGACATTGATGATATGATGCTGATGAAGCATTGCCACCATATCATCACCGCAAATAGCACCTTCAGCTGGTGGGCAGCATGGCTAAATGAGCACCCGGACGCACTAATAGTTGTACCCGGAAAGCCGTATGGAAATCCAGATATGTTGCCTTCTTCGTGGATCAAACTCTGAGGAATTCCTTTATGAAAGTAATTCAAATCATGGACAATCTGGAAACTGACGGTGGTGTCAACAGCGTTGTTTATGACCTTTGCCAAGCACAACGCGTGCTTGGTGCAGATGTCTCCTTAATTGGTATAATGGACCGGGGCAACAGTAACAATGAGCAGGTACAGGCATTGCGTGCATTAGGCGTTTCCGTCCACTGTCTGGGTGCCAAAAGCAAACCTGATGCGCTGCTACGGTATGTTTTTGCCCTTCGCAACCTGATTTATGAAATCTCTGGTGGAGAAACCGTTATTTGCAATCTGCACCTGAAACTTAGTGTGCTGATGGGCACAATGGCAGCGGTAGGTCTGTCAAATGTTGTCTGCATTGAAACCTACCACAACACTTACCATCACTATTGGCTGCAATACAATCTGTGCAAATTTATGATTCGCGAATATATCTGCGTTTCGGAAACAGCATACAAAGAAATGCAGCTGCGTTTCCATACGCCGAAACATAAGCTGTGCGCCATCCCTAACGGCGTTAACCGTGTGGGAATTCGAGCACAGATGGGAAGCATCAAAGAAGGGAAATCAGAAACCGTCAACTTTGTATCCGTTGGACGCATGAGTTATGAAAAAAATCTTATAATTCCTGTGCAAGCGTTTGCACAGATGCAAAAGGAAAATGTAACTTATACTGTCATCGGCGATGGCCCACAAAGAGACGAACTGGCAAGCATTGCAAAGGGTCACGAAAACATTCGATTTCTTGGCAGCTTGCCGCGCACGCAGGTCATTCCGGCAGTTGCCCAAGCGGACCTGGTGATCCTGCCTTCCCTTTGGGAAGGCAGATCTATTTCCATGCTAGAAGCGATGGCACAAGACAAGCCGTTGATCCTTTCGGATGTGCCTGGCCTTCGCACGGTTTTTGATGAATCACCCTTGAACGAAAAAGAATCTTTCCGTGTTTGCCGTTTCGGCTATCTAGTACGCACTTCGGATGTACAGGCCTATATCAACTGCATTCATCACTTTGCAGAGCATCGGGAACTTTGGCCCCAGATGTCTGCTTATGTGGAAGAAATTTCGAAGCAAAGCGATATTTCCAAAGTGGCTGCAGACTATTTAAAAGAATACAAAAAATTCATGTAACCAAATAAGCAGAAAGGATTTTATTCATGAATCCTATAGTTTCTGTCATTATGCCTTGCTACAACGAAGAGGAAAATGTACGCAATGCAGTAACTTGTGTCTTACAGCAGACATTTCAGCATTTCGAGTTGATTATAGTCGATGATTGTTCAACGGATGCAACGGCAGCCATTGTGGCATCTTTCGCAGATTCACGAATTTGCTTGCTTCGTAATGCGGAGAACATGGGTGTGGCGAAGTCTTTGAACGCTGGCCTGAAAATAGCGCGAGGCCGTTATATTGCACGTATGGATGCGGACGACACTTGTGAACCGACCAGACTGGAAAAACAAGTCGCCTATATGGAGCAACACCCAGAGTGTGTTTTGTGCGCAACAGGGGCAGATGTGTACAACGGAAAAGAAATCAGACTTCAAAGTGTCATTATGGGAGATGAACTACTTAAACGATATCTAGTAAAAAACAACCCCTTCGTGCATAGTAGCGTTGTCTTCCGACGAAATATTTCAGACCGGACCGTATGCTATCCAGAAGTCAAAGGCTTTGAAGACTATACGCTTTGGATCGAACTAAGTAAATTGGGTACATTCCATGTCTTGCCAGAAATTTTGGTGCATCGCGTTGATATCGACAATCTCGGCAAGAAACGAACATGGGCAGGGTTTAACAAAAACAAAATCTATCGCAGACTATTTTTGCAGCAAATCTCAGCAATAAAAGCAACACATCAATACGCCTATGGTTTGGTAGCACTTGTGCCAACACTGGCTAAAATTGCAATCAGCTTTATTTTAAGATGGTAAATGGTATACCGCATGATTTTATTTTATGTATTGTTTATCCTAAGCATTCTTACATATCCCTTGCCAGACGCCCGCGTTTTCGGGTTGCCAGTGGCATTTTTTCTTTCCCTGTACAGTGCATTACTTCTTTTGTGGTCATGCTATAGAAAAAAGCAAAAACCAAATTGGCGACAAGCGTATCCGCTTGTCGCTTTACTGGCAGGATTTTTAATTTCTTCTGCCGCTTCACATTCTTGGAATCTTGCATTCCTTACACGATTGCTAACATTCTACACGATTTATTTTGTGCTGTCTAACGGCCGCATTCTCTTGGACTGGTCTGGCAAAGCCGTTGTTGCGGAACAATTTGCACGGGTTCTGCTTAATTTAGTAATTGCCAGCGGTATCGTTTTCCTTGTGTATGGTTATTATGGATACATAACCGGACATATTGGTGTGGAACCGCAATTTGACTGGTGGCCGATTGCAAAATATTGGGGATTGCATTATCTTCCTTCAACCAGAAACGCGGATATTCACTACATGATATTCCCCCTGATTGCAGTACTTGTCAAGGCCAACCGTCGCTGGTATGACAATATCTTGCTGATTTTGTTCGGTTCAACGGTATTGCTATCGATGGCCAGATTTGCATGGCTGTGCGTAGCAGGAGTTCTTGTTCTATGGTTCTTATATTGCCTGCGCACAGATAAAAATATCAGAATTTTACTCGGTCGCTTAGCACTTGTTGTAGTTGCATTAGTGATGTATGTCATACTATTGGTCGCCTTCGGGCGTGTAGCGTATTTCTTTGGAAAATCCACTTCCATACTAACTACGAACTCATCAGCATTAGTTTCAAACTCTAATGCTGAACGTTCATCAGCATTAGTTTCAAACTCTAATGCTGAACGTTCATCAGCATTAGTTTCAAACTCTAATGCTGAACGTATAGAAATTATCCGCACAACTGTAAAAGTGATTCGAAAACACCCCTTCGGTGTTGGTGCCGAAAATATGCATGCTTATTATGCAGTGGAAGGATTAAAACTGAACCATGCCGAGAATACATACTTGAATTTACTGGCAGAACTAGGATTCATTGGGATGCTAGGCTATACGGCATTGGTAGTCTCCCCCATATTACACTGTATGCTAAAGCGGAGAAGACGACAGCTTTCAATGTATGAGGCGTATGCTTTTTTCGCAAGTGCGTATGTATGTGCCGCGCTACTGTTCAACACAGAAACAATCAATGCGTATATGTGGATTATGATGGGCATCATTAGTTTTACAGCCCATGTTTCATCAGACGGAGATTCAGATGATAGTTGTAAAATATAACGGCGGTATCGGAAATCAATTGTTTCAGTATGCTTTCAGCCTTTACTGCAAGCAATATTGCTCTACAGTCTATGCCGACACCGCAGAGTACAGGCGCAAGACTATACATGGCGGTTTTCTGCTGGAAACATTGATTCCAACTTGGACGACTGAGTTTCCTACAATTTCGGATGAAGCGTCTCAACGCTGGAATACACTTTCGCTGGCAGACCGAGTGTCAAATAAGCTGCTACACCATTTCGGAAAACACTATTTTGAAGCATATTTTTCTAGTACAGAACAGATTGTTAGCTTCCTTGCCGACCATAAAAACAGCTATCTTGAAGGATATTGGCAGAATATACACATCGTGCAGCCCGTTCTGGCAAAATTGCAGGAGGGCATCGTACCCCCGGAAAAAGTGACTGTTTCTGAGTGGTACAACAGATTATCAACAAATAATGCTATCGCACTTCACATTCGCAGAGGCGACTATCTCAGCAGTCCTGATGCCCGCCGTCATTATGGGAATATCTGTACCGAGTCTTATTACACAGCCGCAGTGAAGATTATGCGGAAGTTAGTTCCTTATGCACATTTCTATGTCTTTACAAACGATTATAAATATTGTACGCAGAAATATGGTACAGACGCTGACATAACTGTTATTCCGCCTTGTACAGATCAGTCAGCTTATCATGATCTCTTATTGATGGCGCAATGCCCTCATCACATACTTGCAAATAGCTCTTTTAGCTGGTGGGGAACGATGCTGTCAACACAACCTGGTTATACCATTATGCCTAGTGTGTGGGATAATTGTGTGACACACAACCATCTTATCATTCCAAACGCCGTATTACTGGACAACAACGGTATGACCGTAGAATACTGATCGTTTCTATAAAACAGGAGCCTATCTATGACTCATAAAAGATCACGCCATATTCTTCATGGTGCAGTAATCAGCACCATTATACTTATAATGCAGATGTTTGCAGCACTCGTCAAGGTTAAGGTTATCCTTTCTGCATATGGGCACGAGTATTACTCTATTTTCCAAAGTTCAAACGGTATTTTTTCCTATTTGATTTTAATTGAAAGTGGCTTTTCTGTTGCATATCTACTAAAAATGTACGAGCCATACGCTCACAGGGACACCCGCAAATTGCAGGAGCTTTACCTTGGGTTGGAACACATGATGACTCGCGTAGCGTGGATCATGTTGCTGGGGGTTGCAGTTGTCACAATCATATATCCACTGATTTTGGCTGAAAACGCTCTCCCCCAATGGGAACTTCTGGTGCTAATCGCTCTGAGCGGCATCAAATTTGTGCTACCGTATTTTTTTACAGTGGCAAAAAAGCAAATATTGAATGTCGTCGAAAAATCGTATCTTATCACAAGCATTGACAGCGCAGTAAATTTGGTTACAGATATAATTATCATTTTCATTGCGCTCTTTACATCACTGAATTTTTTGTGGACGGTAATAGCATCTGTTCTGATGCTGATACCCTCCATTGTGATATATACAATTATTGTAAACCGATACAAGAAGCAATTTCACTTTCTGCCACATGCAGAGCCATCTTACGAGGCCTCCAGCATGACAAAAGATATCATGGCACAGAAAATTGCATATCTAGCAGACAATAATGTGGACCAAATCATTTTGTCTACGCAGGATTTATTACAGACAACGATCTATACTTCATTTAACTCTGTAGTTTCGTATCCTGTCACACTTGTCAATCAGCTAATCGCCTCTTTTCGTGGACATATGGGAGTACGTTTAGCAGATAATACTGCAGATAGCTACCAGCCTTTTCGCAAACTTTTTGCAGTAAATTTTTATATTGCTACCGTCATTTCGTGTGAGTTTATTCTGCAGGCACAAAACTTTGTGAAATTGTGGATTGGTTCAGAATACTCCACCGCAAATCTCACGCTAATTCTTTTCGCACTGGTATTGTTTCGAAAATGTGCGGAGAACTCAGTTACAATAGTCCGTGAAGGCCGCGATTTGTATAAGGAAAGTAAAAAGTATGCGCTGCTTGCGGCACTAATCAACTTCGTTTTGTCACTACTTTTAGTAAGGCCTTTAGGTATTAACGGTTTGCTTATTGCAACAATCATTGCAGATTTTGGCATTCTGGATATCAATAATTATCGATTGGTTTTTAATAAAGTCTTTAATCGAGGCTTTGATATTCTGCCCGAACTTTTTGCGGCAGCAATAAGTATGTTGTTCTCTATTTACATTCGCTATGTATCTCCGTTTGCCGGTGTGGATCAAAGCAGTTGGTTACCATTCGTTCTTTACAGTGCAGTCACGACTCTTATAGTCGTTCTCGGTGTTGGATTTGTGTACTTTGCGCTTTCGCGTCACATTCGTATGGCAGCCAAACAATTCATGCACCGCTAGTTTAAAAGACAAGGAGCAGTCCATTATGGTATCCATGCGTTCATTGATGGCAATCTTTTTGCGAGATTCATACCGCGTTTATTTCTTTTTTTTCTGTTGCATAGTGGTGCTTTTCCTTGCATGGCGAAAACTATCTCTGACAGCAGATAGTCTTGCTAAAAAACTGATATTACCCGCTCTATTTCTTATAGCTTCTATCATTAACCCGGTTTCAGCTCACTTTCTGGTAAACAACGCAGAAGAAACGCGCCTTTCCAGATTCTTATGGGTGGTACCTGTTCCGGTGATTCTTGCCGCTGGAACAGTACTGCTGGTTGACTTGTTTAACTCTCCTAGAACGCGACAAATTGTGGCACTGGCAGTTATCCCAGTAATTTTGTTTTTTTCCGGGGGATTTCGTACTTTGCAGATACGCTGGAATGGCTGGGCACAAAATGCCTATAAGATTCCGCCTGTTGTAATTGATTTATGCGATTATATTGTTGCAGACACTGCCTGTCCAGATAAAACTGCTGTATTTCCGCTTCCATTGAACATCTGGGTTCACCAATATCGCGCCGATATTGAGATGCCTTTCGCCAGAATATCAGGCACTTGGGAAGAGAAAGGTACGGCATGCCGAGAACTCTACGATGCAATGCTTCCAATTGGTGCCGAGGGTGCATTAGCAGAAGAAGCTGTGAATTTAGATGAAATTGCATATTGGTGCGAAGAGAATGGGTGCCACTACCTTGTTTTGCCACGCAATGGAATCTACACAGGCAATTTGGAAACGCACGGGTTTAAGGAAGTATATTCGGTCGAAGAAAACTCGTTTGATGAGGTTTCCCCCTATGACCAGGAATATGTCCTTTATCTCAAGGTGGAGGAAAACATATGAGCTTTATTCGCGCGAGTGCCGCCTTTTTATATGCACTTTTCTTCATCCCAATAGGTATGGGATATTTCTGCTTTCCCGGAAAGAATCGGTACTTTGTCAGTATTGGAGGCTTGTTTGCAAGCCTCACTGCTTTTGAGATCCTTGCATTGATATTCCATATCACACTGGGTAGTCTCCGTGTAATGACACTCTTATGGTGTCTGCTATGCGGTAGTATTGCGGCGGCCGGCATATGGAAAAAGATTCGTATGCCGAAGTGCCAAAATATGAGAAAAGAATCATGGGATACATACGAGAAGATTCTATTCGTAATTGCATTAGGGCTTATTTTTGCCCAAACACTGAACACCGTGTTGCGTGTATATTATGCAAACTGGGATGATGAGACCTATTGTGCAACAGCAGTGGTGTCGTATTTCACAGATACGGTTGACCGCTATACCCCGCAGAGAGAACTTCTTCGTGAGGCATTTTATAATACTGGCTACAATATCGCAGAGTGGCCCGTATTCAGTTCCATGTTGGCGATACTCAGTGGTTTGCATCCGGCAATCATCTTCCGAACAATCTTACCCTCGTTTGAAATACCATTTGCATATTTCATTGTATATCTCCTCCTGAATCACTTCTTTATTAATGATCGCAAGAAGACTTTTTTAGGCCTGATTTATAGTCAGCTATTCGTTTTGATCACGGCCGAAAAACTTGCAATCAGTAGCGAGTGGTGGCTTGTTGTAAATTGCTGGTCAGGAAAAGCCTTGGCTTTCAACATAATTACGCCGTTAATCCTGTGGTGCCTATTTAACATTGAAGATAGCTCTACAGAAGAACGTCCTTCTTATTGGAAACTGCTGTTTCTGGTTTGCTTTGCTGCTTGCTTGATTGCTGCCAGCCTATTTATGATTGTTCCGCTTGAGTTAGCTATTTGGGGGATGTTTTACTTATTTAGAACAAAGCGCTGGAAAGACACTTGGAAATTTGCTTTATGTGGTTTTCCAACGGCAGCATGCGCTTTTCTGGTAATGATTGCTTGATTGTGAACTTCCAGAAAAATGTTTGTAACAGCGATGTTATTGCTCTCTCAAATTGTCCGCCTTAGCTTCACGAACTGCCGCTCGGATGGCAGACTCACTGCCTGTGTAGCCACGTTCTTGCTCTGCAATAAAACAGGCTCGCAGTAGGGGTATTTTGCATGAGTTTTATACGCCACCGTAGACCATCATGCCGCCACTGAAAGTTTGAGGCAGACATTTGTCAGTCGTAACTAACGCAGATAAATAGCTGTATAGTGTATAGTCATTGTCATTTAGACACAATATGTGGTGGCCATTTACAATTCAGAGTAAATTTGCAGTGATTATAATCACTACATTGCAACCCTTGAGGGCTTGGTATGCATAAAAAACAGGGCCTACCGACCTCTGCCGATAGACTCAGAAAATGAAAAGCTCACTTATTTTGAAATAAGTGATTTTGTACACTTACTACTTTTAGGTGATTATAATCACCCAATACCATTCTAATAAGTGAGCATAATCACTTTAATAATTCAATCGGTAATAAGTGATTTTTCTCACTAATTTCCCCTAAATGCAGACAAATTCGATAAGTGATTTTGTTCACTTAGAAACCGCCTCTATTTTTTAGTTGCATTTCTTTGCATCATATATGTATTATTGTGCTCCGATTTTTGTTGAGTAGACTTGCCTGTTGCCGCTTCCTTGTTGAGTAGACTCGGCGGTTACAAAAGTAGCCCACCCGGTATCTTTCCCACAGACTGATCATCAGCACCTTGGAAAGTAACCGAGTGGGCTATTACTCTACTTCAATTCATGCCATGCTTTTGGTAAATCCAAACAAGAATGTCTGTGGTCATTCTAATCATCATTAGTGCGTCTTCGTTCCTGGCCACTTCTGCCGTTCCCTCTAATCGATGTGTTCCGTAATCTGACAACATAGAATATATACTGTAGATAGCCTTTGTTTTTTTATAAGATCCCTCTAAATTTTCATCAAAAAAATCTGCTATGTCTCTTTTTCCCATTGCCTCAATCGCATTTTTTATTGGAGTCATCTCGGAAGCATCTGCAGGCTGTGTTCCTGTAAAATCCCCAGTTATTGTTGCCATTCCAAGCATCCATCTTGCATTTTGAAAAGGCACTCCTTTATATTTAGAAAATATCCCTGTCAATGCTGTTCTACATGATTCAATTGCAGCTCCCATGTCACCACGTTCAAATGAATTTAATGCACTCTCATAGGAAGCATATACATCCTGATATTTGTTTTTTAACCACTGCTCCATTCCAAAAGATTGAATAATATGATTTCCTTCGTTCAAATATGGCTTAACCTCAAACTTAGAAGAATATTCATCAATTTCTGTCGAAACTATCTGCAAGCCCATCAAATTATATAACTGGCACAGCCTGTTAAAATCATTGACAAAATCTCCACCATCACACAAAATATTTCCTTGAATGTGATTACCCAACTCCGTTAGCAACGAAATAATTTCTTCACCTTTATGCGCATTTAACAAATCCTCGAATATCGAATTCAAACCAACAAAAATTCTATATGACTCAATATCATTTTGAAATCCCCGATTATACCAGTATGGTTCAAGATATTTTGCATACTCATCATAGTATTTTCCTAATCCAACACACTTCAAAATCATTTCCATTTGACCCGTTTTCACTTTCACAAATGGTGGTTTATCATATATTGCGCTTATTTGAGCCAAAATAATTTCCTGACTGTTATTCATTCCATGCTCCTCGATATTATTTTTATCCAGTTATATATAAGCCCCACAAGAACTCAATCACTTTTGAACCAAATTGAGTTTTGTGGGGCTTTTTATCTCTACGTTTTATACAGCCTGCAACGGGGTGTTTTCCATTACCTTCTTAAACTGTTCGACTGTCATATTGGCTTTTTCTGCAGCGCGCTCTGGCTTCAAGTCTCCCTCTCGGACGAGTTGCACAAGCATCCCTATCTCACCAATACTAATGCCCTCTCTCCGGCCTTCTTCTCTTCCCTCGGCCTTAACACCTTGACTAAGATTGCACATAATAAGCACCTCTCTTTCCAGTTCTTCGCTCATTGCAACGCCAAACTCTTCTTCGAGAATTTTCTTTTTCTCCGTAGCTGCTCTTGACGAAGAAAGCAACACATCCAGAAACTTCAAAATACCCGTATAGTTTTCTGCATCAGGTTTTCCGAGACAGATCGTTACCACACTCATCAGATCATAATTCTCTGATTTCTCAGTAGCGTTTCCAATCAACCGTTCTGGCCGAATCGAATATCTCGTAAGCGTATTCTGAAATTCATCAGATGGTTTTGTACAAACCCATATAGAATACACTTTTCGGATTTTTCCATACTCCGATTTTTTGAATATCGGCCCATGCTGTGCAGAGATCATTCTGCTGCAATAATAGATTGCACGTTTTGTCAGCGGATATCCCGGATTGAATGCAGTCTGTGCTTCCACGTTGATAATAAGGCGAATCACATCCTGCTGTGCTGCATCATTCGCTGTGGCCGGAGCAATCGCATCAAAGCGAACATCATAACGCACCGTTCCCTCCGTCAGCGTAGAATCCTCATTATTGCTTCCAGTTATTATTTCGGGAGCCTTCGGAAGTCTATTTGTATCATCAACGTGAACACCAACCGTGCCAACCTCTGGAGTTCCCTCGATATACTTTTCAGCAATTTCGTCTACGGAGCATTCACTGTATTCATCTACGCAGCCCTTCATAATCTGCGCCAGGATCTGCTTGTTCGCCAGCAGCTTTTTGGCAGTCTTATCATAGTCCGAATCAAACTCCGTCTGAGTTATCGTGTGGGCAAGCTGATTTTCTACCGTGTTCTGCTTTTCCATCGGCATTCACTTCCTCGCAGTAGATTCAACAAGAGCGTATAAGCTCTTATTGTACTTTCATCTTACCATAAATCGCTCCTCATATCAAGCTGTACAACTCCTTCATAATCCTTAAATTTTTACGAACAGTTGTCCATAATATAACATTGTCGTTGATGTTA